>TARA_B110000977_G_scaffold16205_1_pt1 | contig 43909 bp, 46 predicted proteins | sample TARA_B110000977 | Tara Oceans TARA_B110000977 (sample SAMEA4397798) | marine metagenome | biome: Polar Biome; feature: [SRF] surface water layer (ENVO:00010504); material: water (ENVO:00002006), including particulate matter (ENVO:01000060) such as... | depth 5 m | reverse complement strand
TTTTCTTCATCTAAGACACTAGGCTTAATCTCATCAGCCATCAGCAGGCAAACTTACCGTCTATATTTTTTTTGTAGTAGGTGCTTTTTGATTGCGCACTTAAAAAATCGCGATAGACCTCCTCGGGCACATCAAAGTAGGTCAGTGGTTTGTCTCCGGTTTTAAAACGAATATGTACATATTTGACAGAAGGTTCATAACCAATCTGTTTGATCGTTGTCGAACTAACACTGCTCCATAAAATCATTAGACTCTCCAAAGGAATATCATCACAAGACGTTGCGCCCCTGTGCTGCATACTTTTTGATTTACTGCGCATGGCACCATAGACCAATCTTACTAATAAGTTATTACCATTGTAAATGATTATATTTAGTTACTTACATAGTAAATAAAGATACTGGCTTTTCAGCCGCTTAAAGAGAGTTCTTAAGCGGCTCTTGCTCAAGCGAAAACTAACAGACTGCTCGCCAAGAACAGCGCAATAATGCCTGTCACTGCATGGACTGCTTAGCTATAAAATTTATTGATGCTAGGATTGATATTGCTTATGAAAGCCTGGACTAATTTTTGACTAAGAACAGAGACTGCTTTGTTTGATGACGTCGACTGGGAGCAGACGTCTTCTAGACTCATGTTGAGATAAAACTTTGCTGAAGATGCAGCAGCGTGGATATTTTAAAATGACTACGCAGGCCTTGTTGGCATCAGCTGGCAGAGACATAGGCTGATGCTCTGCTCACACTTAGTACTGCTGCTCGACCGCTGTTGGCTCTGAGCAAAACGACTGACGATCAGCCGCGTTGATTAGCACTGATATTTGCCTTCAATATATTGTTTGTAATAGGTGCCTTTAGACTGCGAGGTTAAAAAATCACGATAGATCTTTTCAGGAACATTACAGTGTTCCTGTGGAATATCACCGCGTTTAAAAGCGATATGCAGTCGCTTATCTTCACGCTCATATCCGAGTTTTATAATTTCTATAGAATTAACACTGGTCCATAAGATCACGGGTTTCTCCAAAGCAATGAGGTTCACAGATTTTACGTCTTTTTGACGCTAACAATATTTAAAATTGTAACACGCCGCCATGCCTTATATTTATGATAAGGCGATCTATTGTATAAATAGTTTCTTATCGGTGATCAAAAGCCTAGCGTCTTACCGGGTGTTTACTGAGCTTTCTTTGTAGCGTGCGGCGATGCATGTTGAGGGCACGGGCCGCGGCTGAGATATTGCCATCATGTTCCAATAATACTTTTTGCAAATGCTCCCACTCCAGACGTCGCACTGAGAGTGGTGATTCCTCAACAACAACCGCTTCACTGCTATTATTTTCGAGCTTTTCAATAATCTCTTCAACACTGGCCGGTTTATTCAGATAGTTGATCGCGCCTTTCTTCACCGCCTCGACCGCGGTCGCAATGCTCGAGTAGGCGGTCAGCATAACTATGCTCATCTCAACATTAGCGACCAGCAACAGATCAATGACGTTTAGTCCTGACTCTGTGCCCAGCCGTAGATCAACCACGGCATAATCGTAGGCTGCAAGATCCTCAATCGCCTCTAAATCTTTTATCTTATGCGCAGAGCAACAGGCATAGCCACGCTTTGATAAGGCTAAGGCTAGCACCTCGCAGAAGGTTTCATCATCATCGACTATGACTATTTTCTTAGACATAACGGTCTGCCTCTAAATCTGAGTGACTCGGTGAGTTCTCGGTTTTTAACAACGGCAGCTTAATCTTGGTTATCAGACCACCGCGCTCACTTTTACTGAGGTCGATCTGGCCACCGAGTCGGCGCACGATTTCATGCGCAAGAAAGGCGCCGATACCAATACCATCGGGTTTATTACTGAAGGGCTTAGTCCCAATCTTACTCATGGCTTCATCGCTGAGCTGGCCACCCTGATCAATAATGGTCAGCTGCAGTGTTTGCCTATCCCATTGCGCGGCGACATGTACCGCCTCAGGTGAGGCATCAGCGGCATTATCCAAGAGATTAACCAAGGCCTTGCTGAAACTGTTCTCCGCGATTACCGCAGTGGTTACAGGCCCACTCAACTGTCTGCTGAGATTTATACTAGGCCGCTGTCTTTGCCAGTCATGCAGCAGGCCTTCTAGATATTCATGCACCTCGATCAAGGCGCCTTCTTTAATTTCTTCACGGTCTGCGAGGTTCGACATCTCAGCCAAGGCTTTTTTACAGCGCCTTACTTGATTTAAGAGCAGGTCGATCTGATGACTACTGATCTCATTTTCATCCAGATCATCGAGTAATAATTGCATGGTGGCTAAGGGGGTTCCCAGCTCATGCGCGGTACTCGCTGCCAGCGCACCCAATGAGATCAGCTTCTCATCACGGATGGTCTGCTCTCTTGCGATTGTCAGTTGCTCTTCTTTTTCTTGCAGGGCACGGCGCATCTGTAAGACAAAATAGGCGATGACAATGGCACTGATGAGAAAGCTCAGCCACATCCCCATGACATGCTGATTAAACGACTGCCCCATGTGCTGCATGTGTTCTGAGGGAAACATCCACATCAGCAAGGAGTAAACAGCGACAGCAATCAGGGTTAGAAACCAGACCCACTGCTGGGCCAGCAGCACCGCACCCATCGCCAGTGGCAAGAGGTACATGGAAACAAAGGGATTAGTGGCGCCACCCGAGAAATAGAAGATTGCAGTCAGTGCCGCTAAATCGACTAATAACTGTGTAAAGACAAGCCAAGATGAGGCTTCAGTGACACGCTTGGCTAGCTGCCAGGTATAGAGGTTGATGACACTCATGCTCAAGAGCACCGTCACAATACCGGTTATATTGAGTGGGAAGTTGAATACCAACTGGGCCAGACTGACAGCAATAATCTGCCCGAGGATGGCAACCGAGCGAAAGGCCACCAATATCTGTAGGGGATTGCGTATCTTGGTACTGAACCAAATAGAAAACATCTAGATCTGCTTAAGTCGATTAACTAGGCTCTGAGTTTACTGTAAGCACTGGCGTAAAACACCGTCTCAGAGTGTCTTTGCTTGCACCTTCAAAGCGCAATCATAGGAATCTAGCGACTAAGACCTAGACGAGGGCCTAGATTAAGGGAATAAATATACTCATGAGCTATCGCCTAGCAAAAACCGCTAGGCGATAACACTGGCTCTAACCTTTGCGGCTAACGAGCTCTTGATTCAAGGCATCAATAACTTTTTCTAAGTCTTCAACGTTATGCACGGCGTCCATCTCTTTGCGTGCTTTTTCTACTTCAGCAAAAGAGTGATCTAGAACCTTACGGTACTCACCAATCGGTGAGGTCTCAGAATCCATGTCGGCTCTGAGCATTTTGTAAAACTCTGGGTGCTCTTGAAAGGCGAATAGTAGAGACATATAAACCGCAGTGAAGCGAAAGTCATACGCCGGATAATCTTGTAGGTTATGCACATTATTACGCTCTTCTAGCAGATCAACCATAAAGGTTGAACGATAACCCATGAGCTTTTTCGCAAAGTCACCTTCAACACCGAAGTCACTGACCATCTGCTTGATAACATCTCCAATCTTGAGACGGATAAGGTCATGCCGCATCAACTCAGAAAACATGCGCTCTTCTGCTTTTGCAGGGGCTTCTGTATCTGCACGCAGAGCAGTCAAGCTGGATTTACCACGCTCTAGCAGCTGCTCGACTTCCTTTTCTGAAAGATCAGCAATATTGGCTGGAACTTCATAGACGACAGCGTGTGTAATACCGGGTATGTCACGCTTTTGGCCATCAGCAAAGGCGCTGGTAGAAATGATAAGCAAGCCTAAAACTGAGGCTGAAACAGCGGCTTTCAAGCGGCTTGAGATTGTAGTGTGACTAAAATTCATGTCAGGACCTAGCTCCATAATATTATTCGTATCGCTGGCTGCAGCTAATCCACATATTGTTGGACTGTTGCGCTCAAACTATGTCTCTATCTTACCATAGGCCAGATCTGATACTATCCAGAGAATTCGGATATAAAATAAACAATAATAGGCGATAGTGAAGGCGTTAGGCGCCTTCCCCACTTACACTGACTCATATAGACGCTCATGGATCCATTTAATATCGACACTTTCCGCAGCGCGGCACCTTATATCTATGCCCATCAAGGCAGGGTATTTGTGGTCACTATCTCGCGAGAAACTGCAGCGTCTGGAAAACTGTCAGAACTGGTTCAAGATTTAGCCTTATTACACACCCTTGGTATCAAACTGATTCTGGTCTATGCGGCAGCGAATGAGCTAGTCGCAGGCAAACAGTGTGTCGATGCTAAGCGTATGCAGTCGCTGCAAGCTGAGATTGCAGCTCAACGCACGCAATTAGAGTCTTTATTTTCCGCCGGCCTCATTAATACGCCGATGGCGGGTATGAAACTGCGTGTGGTTTCCGGTAATTTCATTCATGCCAAGCCTGCCGGCATCATCGCTGGTGTTGATAGCCAACATTATGGTGAGGTGCGCCGCGTTGATAGTGATGCCATACAAGCTCAGCTCGCTGCTAACAACATTGTACTGCTGTCGCCAACCGCCTATTCACCGAGTGGTGAGTACTTCTATATTGATGCCTTGAATGTCGCCGCCGCGGTCGCTGCCAGTGTGCCAGCCGATAAGCTGATTGTGATGATGGATGAAAAGACATTACAAGCCAGCCGTGGGCAACGCCTCAAGCATCTCAACCTGAATCAAGCTCAGACTTTATTACGCCGCCGAAAGTCCATCAGTAGCATGCTGCGCCGCTATATCACTCTTGCTATTGAAACCTGTCTCAAGCAAGTGCCTCGTGTGCATCTTCTCAGCACCACTGTTCGCGGCGCCTTACTGCATGAGTTATTCAGTCATGCCGGTTGTGGCACGCTAATTAGTGCCGATGATTATGACGATATTCGTCCCGCCAGCATTGAAGATGTCGGTGGCATTATGTCGCTGATTAAACCACTGCAAGAATCCGGTAGTTTAGTTGGCCGTAGTGAAGAACAGATTGAGCGCGACATTCATAGCTATGACGTTATTGAACGTGATGGCTTTGTCATTGCCTGTGCTGCACTACAGCAAATTGATGATTCGGTGTATGCCGAGGTGGCCTGCTTTGCAGTGCATCCAGACTTTCAAAAAGAAGGCCATGGCAGTCGTCTGATTACACATATAGAACAAAAGGCAGCAGCGTCGGGCCTGCAGCATGTCATGGTCTTAACCACCAAGGCGTTGCACTGGTTCCATGAGCAAGGTTATCAAACACAGTCGATTAAAAATCTGCCGATAGCAAAACAGAAGACCTATAACTCGCAACGTAACTCACGTATTTTAATCAAGAGTATTGTTTAGTCTTGGCTGCCACCGACATACATGGTGACCCCCGTTTAGAGCAGTTACATGCTTGGCTCGTTAGCCAACTAAACACTCAATTCAGCTTAGAGACTGTTTCTGCTGATGCTAGCTTTCGTCGCTATTACCGCGTCATACTCAAGGATAAGACGGTGATTGCGGTTGACTCACCACCCAGCCATGAAAACAATGACGCCTTCGTTCATTGCAGCCAATTACTCAGCCAGCATAAGCAACGAGTACCAGAGATCATCGCCATCAATGAGGCGCAGGGGTTTATGCTGTTAAGTGATTGTGGAGATCGCCTCTTGCTGAATGAACTCAACAGTGACAATGTCAATCGACATTACCTCTCCGCTATCAACAGCCTACATGCCTTACAGCAGGTACCCTGTGATAGTTTGCCGCAGTATGATCGCGAGCGCCTAATCAGCGAGATGCAACTCTTCCCTGACTGGTTGTTAAAACGCCATCTAGGCATAGACTTAGATAGCGATGAAGAAGCCAAGCTTCAGCATATCTTTGCTTTACTCGCTGACAGTGCCTTGGAGCAACCTCAGGTCTTTGTACATAGAGATTATCATTCACGCAATCTGATGTTAATCGATACATTTGAGGGTGATGATCAGATTGCATTAATTGATTATCAAGATGCAGTCTGTGGTGCCATTACTTATGACTTGATATCGCTGCTACGCGATTGTTATATTAGTTGGCCAGAGTCACACATTGATGGCTGGGTGGACGCATTTTATGAACCGATTGCCAAGCAGCTAGGTGTTGATCGCGAGCGCTTTCAACGCTGGTTTGATTGGATCGGAATACAACGTCACCTTAAAGCTAGTGGCATCTTTTGTCGTTTAAATTACCGTGACCATAAGCCGGCTTATCTAGAGGATATCCCGCGCACACTGTCCTATATTGAACAGGTTGTGCAGAAGTATGAAGAGTTACAACCACTGCTACACATCGTACGCAGGGTAGAAAACAAAATGGATACTGAATTATGAAGGCTATGATACTTGCTGCTGGTCGTGGCAGCCGCCTCCGACCACTGACTGATCGCATTGCAAAACCTTTAGTTCGTCTTGGAGGTAAACGTCTGATTGAGTATCATCTTGAGCGCTTGGCTAAGTCTGGCTTTAAGACCGTCATCATCAATATAGCTTACAAGGGTGAACAGCTGCGCGAGCAACTGGGTAATGGTAGCCGCTATGGTTTACACATTCAGTATTCTGATGAGGGCAATGAGGTTTTAGAAACTGGCGGTGGTATTGCTAACGCCCTACCCTTACTCGGTGAAGACACCATCCTCGTTATCAGCGCTGATGTGTTTAGTGATATCCCCTTCGACCCAAACTTTAATCTCGGCAAAAAAGATGCACATTTTTTTGTCGTCGAAAATCCAGCACATCATTTGGATGGTGATTTCACTGCTGCCGAACTAGCACTCAGTGGAGATCAACGCTACACCTATGCTGGTATTGGTTATTATCGACCAGAGATCTTCAAGCAACGAGCGCGTGTTTTTGCAATGAGTCTGTGCATGCATGAAGCAATTGCAAGGCAAGGCATCAGCAGCACGCTACATTCTGGAATCTGGTTTGATATTGGTACGGCAACACGCCTGCATGAGGCGCATCACGCGATCTTAGACAAAAGCCTTTAAGAACTTATATCGCCATGAGGACGGATGGACAAACCGTTACTGCCGCGCAGACTTCATCTAATTGCAGCCGAGTTCGTGCGCGAATGACAACGGTATAGCTCAGATAGTTACCATTACTACTGATGTTTTGCTTGCTACTAATCCAATCTGGCTTGGGTACATATTTCAAGATCACACCATCAACTGCGGGCACAAACGCGGGGGCATTTTTACCGAACATCTTTAGTGGGAATTCACAGGGATAGGTTAAACCTTTTATGTCTTCTTCCGAGATTGTGCCTCTGCCATTATTTTTTGCCACGTCTAACTCCTATTTCTGCGATTGAAATGCAGCATAAACCTGATGCCATAATGGCCCAGGCTGACCATTAGCAACAGGCTGTCCATCAACCTCAGTAATCGCTAAGCATTCTTTTGTTGAACTTGTTAACCAAACCTCATCAGCCTCTTGTAACTGTTGCAGGCTGGCTGCCTGCTCGACAAATGGTAGTGCCAAGGTGTTAATTAATTCCACCACGACATCACGTGTAATGCCAGGCAATATCAAATTATCTTTGGCTGCAGTGAAGACAGTACCTTGATGCACAACAAAAGTATTTGTTGCTGAACCTTCTAAGACCTTACCCTCACGAATCATGATCGCCTCATGCGCATCACTCTCTAAGGCTTTTTGTTTCATCAAGACATTCGCTAATAAACTGGTGCTCTTAACATCACAACGATTCCAGCGAATATCATCAACAGTGACTACTGATAAGCCTTTATCTAAGGCACCGTCAATCAATGCCGGCCAAGCACCCCACATAGCGAAGACGGTTGCTGCTGTATCTTTAGGGAAGGCATGATCACGTCGAGCAACGCCGCGGCTGACTTGAATATAAACATAACCATTCGCCTCATCATGCTGGCTAATCAAGCGCTCTATAATCGCCTGCCATTGTTCATCAGTCTGTGGATTATTAATTCTAATCTCAGCAAGACTGCGTTTTAAGCGTGCGAGATGAGCCTCTAAGCGAAAGGCCTTCTTTAGATAAAACGGAATGAGCTCATAGACAGCATCACCAAAGATAAAGCCACGATCTAATACTGAAACCTGACACTCATCTAGCGGCTTATATTCACCGTTTAGATAGGCTGCACTCATTCAGCAAGCCCAGTGATACGTTCCATTAGTTTCTGCCACCAGCTGCCTTCAGCAATGTCTTCTAGTGCAACCAATGGATGTTCTGCTAAGGTTTCTTCATCCAGTTGAATACGCAGGGTACCGAGCACATCACCCTTACTGATTGGAGCTGTGATCTCGGCAGCCAACTCAATACTGGGCTTAATGTTTTTATAATGACTGCGTGCAGTGGTCACCACAATATCGTTAGCAACACCTAAGGACAGCTGCTTCTCAACACCAAAGCGAACTTTCTTTTCAATCAACTGTTGGCCGGCGCTATACAGCTTACTGGTTTTATAAAAGCGAAAGCCATAGTTCAATAAGGATTGAGACTGTGTTGCCCTAGCTTCTTTATTGGGTGCACCTAATACGACTGAAATCAAACGCATATCATCACGTAAGGCAGATGATGCTAAACAATATTTTGCAGCTTCAGTGTGCCCTGTCTTCAAGCCATCGACTGTTGCATCACGCCATAATAATTTGTTGCGGTTGTATTGTTTAATACCGTTATAAGTGAACTGCTTTTGTTTATAACGTTTATATTCTTTTGGAAAATCACGAATAATGGCACTACTCAGTAATGCGATATCACGTGCAGTCGTATAGTGCTCAGGATCAGTCAGACCCGTGGCATTAACAAAGTGTGTGTTCTTTAAATCTAACTGCTGTGCCGTGTGATTCATCAAGTCAGCAAAGCTCGCCTCATCTCCAGCAATGTGTTCAGCCAAAGCGATGCTTGCATCATTACCTGATTGCACAATCAGGCCTTGTAGTAACAGGTCTAAATTGACACGTTTATTTACCTCAACAAACATCCGTGAACCAATCGCACGCCATGCCTTCTCACTAATCAGGACATCATCACTGAGGTTGATGTCACCACGTTCAAGTGCTGCATAAACAACATAGGCCGTCATCAACTTAGTGATGCTCGCTGGGTCCATGGTCTCATCTATATTTTTTTCAGCCACCACCTTGCCGGTGCTGTGGTCGATTAGAATATAGGCACTGGCATTAATATCTGGCGCTTCAGGCACAGGGATATTAACAGCTGAGGCGATACTGCTTAACGCAAACAGTAAGGCCGAGGCAGTAAGGAAATGCTTTATCATGAGTTGATCTCTTTTCAATGACTTCACCAAGGAACCCCTCAGCTGAATATTATTTTTAAGCAGTATGCGTGAGCCTGATAGCACTAGGCTACCGATAACTCAGCTAGCGGCTTACTATGCGGTACTCGTCCTGCCCTAGTCCACGCAATTGCTGCAACGCAGCATCTATCGCCTGTACTGAATCTAATGGGCCAATATGCACCTTATATATTTTTCTATCTGCGAGCACGCTCTCATAAACTGCAATGTGATCTATGCCATTATCAGAAAACTTTTTGCGTAAAGATTCGGCATTAAGCGCTGATGAAAATGCACCAATCTGCACATAGCTGCTAACTTTTGGCAATGGCTCATCTTCGCTTAGTGGCTGTATTACGATTTCAGATTCACTCGCCTGCCGTAGCCCCTGCCTTGAATAATTTCTTGGGTCTAGGGCAACAACCTCAACACGACCGGTACCGCTCTTGACGGTTCCTAGACGGATTGCAGCACTGTAGGAGAGGTCAATAATGCGATCTTCATGAAATGGCCCTCGATCATTAATTTTAACAATTACTGAACGTCCATTATCAAGGTTAGTCACTCGGGCATAGGTCGGTAAAGGCAGTGTCTTATGTGCTGCTGTCATCGCATACATATCATAGCGTTCACCACTTGATGTGCGACGACCATGGAACTTCGTGCCGTACCATGATGCGATACCCTCTTCTACATAACCCTTGGCACTGTCTTTCACATAGTAGCGCTTACCAAAGACAACATAGGATTCTGGGTTGCCATACTTACTCTTTGGCTCCACCTTGGGCACGGCTTCTTTGGCATTATCTATCCGTGTTTGCGACGGTTTTTGGGGGGCTGCATCTCTTGAGATCTTCTTTGTTACTGGTGAGGAACAAGAGATCATCAAGCCTAGGCATAAAAGAAAAGCGCATATCTGAGTTTTATTCATTACTGCTAGCACACTTATTGAGCATCAAGCTTTATTCGTTTTTTTAATTCTTGGCTTAACTGATAAACCGCCATCGCATACATAGCGCTGTGGTTATAACGCGTGATGACATAAAAGTTATGCTGTCCCAGCCAATACTCTTTAGCTTGCTTATTTTGCAAGGAGACTAGTGAGTAGGGCTCTGCCAGACTTGGGTCAATATTAAAGCCTTGGCTATGTAAGTCATCTGCAGTAAAACTGGGTTTCAACTTATTAGTATGATCGATATCTTCATCTGCAGCAGTCGTTTTTATTTCATGCGTTATGGCTTCTTCTGCACGCCAACCATGCTCAGCGAAGTAATTAGCAATACTCGCAATCGCGTCATCATCACTGTTCCATAAATCACGACGACCATCTCCATCTTTGTCGACGGCATAGTGCCTGTAGCTACTGGATATAAACTGTCCCATACCCATAGCGCCAGCATATGAACCCTTAAGTTCGGTCAGAGGTAAACCCTCTTCACGACATAACAAAAGAAAATGCTTTAGTTCACTGCGGAAAAACTTACCACGCTTAGAATAGTCAAAACCCAAGGTAACCAGACTGTCGAGAACAGGGTGCTTACCTGTTCGACGACCGTAGTAAGTCTCGACCCCCATGACTGCAAGGATAATTTCAGCTGAGACACCATACTCCGCCTCAGCAGCTTTAAATTTGTCAGAGTGTGCATTCCAGTACTCCACACCCTCAGCAATACGCCTTTCTGTGACGAAGATGCCACGGTATTGATGCCATTGCTTTTTCTTCTCTGCTGGCGCCTTTATCGACTTCAAGACCTTTGGTTGAACTTTGATAGCAGCAAAAATCGGCTCTAACTCAGACCGAGTAAATTGATGATCAGTCACCATACGGTCTATAAATTGTTGCACATCATCGCGCTCAATATAGGTTGCCGCAGTGGCTGCATTCGTAAGGATCATTACGAGACATAAAAGGTAGCTAATTTTTTTCAATTTCCTAACAACTTTTTGTGAGAATTAATGGACATCAAGATACCGAACATGGTCAATAACGTTACCATAGAGGTACCTCCGTAACTAATCAATGGTAACGGCACACCGACTACAGGCAAGAGCCCAGTAACCATCCCTATATTAACAAATACATAAGAGAAAAATGAGAGGCTGATGCCGCCTCCCAGCAGTTTTGCATAGTTACTTTGTGCATGTGCTGCAATCACCAAGCCACGCACCACAATAAAGAAATAGGTGAGAATAAGTACCGCTGCTCCCAGAAAGCCAAATTCTTCAGTGAAGGCTGAGAAAATAAAATCAGTCGAGCGTTCAGGAATAAAATCAAGGTGTGACTGGGTGCCATTAAGCCATCCTTTACCGTAAAAGCCACCAGAACCAATCGCTATTTTCGACTGAATAATATGGTAGCCCGCATTCAGTGGATCACTTTCAGGGTTAATTAAGGTCAAAATACGCGTGCGTTGATAGTCGTGTAGCTTGAACCAGATAATAGGAGCCGCTGCTATGCTCAGGGCAATCAAACTCAGGATTACGCGCGCACGTAATCCTGCAAGAAAAATGATGAATAGACCTGAGCTCACAACTAAGATTGTCGTCCCTAGATCAGGCTGTTTCAAGATCAGTACTGCCGGCATCAGCAGCAGAGCAAAGCCGATAATGACATCTTTCAATGTTGCCGGTATTGGCCTTGCAGCAAAGTAATAAGCCATCATCATCATCACCCAGATCTTCATTATCTCGGATGGCTGGAAACGAATTACCGCGATATCCAGCCAACGCTGCGCACCTTTTGCAGAATCACCGACTAACAACACCAATAGCAGCAAAATCAGGCCTAAGACATAGAGCATCACTGACCATGAACGGAGTTTATCAACAGGTATTTGTGCCATAACTAAAAGGCCAGTAAAGCCTATTGCTAAGCGCATAGCCTGACGTTGAACCAACCCCAGATCACCTCCACTAGCACTATATAAAAGCCCTAACCCAGAAAGGCTAAGCAATACCAATGCGATAAATAGTGGGCCGTCCACCTTGAAGAACTGGTAAATGGATAGCAACGATGCAGTGGTCACATTGTTAGTATTATTGGCCATCAGACATCCAGTTCAAGAGATAAGCATCCATCACTTTGCGTGCTATCGGTGCAGCCACACGACTACCACCACCGCCATTTTCAACAATCACTGCGACCGCAATCTTCGGCTGTTCAATCGGTGCGTAAGCAACAAATAAAGCGTGATCGCGCAGATGTTTAGCAACCTCTTCTTCTTTATATTCAGCGTCCTGAGCAATACTAAATACTTGGGCAGTTCCTGACTTCCCAGCCATAACGTAGGCGGCACCTTTTGAAATATTACGTGCAGTGCCTGTTTTACCCTGCACAACAGCATGCATACCAGCGATCACCTGTTGCCAATGCGCTTCTTTTTTAAGGTCGATCTGCTTTAAAGGTATCGGGTCCAAATTATTAAAACCAGTCCCCTTATTGTTACGCCTCGCAATAACAAAGCGTGGCTTGTAGCCTGCACCATTCATCGCAATACGAGCTGTCATGTGGGCTAATTGCAGAGGGGTTGTCAATAAATAGCCTTGACCAATACTGGTGATAACTGACTCACCTGGATACCAGGCCTCGCCATGAATTCGTTTTTTCCATGCCGCATTAGGGACTAAACCACTCGCTTCACCTGCGGTATCAATCCCCAACTGACTTCCCAAATCGAAGCGCGTAAGCATGTCGTGCATCGGTTTGATGCCCATAGCGAAACCTAATTTATAAAAATAAACATCACAGGACTGAGCTAGAGCTAACTTTAGATCAACATTGCCATGGCCGCCTTTTTTCCAATCACGATAGCGCCGTGACTGTTTTGGAACTTTAAAATGTGGCCCCATAAAGGCCATATCATTAGCATTCACCTGACCGCTCTCAAGTGCCGCCAGGGCGATCACTGGTTTCACTGTTGAACCCGGAGGGTATTGTCCAATCAATGCGCGGTTGAACAACGGTCGATCCTTACTTAAGCGAAGTTGTGAATAAGCTTTTTGACTAATGCCATTAACAAAAAGGTTGGGATCAAAGCTTGGCATACTCACAAAAGCGAGCACATCACCATTGTTGGGATCTATCGCGACAACTGCACCACGCCTTAAACCGAGCGTATCAGTTGCTACCTTCTGCAACTGCGTAATCAATGATAGCTTTAGATCAACTCCTGATACCGCCTGCTCTGTCCTCAACACACGCTGCTGCCGACCCTGTGCGTTGATTTCATTATGCTGATAACCCACCTCGCCATGCAGGATATCTTCATAGTACTTTTCAAGACCTAATTTACCAATGTGCGTGGTTGCACGATAATTCTTAGCATCCATGCGCTGCTGGTCAGATCGATTCATGCGCGCAACATAGCCTAAGGTATGCGTGAAGTATTCGTGTTGTGGGTAATGTCGTGTTGATGTTGCAAGGATTTCTACACCAGGGAATTGATGCTGCTTAACAGCAAAGATTGCTAGCTCTTCATCACTAAGGTTAAATTTCAGCGGTGTTTGTTGGAACGATTGCCGGCCTAAGATAACCCTATGAAAGCGCCTTAACTCACGATCATCAAAGTTAATAAAGGCGCCTAGATCTTTTAGCAGAGTATCAATGTCTGTAACCAATGAAGGCGTAATCACAAGGCGATAACTGGGTTGGTTATCTGCTAATAAAACCCCATCTCGGTCTAGAATTAAGCCACGTGTTGGCGCCACAGATTGTAAGCGCACATGATTATCATCTGAACGCGTTTGATAGTGTTTGTACTGCCTTACCTGCAGGCCATAAAGTTGTGACAAAAGAATGCCACAGGCAATTACAACCAAGATAACGGCCGCTATCGCGCGCCGATTAAACACCACAGATGCAAGGTGTTGGTCCCCTATTACAATTCGTCGAGCCACCTTATCTCATTGACCTCTGCCTATTCCTGAAGCTTATGTTTTGTCATATAAAACTCTACTCTTGTCTGAACCCGAATAGAACCCAGTCATTATCAAAACTAACAGGCGCTGATTTTAATAATGCCCTATGCCAGTCCACTAAAATAAAGGCAGGGTGTAAGGCTTGCTCTCAACATCTTGGCTGGTCTCTTTATTAACTGATTGACTAAGCTCTGACTGGCTCTTGCTATGTTCGCAAATGATCTCAATATCGTTATCTGAACTTGGCTGCATCAGCTGATCAATTGCAATCTGATCATCACTAAACAACCACTCTTGCGCCTCTTCTGGCGTTATCATGACGGGCATACGATGATGTATTTGCTGCATGCTCTTATTCGGCTCAGTGGTGCAGACTGACATGCAAAATTTACCGTCTTGATTAATTTCATAGATTGCCCCCAGCGACATCACTTCACGCTGACGTGACTCAATCCTATATCGCGGTCGCTGACCCCGTGGAAAATTTTGATCCCATTCATAAAAACAATCAACGGGCAGTAGACAACGCCGTTGCTTAATTGCCTCACCCCATACTTTACTCTGCCAAATGGGTTGTCCTTTAGCACTACACTTACGCGCATTAAACAAGCGCTTAGACTCATCCCAAGGGCGCTGCCAACCCCAGCTCATCAATGCTAGCTCCATCTCCTCATGAGTATTAGCAAAGAGCATTGCCAAAGGCTTGTAGTAAGGGAAAAGCTGCTCTTCTTTATTCACCTCAAGCAGTTGTTCTGCAGACCCCTCTGCAGAAAACCCCATGTCTGCCAACAGTGCTTGTATCGCAGATGTTTTCGAAACTTTAACGCGTGCGCACATGTTTTTATTCTAGATCGACTGGCGCTGATTTTTTATGCAACTCAGCCAGTTATGGAATATCTGCAATGCCGGTTGCCGCCAAGAGTGCGTCACTTTTTCTGAAAGTATCTTGTCAGGGAAAGAGTCGATTAAATTGAGACTTCGCTGCTGGCTTAAAACGTGAATCTCATACTCTTGCAGAAGTTTCTGACTCTCTGAATCAAAGTAAGCCGCTGGCAATGGTGGGTAGACATCACGCTGTTGATTGAGATAAGCAAATATCTCTCGCTTGTATTCTTTCAACAAACTAATGTCATCATACTCTGGGTGGCCTTGAAAAAAGACCATACGCATATCGGCATCACTTGCCAGCTGCACACCAACAGCATGACTGCGTACCAGCGTCTCAACGCCGGCCTCTTCAAATTGTTCTTCTGAAATGTCATTAAAACGTGAATGACACATATCAAAGTGACTTGAGATACCGCTTACCAAAGGATGTTTAGGAGAGACCACCTCATGTTCAAACACACCCCAGCATTTATCACCCAAGTGATGCCTATCCAACTGATAAAAAACCTTGGCTGCGGCATGCGTGGCAAGACAGGAACAGAGTGTTGATGACACATTTTCTTGCGCCCAATGCAAAACCTTTTGCAACGGCTGCCAAAATGATTCATGCGCCAATACTGTTTGCGTCACGTTAGCACCGGTGATAATTAAGGCATCTAAATTGCTTTGCTGAATCTGTTCGAAATTTTGGTAGTAGCTTTGCACGTACTGTAGCGCTTCATCTTGACGCTGAACACCTGTAATAGTGAATGGCAGGAAGTAGCAATTGATTTCACTATGACCTGCCAACAGGCGTAAAAACTGACGCTCCGTTGCTAACAATGCCTTATCTGGCATCATATTTAAAAAACCAATCCGCAGGCTAGGAAGATCAGCTTGCAGCTGCTCTGCACTGATCACAGCACCACCCTCTTCAGCGATTCGCTGGATACTCGGTAGAGAATTATGCTGGACTAGAGGCATCGGATTTTACTGTGGAATAAACTAAATAGAATGATCGATTACTTACGATTAATCGCATCACAGATAAGACTCATAAAATCTTTTTCATCACGTACCTGTGCAACCTCATGAAGCTCTACGGTATAACCGTATTTCTCGGCAATGGATTCATACAGTGGCTTACGATGCTCCAGTAACTTTGGAAAGATCCAACTACTGAATTGATCAGGATCCATATCCCCTGACTGTTTTAGATTATGCTCTTCAAGATATTCGGCTAGATTCTGATCTAAAAACTGCTCTTGAAAATACAATGGCTTTGGATGACTGATGGCACGTTGGCATAAGGTTTCCTCATGCTCCTCGTCTGCACGTATGTAGAGGATCAAACTATTTTCGGCGAGTGTTTCAAAGACTTCATCGTCATTCAATTCACAGAGGCTGCCGCCGGCATCATTCAAAAAATTGGGGTAACCGTAGATATTAACTGCCTTATCCATAAAGGCTGGCACATCTAACATTGCATAGATCTCTGCTTGGCAGTGAAGACGTTGACGGTACTTAAACTCATCCAAACATAAGCCATCCAATGCCTCATCGCCCAATTTACCGAGGAAAGTCGATACCGGCTCTAAGTTATTCACTGAAATGTTGTTACAAATATAGATCGAGTCTGAACGCAGCAGATCAGCCAAGAAATCAATGCGCATGGCCTTAGCTTTAATATTATCGAGAATAGGCTCTTCTAGGTATTTTGTTCCGATACGGTAATCACCGGAATAATGGAACCATTTTGAGTTATCCAACTTATTTGAGAGCGTGGTCTTACCCACACCAGACATACCAAGCAAGGTAATTGCCTTATGCTGCTGATTTAAAAATTCTTCTGCAGTCAGTTTCATTCGCTCACGCCGCTAGCTTAAAGTTGATAATAATAACAGCTACATGGCGTTTTTTCAGTTTTCTGGCTCGTCTTGCTTAAACTTAAACTGCGACGCCCTAAGCCGTTGTAAAAATGACCTGAAATCATCCGCCACCATGTAGAAACAGGGCACCACAATAAGTATCAATACGGTGGCGAAAATTAGACCAAAACCCAAGCTAATAGCCATCGGCGATAAGAAGGCAGTTTGTCCGCTAGCAAAGAAGATCAAAGGTGAGATACCCAAAAAGGTCGTTACTGTGGTCAGTAAGATAGGTCGAATACGCGTGCGCCCAGCATCAATCAGCGCCTCAACACAGGCGATACCCTGCGCCCTACGCTTTTTCGCAAAGTCGACCAAGATCAGCGAGTCATTGACGACAATACCGGTCAGGGCTAAGAAACCAATCATCGATAAGAACTGCAAATTATAATTGAACAACATGTGCCCAATAATCACACCAACAATACCAAATGGAATTGCCAGCATAATAACGAAGGGATCAAGGATCGATTTAAACAAGGCAGCCAGAATAAAGAAAATCACCGCTAATGAAATAATTAAGACATTAAAGACATCCTTGAAAGAGTCATTGGCTTCTTTCTTTTCACCTAGGAAAAGCAATTCATAGTTAGGGTCATTATCGAATGCATCACTGAATTGACGCTCAATCAGGGCATTCACTGCTATTGGTGTGGTGACCTTAGTATCAACCTCGGCTGTAACCAATGCTAAACGCTGAGCGTCTCTGCGCAGAATAGTGCCCAGCCCTCGAGATAAGGTGATGTCAGCCACCTCTCCCAAATAGACCGTCCCACCGCCTGACAATATGATCGGTAAGTTAGCCAGCGTACTGCCATCCTTTCGCAAATGATCTGGATAGATCAGGCGCACCGGATAACGCTCGTTATCCCAGCTAACATGTTCTAGCTCAAGCCCAACATAACCAGTACGTACGGCGTTCGATATTTGTTGCTGCGTCAGGCCTAGTTCACGGCCACGCTCGTTCAAGCTGTATTGATATTCCAACTTGCCTGGCTCTAAATCCTGTTGCACGTCTTGAACGCCCGGTAACTGACGTAGGAATTGTTTCACCTCAGTTGATAGTTGAATCAGACGATCAATATTGTCACCACTGACGCCTATCTCAATATCAGACCCTGCTGGCCCACCCTGTGGTCGCATGATAGAAAAGCGCTGCACACCAGCAATGTCCTGTAACTGCAGACGGATTTGGTTAATCACTTCTTGCGTACTACGTTCGCGTGTACCCTCCGTACTAAACTTTAAATTCACCACGGGTGAAACATAGTTTTCAATAAAACCTTTTGGCGCTGCTTTTTCCAGATCAATAATGATTTGAATGTAGTGACTACCCATCTTCAAACGATTGAAGTCAATCAGAGTGACACCAACATTCGTTAGCATAGACTTAAGCTCTTGCTCCTCATCCATGGACGCTAGAATCCGTCCCTCAATGGTTTCTGCTAATCCTGCTGAGTCATCTAGGCTATAAGTGTTAGGCGCCTCAATATTGACCATGAATTGACCTGTCTCGACACTGCCAAATTGGTTATAAGGTAAACGTGTCGCGGCATAGGTAAGGAAGACAGCCAGAATAGCAATCGTCGCCACAGAGATAATATAGCGATTTAACAAAGACCACTGTAGGACTGACAAATAACGCTTCAAGCCCTTAGACCAAAACTCACTTTTTTTCTTCTTTTTTAGCCGCAGGTAGTCAGCAGCATGTGCCGGCAAAATGACAAAGGCTTCAATCAAGGAACCAATCAAGGTGACGGTGACAACCACGGGGATCACCTCAATAAATTTTCCCATGGTGCCAGTGATACCAAACATTGGCATGAATGCGGCAATGGTTGTGCTTGTCGAGGCCACGATAGGCCAAAACACTTCTGCTGCGCCAACTCTTGCCGCCTGTCTTGGGGCAACACCATTTTCAATGTGCCTATAGACGTTTTCAGTAACAATAATGGCATCGTCAACAATCATGCCCAAGGCAATCAGGAAGGCGAATAAGGAGATCATATTAATCGTGTAGCCAAGATAATACATGAGCATCACACCGATCAGGAATGATACTGGAATACCTAGTGCAGTAATAAATGCGACGCGAAAGTTTAAGAACCAATAGAGCGAGGCCAAGACTAAAATCAAACCAATCAAGCCCGAAGACTTAACCGTATCCAGACGTGTTTTGACATAACTTGAGAGATCACTAAAGAGCCCCACTTCAATACCGGGTGGCAGGCTTTGAGCAATCTCCTTTTGGTACACTCGGACAGCAGCAGCAATATCAATAGTCGAGGCTTTAGCTGTCTTAGTGATGGTTAAATTAACTGAAGGAGCACCATTAAAACGCCCTAGGGTCTGTTCTTCCTGAAGCCGCAGCTGTACCTCAGCAACCTCACTGAGCATCAGTTGACCACCACCCACTTCACTTTGTAGCACCAGCCGTTCGACCGCTTCAACATCATCAGCAACGCCCATACCACGCAGTAATATATCGCCTTCTGCTGATTGCACCGAGCCGCCAGGCAGGTCACGTAGATTGGCACGCAATGCCTGCTGGACCTGCTCTAAGCTGACACCTCTAACGGCTAAGCGTTGTGGATCAACGACAACCCATAACTCCCATTCTCTGTCTCCAGCAATACCAACACTAGCAACACCGGGTAGTGACAAAATATCACGCCTGACATCCTCTGCCGTGGCATACAAAAGCCCGGGCGGGATATCCCCATAGAGCGCTAAACTGATTACTGGGAAGCGTGTTTTCAGACGATTGACTACAGGTGTTTCAGCTTCATCAGGCAGGTCGTTAATGGCATCAACCAAGGCCCGTACCTCAAGCAAAAAATCATCAACATCCGTATCTGTCTTCAGTTGGATTTCAATCTTAGACAAGCCTTCAGAGCTCTCGGAGGTCACCAAATCTATATCTGGCAGACTTTCAAGCTCTTCTTCAATCACTCGCGTAATTTGCTTTTCGACCTCAGCAGGTGGTGCACCTTCAAACTCTGTGACGATACGGACACGATCGAGATCGACTACTGGAAACATTTCCTGTGGCAGATTAGTCCACGCCATAGCACCAGCAATAACGATGATCAATAAGAACAAGTTAACGACTAAGGCGTTACGAATTGAAAATTGAATGATGTTCATGGCTAGGCCTTACTCAAAGACAACGGCTTGTCCATCACGCAGTGAGACGACATCTCTAGCAACCAATGATTGTCCGACCTGCAGGCCGGCAAGCACCAACACCTCTTGACCGACACGCTGTCCTAGTTGCACTAAGACTCTATGAAGCTTGCCTTCCTCATAGACAAACACATAGCTCTCTCCACTCAGGTTCATGACCGCAGCACTAGGAATAGTGAGCACTTGGTTTAATGGCAGATGTGGCAAATTAGCGATTGCCAGCATGCCAGAACGCAGACCCTGCCCTTGCAAGCGTAAACGTAGTTTATGCGTATTCGTATCCAAGTCTGGGTCAGGCTGCAATGCAATGACCTTGGCAATATAGCTATTACCAGCAGAGTTTACTGTGACTTCTTGACCTAAAGACAAACCAGCTAATAGTTCGCCTCGCAGTTGCAGCTGAAGATCATAGGCACTGGTATCGACGACTGTCAGCGCAGGATCATTAAGACTCACGCGGTCACCCTGCTCTAACAGTACCTCGTTAACATAGCCATCAAATGGGGCGCGTAAAATGGTTCGTGCTAGATCACGCTCTGCTTGCGCTTGCTTACTTTGCTGCATTGCAATTCGACTACTGGCGGTTGCCGTCGCAAATTCCAGCTTCTGCACATCAGCACGCAGGGCAATCCCTTGTTGATGCATATCATCAAGCTGGCTCTTTGCGACCATATTTCTACTGCTAAGCTCTTCTATACGGCGCTGTTTATTCTTTTGCAGTACTACATTGGCCTGTGCTAACTGCAGTAGCTCACGATCTCGCTCGGCACCTCGCTTTTCGATATCCAGTTGATACTGCACCTGCTTTAATTGGTCTTGGTAGTCGTCCTGATCGAGCTTTAGCAGAGCTTGGCCACGACTCACCGCTGTACCGGGCTCGACTAAGCGTTCAGCGAGTCGTCCAGTAACCTCGAAATTTAGCGAACTAGAACGTAATGGATAGAGCCGCCCAGTGAGCTTTTCATGCGGTTTTAAGGATTGCCTTTTTACCGTGGTTAGGGTCACCTTCAATGCTGGAGTGGCCTGTAGCACCATCACCGGCTCAGGCTTCGTCACCACTAAACCCCAAATAAGGACAATACTGAGTAAAAGCATCGCTACTATCACTAGCAAAGTCTTTCTAAGCGCACCTTTTTGTTTGTAATGCTCTATACTATTCACACTATCTCAATCTAATTTTAGGCCAAAATAAACGACTACCTGTTGCGTCCACCAAAACAGGCTGCCATCGAAATTCTATTGTACTATCGGAACTAATTACCATTCTATTATGCGTTTTAGCCTTGCTCTAATTTTAATCCTTTTCTCCAGCTCAATTGCTGTTGCAGAAAGCCTCTCTAGCTTCAAACAATGTGGCCCTCAAGGGCAACCTCGTGAGAGCTTGGGTTTACCTGCGTTAGAAGATAGTACCTCTAATCGTGTGCACATGTTTCGTGACAATCAACACTTGCATGCTGACCATGTACAGTATTCTGACAAAACGAATAAAGCGGTTGCGACTGGCAATGTTGTCATCTACGACGATGAGTACACCATGCAGGCGCCTATCTCTGCTGAATACCACACTGATGATGAAACCGCGCTGGCTAATGATGTTACCTACTGGTACGCAGCATCACATGGCAGTGGCACTGCCGACCAAGCACGGAAGGTCTCAGAAGAGATCATTGAACTGGATAACGGCACTTACTCCACCTGTACCTTCACGGCTCGATCTTGGGAGTTACGTGGCAAGAATGTCAGTATCAACCGTAAAACAGGCGTTGTAACAGGGCGCAATGTCACCACACGCTTCAAGGGCGTACCAATTTTCTATTCACCTTATATGAGCTTTTCACTCACCGGTGAACGTAAAACCGGCTTTGTTGCCCCGACCTGGTCACGCAGTAGCTCATCAGGTTTCTCATTACAGACCCCTTGGTACTGGAACATCGCACCTAATCGTGACGCCCTGGTGACCCCGCGCTATTACACCAAACGCGGCACTGAGCTTGGCCTAGAGACCCGTTATCTGAATCCGAACTCCGCCGGACAAGTAAATCTAAGAGCCATAGATGATAGCGAGTATAACGATGGCCGTTATTACTTTAGTCTCTCGCATAAGCAGCGCTTCAGCCAAGCATGGAGCACCGAGCTGATTTTCAATAAGGTCTCTGATGACACCTATTTTGAAGACTTAGGGGATACCTTGGGTGCAAGTAGCTTGCAGCGTCTCGAACGACGGGGTGATTTAAACTATAGCGCGCAGCACTTCGGTGGTAACTGGAATGGTCATCTGCGTTTCCAAGATTTTCAGATAGTCGATAAAAACCATAACTCAATTGACGACCCTTATACGATCCGGCCACAACTACAGATTAATAATCGCTTTGCCCTCCCAGCAAATCTTGAGTTCACATCACGCAGTGAATGGAGCTCTTTTGATCACGACTCCAAGGTTGATGGCGAACGCAGCCACTTTGAGATGGAGATGAGCCGAACCTGGTCTAGTGCAGCCTATTCTATAAAGCCAGCAATGCGTTTGATGCATACTCGATATACTCTAAACAATAACCTAAGTGATGACACGCCTGAGCGAAGCCTACCTAGCTTCTCAGTTGATGCTAAAGGTTTATTTGAGCGCCCACTTGCCGGCAGCTACCGCCAGACCCTAGAACCCCGTCTATTTTATCTAAACACGCCAAAACGTTCACAAGGTGATATCCCCATCTTTGATAGCGGCAAAAATGAATTCACCTTTGCCCAGATATTCCGTACTAATCGATTTTCAAGTGTCGACCGTATAGCCGATGCCAATCAATTGACAGCCGCCCTTAGCAGCCGTCTGATCTCAGAAGACAGTGGCCGTGAGCTAATGCGCGCCAGTATTGGTCAAATCTTTTACTTTAGAGACTTAGAAGTCACCGAAGATAAGAACAGCGCTGCGATTGATGAAAACACATCCAATCTAGCTGCAGAACTGTCAGTTGCGCCAAATAAATCAATGCGTGCCGTTGCTAGTGCGACCTATGACACCTATGAAGAGCAGCTTGACCGTTCCAATGTCAGCCTGAATTACACCTCAGAGCGCAACATAAAGCTCAATCTAGCGCATCGCTATCGTCGTTTAGACTACTCGCAGTCTGATCTCTCGGTTATTTTACCTATCAGCAGTGAATGGCGTGCCGTCGGCCGTTGGAACTATGATCTAAAAGAAGATCAGGATATCGATTTACTCGCAGGTCTTGAATATGACACCTGCTGCTGGAAAATCCGTGTTGTTGGTCGTCGCTACACAAATGATAGCGAAGGCGACTATAATAAGAGTATAGAGGTGCAATTCACTCTAAAAGGTTTAACCAGCTTAGGTTCTCCTCTCAGTGAACAACTACAAGGTAGCATTCGAGGTTATGAAGATCGCAACACCTACATTGATTAAGTTAGCGCAGGCGCTATTCCTCTCACTGGTGCTCAGCAGCGCAGGTTATGCTGAACTCCTCATCGACACGATTGCTGCAGTTGTTGAAGACTCAGTCATCACTGAGAATGAACTTATCCAGCGCATGGCTGTGATTCGTGCACAAGCCAGTGATCAAGCACAGTTCCCAAGTGATTCTGTTTTCCTTCAGCAAGTCCTAAATCGGATGATCACGGAGCGCTTACAAATCACCTATGGCAGCCGCCGTGGTATCGAGGTTGATGAATTACAGTTGGATCGAGCGATGCAAGAACTGGCAGAACGCAATCGCATGACCTTGGAAGAGTTTCGTCAAACCCTGCTTCAGAAAAAAATAGATTACATCTCTTTCCGTGAACAGGTACGCACCGAAATGTTAGTCGGCCAAGTTCGCCGTCGTGCCGTCGAGAGTAAAATTAAAATTTCAGATCAAGAAATAAATGAATTACTGGAACAACAAAAAAACAGTCTTAATCTCGACGTGGAATACCGTATCGCACATATCCTCGTGCAGCTACCGACAGACCCAACCCCTGAACAACTACAAGAGGCAAAGGCGAAGGTAGAACAGGTCGAACAGTTAGCACAACAGGGTGACAGCTTTACTCAGCTTGCTATCCGTTACTCACAGTCACAGGATGCACTAGAAGGCGGTGACCTCGGTTGGCGTAACCGTGATCAAATTCCAGCTATATTTGCCGATCACCTTGATGGCCTGACAGCAGGTGATCTGAGTAAGGTCGTCCGCAGCCCCAATGGCTTACACTTATTTAAAGTGATTGATACACGCGGCAATAAAACCGTACTGATTGAACAGATGCGCAGCCGTCACATCCTCCTCAGAGTTAACGCTGTGCGCAGTGATGATGATGCCTTACGTGATCTTACTTCCTTGCGCAGCCGTATCGTCAATGGTGCAGACTTCTCAGAACTAGCGCGTGCAAACTCTGATGACCCTGGCACCGCAGTGAATGGTGGCACCTTGGATTGGGTGGCACCTAGTGCCTTAGCCCCATCTTTCCGCGAAACCGCGGCCCGCTTAACGATTGGCCAAATCAGTGAGCCCTTCAAGAGCCGCTTCGGCTGGCACATCCTCGAAGTCTTAGAGCGTCGTCAACATGACAACTCAGAAGATGCCCGCCGTGAAAAGGCGCGTGGCACGCTACGTCAACGTAAGATCGAAGAAGAAACAGATCTGTGGATACGTCAATTAGTTGATGAAAGTTATGTCGATAATCGTTTATTGGCTAACGACACCAGCACGGCTCAATAAGCTGCTGTGCAGACCTATGCACCACTAGCAATCACTGCTGGAGAACCTGCCGGTATCGGTCTCGATATCATTCTCCAGTCTATGCCTGAGCTCAAAGATTGCATCATTATTACCGATGAATCTGCACTTAGAGAACGTGCACAGCAACTCGGTATAACGCTTGAAATAACCCAGACTGCAGCGCGCTATGATCATCAGCTACGGGTTAAACCAATAGCAACAAATAATGCTGTCATTGCGGGCACCTTAGACCCAAACAATGCCGAGCATGTTCTCGCCTGTCTGGATGAATCTCTGCGTGGCACTCTCGCGGGTGATTACAGTGCGATAGTGACAGCGCCCTTGCACAAGGGCGTCATTAACGATGCGGGTGTTGCCTTCACCGGACATACTGAATACTTTGCGAAACACACCAACAGTGAAGTTGTCATGCTCTTAGTCGCAGGTCAGGTGCGTGTCGCCTTAGCAACAACGCACCTACCTTTAGCAGCGGTGGCTGAGGCGATTACAAGCGACCTCATTATCCGCAAGATCACTATACTTGAGCATGACTTACGCACTAAATTTGCACTAGAAAGACCACATATTGCAGTCTGTGGCTTAAACCCACATGCCGGAGAACAGGGGCATTTAGGCCGTGAAGAAATTGAGATTATCGAGCCGGCCTTAGAGCATTTACGCCAACAAGGCATTAATGTCAGTGGCCCACATCCAGCAGATACTATTTTTTGTCAGCATCACTTAGAGCAGACTGATGCCGTCTTTGCGATGTACCACGATCAGGGCTTGCCGGTACTGAAACATATTGGTTTTGGTGATGCCGTAAATACCACACTCGGCCTGCCAATTATCCGCACCTCAGTTGATCATGGAACCGCCCTCGATCTAGCCGCTAGCGGTAAAGCTAATGCCGGAAGTTTACTCGCAGCATTAACCCTAGCCCGACATCAAGTAACGTCCCGCTTATAAATAATGACAAAGGATCAGAAGAAACCCATGCGTTTCCTACTTAAGACCTCAATCTTAATCAGTGCCTTGCTGTTTAACACAGCATGCCAGTCTAAATCAGATAATGAACAACAATTTATTGCTCAGAGCAAAGAGCTTATTAAAGCCTTGGCCAGTGATCTTCAACACACTATGAAAACAGCGGTAAAATCAGGGGGTTTTGAAAAAGCAATTTCAGCCTGCCAGAATCAAGCGCCACTGATCAAGCAAAGCCATAACCAAACCTCTGCCTTAGAAATTAAACGCACCAGCTTAAAATGGCGCAACCCTAATAATAGTCCTGATGATTGGGAACGTCAGGTGCTGCTTGCCTTTGAAGAGCAGAAGCGTGCAGGTGTTGCTATCAGCAAGCTCAATCATAGTGAAGTAATCGAAACAGATTCAACCTTAGAATATCGTTTCATGAAAGCCATCCCAATTAAATCAGTCTGCCTCAACTGCCATGGTGATGAGAGTCAGATAACATCGCCAGTTGCTGCCGCATTAAAGCAACAATACCCTCTTGATAATGCGACACAGTTTAAGGCCGGAGATATTCGCGGTGCCTTTTCCGTGCGCAAAACAGTGGTGCACTAATAATGTCTAAGCCCTTACCGCAAGAATTTATAGCTGCTTGGGAAAACCGTCAGGCTCTGATGTCTCTCAGTACTGTAGACAATAATTCCCAGCCCAACAGCATCTGGTTACTGTGTGCTGAATTAATCGATGAGACACGCATCAGTATTGCTAACAATGCTATGACGAAAACTCTACAGAACATCGAGCAAGGTAGTCATGGGGCATTGCTGATTATTGCCCCAGAGCGTGAGTCCTATCAGATCAAAGGTCGTCTTCAACATTTTTCGGATGGCCCTTTTTACGATGAAATGAAAACTTGGCTTGACCCTAAATTTCCCGGCAAGGGTGCCGTTAATCTCCACATTGAAGAAATTTATTATGGCGCAGAAAAAGTTTTTTAAGTCATTACGAATAGTAGTTGGCATGAGCCTATTACTGCCAAGTACGGTGCTCTTACTGCTGCTCTTTATCAGTAGTACATCAATCGCAGACGAGACTATCTCTATCACACTAAACTCAGATAAAGACTTTAAGTTCAGTGCAAAGGATACAACTGTTTTCCATCTGCGGGCATTGGATGACAAGCTGCGAGAACTGCAAGGTTTAGCACAGACACAATCCTTGGGAGTAGCCAACCTCGGGCAAGTCGAGCTCTTAGCAAGTGGCTCAACAGTCACTGTATTACGTAATATCGCAGCGCAGATTGCGCAGGCTTTAGAGATTAACTTCTATTTAATTGGCGATAGTGAGAGTGATCATGCGCTCGCTCCACATCAGTTATTATTGCTCTATAACGAAGATAGCAAGATCACCTTGGCCTTAACAAAAAATACAGATAGTGAACACTATCAACTGATCGCTAGCTATGCTCTCAGCAAGCAGCCAGCCAAGACCCATTAAGGTCTAATTTATTATGGCTACTCATCGCGCCAAAAAACGTTTTGGCCAAAACTTCTTAGTGGATGACAGTGTCATCCATAGCCTAATCAATGCGATTGGCCCGCAGCGTACTGATCGCGTTCTTGAAATCGGCCCTGGCTTAGGGGCTATGACCTTACCGCTGCTAGCCCGTCTTCAACAGTTGGAAGTTATTGAGATTGATCGTGATCTGATTGCACGTTGGCAGGCCCGCAATTTAGAGCAGCTGATTATTCACCAATGCGATGCCTTGAAATTCGACTTTCGCAATAATCTCAGTGCTGACACCGATATCAGACCACGACGCCTGGTGGGTAACCTACCATATAATATTTCCACACCTTTAATATTCCATATCTTGGAGCAGGCTGAAGCCGTACAAGACATGCACTTCATGCTGCAGAAGGAAGTGGTTGACCGTCTCTGTGCGCGCTGTGGTGATCGACAGTACGGGCGCCTAGCTGTCATGGTGCAAAGTCGCTGTCAGACACAGAAACTATTAGAGATAGCACCTGAGAGTTTTTCGCCTGCACCTAAGGTGACTTCCGCATTTGTGCGTTTAGAGCCATTGTCTGAACCCATGGTGGCAGATACAATGCAGAGCCTTTTTGCGCAGTTAGTGCAACAGGCATTTGCTCAGCCAAGAAAAACCATTGCAAACAATCTGCGTGAGCAACTCTCGGCCGACGCCTTAAGGCAGTTAGATATCGACCCTGGTGCACGCCCACAAACTATTTCAATTGAGCAGCTAATTCGCATTACGCAACAGCTATCAATGACAATCACTGAATAAAAAGAGACATCAAGTATGAGTGAACAACACAATATTACAGTCGATGTGACATCGACCCATATCAAAGAGCAGTCTGATGCTAATGCTGAGCGTTATGTTTTCACCTATACCGTTACCATTCATAATGAAGGTTTGATGGCAGCCCAATTATTGAGTAGACATTGGATCATCACCAATGCTGATGGCAAGACACAAGAAGTGCGTGGTGATGGTGTTGTCGGTGAGCAACCCAATCTAAACCCGGGTGACAGTTTTCAATACACCAGTGGTACGATGTTAGAAACACCGGTGGGTAGCATGCAAGGTAGTTATCAAATGCAGGCCGATGACGGCACCACCTTTGATGCTGAGATCAAACCTTTCACATTATCAGTACCCAATGCATTGCACTAAAACCTTTAAGATCAGCCAATAGATCATGGCTGTCTATGCAATCGGTGATATTCAGGGCTGTCTAGCCTCACTAAAATTGCTGCTTAAGGAAATACAATTTAACCCACAGCATGACCAAGTTTGGTTTGTCGGTGACCTCGTCAATCGTGGCCCTGAGTCCTTACAAACATTACGCTTTATTCATGCCCTAGGTGACAGCGCTCGCTGTGTTTTAGGTAATCATGATATCCATTTGATAGCCTGTCATGCTGGCGTTAAAACCTGTAAACCACAAAGCTCTCTTAATCAGGTATTGGCAGATGCCGAAGCTGAGAAATGGATTAAATGGTTACGACAGATGCCCTTACTACACCATGACCCACATCTTGATTGGTTAATGGTTCATGCTGGCCTTCTCCCAGAGTGGGACCTAAGCACTGCCAAGCGCTGTGCGGCTGAGCTTGAAGCACAACTGCGTTCTGATAACTATGCTGAATTTATCGCTAACATCTATGGTGATGAGCCTCGACAATGGTCAGAGAACTTAGTTGACAATGATCGTTGGCGGCTTAGCATGAATGCTTTCACACGCATTCGAATGTGTGATCAGCACGGCGCTCTGGATTTTTCTTACAAGGGCTCACTAGCAGATAGTGATGCACAGCTCAAACCATGGTTTGAGCTGCAGCGTGCGAGTGAAAAACAGCGTATCGTCTTTGGTCACTGGTCAGCATTAGGTTTAGTTAAACGCGATAATCTTTTAGCGATTGATACCGGTTGCTTATGGGGTAACAAAATGACCGCAGCACGCATTGATTGCGAGACACCAGTCATTACCTCAATAGATTGCCCTAGTTATCGCTAATTTTTTTCTGAAACCTAGAACACTTAATAACGGCGGCTTTGTTTAAGTCCTGCGCTGGTAACATTGAAAACGCATCGCATGCGGATTTTTTTCATCTGCAGCAAACGCAGTTTCAGATTGTAACTGCCACTCCTCAGCTGCGATCTCTGGGAAGTAACGATCACCCGCAACCTGCAACTCGACCTGTGTCACATAGAGCTCTTCTGCCTGGGTTAACATCTGCTTATAAAGCTCTGCTCCACCAATGATAAACACTTTATCAACTGCTGCTAGTTGTTCTATTGCAGCCTCAATCGAAGTGAATATCTCACAGCCTGCAGCCTGATAATCAACATTACGGCTAATGATGATATTTCTACGCCCGGGTAATGGTTGGATCTTCAGCGATTCATAGGTCTTGCGTCCCATCACTACCGGCGCACCCATTGTTGTGCGCTTAAAGTATTGAAGGTCAGCGGGGCAATACCAAGGAATATCATTATCAGCACCGATAACACCGCCCTTAGCGATAGCAACGATCATTGCAATGACTGTCATACCGCCACCACGGCTTTGATATGCGGGTCAGCATCATAATTTTCTAAACTAAAATGCTCAAACTCAAAATCAAAGATTGACCTCACCGACGGATCAATTCGCATGCTCGGTAAAGGCTTTACTGTTCTCTGGAGTTGTAAATGTGCTTGATCTATATGATTTTTATAAAGGTGTAAATCACCAAAGCTATGCACAAACTCACCCGCTTCTAGACCGGTAACCTGTGCGACCATCATCAACAATAAGGCATACGATGCAATATTAAACGGCACGCCTAAAAAGGCATCCGCACTGCGCTGGTAAAGCTGACATGAGAGCTTGCCATCACTTACATAGAACTGAAAAAATGCATGACAGGGTGGCAGTGCCATATTTTCGACATCGGCCACATTCCAAGCACTAACAATTAATCGGCGTGAACTCGGGTTGGTTTTTATCTCATGGATAAGTTCACTAATCTGATCAATGCTACTGCCATCTGCACGTGGCCATGCACGCCACTGTGAACCATAGACCGGCCCAAGCTCGCCCTGCTCATCCGCCCATTCATCCCAGATTGTGACACCGGCATCTTGCAGATACTGAATATTAGTCTCGCCACGTAAAAACCAAAGCAATTCATAAATAATGGACTTGGTATGCAGCTTTTTAGTGGTTACTAAGGGAAAGCCTTGAGCCAGATCAAATCGCATTTGATAACCAAATACAGAAAGTGTGCCGGTACCGGTGCGGTCATCACGCGAAGCGCCATGATCAAGGATGTGTTGGAGTAATGCGTGATACTGTTTCATTAATCAGTTTCTTTTATAGGCCTAGTGACGGCTTTGACGACTATAAGCCAGTCGAATCAGTAATAAGCCAAAGGCTATCATAGGTAAGGAGAGTAGCTGTCCCATACTCATCCAATCAAGTGCAACAAAACCAAGATGCTGGTCTGGCTCGCGAACAAACTCAATACTAAATCTAAATAGGCCATAAAAGATCAGAAATAGGCCGCTGATCACACCTGTTGGCCTTTCTTTATTAGATAGCAGCCATAGAATAGAAAAAAGTAAGGGCCCTTCTAATAAGCACTGGTAAAGTTGTGAGGGGTGACGTGCAAGGTTATCGACCTGTGGGAAGACCATCGCCCAAGGGACATCACTAGCGCGGCCCCAGAGTTCGCCGTTAATAAAATTACCCATCCGTCCAGCACCTAATCCCAGCGGTACCAACGGCGCAATAAAATCAGTTGTCCGCAGAAAACCCCAGCTCTGCTTACGCTGATAAAGGTAGGTCGCCAGTATGACGCCAAGCAAACCACCGTGAAAACTCATGCCGCCTTCCCATATGCGCAGAAGGTAGAGTGGATCTTGTAGGAAGTAGTCAAAGTTATAAAACAACACCGAACCGAGACGGCCACCCAGGACGACGCCGAGCACGCCATAGAAAAGCACATCAGAGACCTGTTCAACGTCAATAAAGCTGTCACTACGCTTGGCGCGGTGTTGTCCCAGCAGCAGAAAAAAAACAAAGCCCAGTAAATACATTAATCCATACCAACGCACCGCTAAGGGACCGAATTGGATGAGGATGGGATCAATTTGCGGGTGAACAAGCATGCTTAAGATAGTACCATGGTGTTTACAGATGTTCGCCATTTGGCAGCCGCTTATGCGTGCTACCTTAAAGTCATTTTATAACCCAGAGTATGCCTTAACCCCATGTCTAGCAATCAACTGAAAAATGAAACCAGCCCTTACTTATTGCAACATGCCGACAACCCGGTCAACTGGCATCCATGGGGTGAAGAAGCACTGCGCTTAGCGCGTGAACAAAACAAGCCTATCTTACTCTCGATTGGTTACTCAGCCTGTCATTGGTGTCATGTCATGGCACATGAATCATTTGAAGATACCGCCACCGCTGAGGTTATGAATGAGCTCTTCATTAATATTAAAGTCGACCGTGAAGAACGCCCAGACATCGATAAGATTTACCAGACTGCGCAATACCTACTAACGCAGCGCACCGGAGGCTGGCCATTAACGATGTTCTTGACGCCAGGTGATCAGATGCCATTTTTTGGTGGTACTTATTTCCCTGACAAACCCCGTCATAACCTCCCTGGCTTTAAAGATTTACTGCGTCATGTATCAAAAGCGCATGGCGAAAAAAGCGAACAGATCAGCACACAAAATGATTCATTACGTGGTGTCTTAGCGAATGTCTACGGTTCAACTGAAGTGCCGCTGGACTTAGATCAAAGCATGCTTGAACGCGCTGCTAAACAATTACTAGAACAATTTGATAAGCGTAATGGTGGCTTTGGCCCAGCGCCTAAATTTCCTCACCCTGCCAATATCCAGCGCTTAATGCGTGAGTGGTATCACTCTGAGCGCGGCAAGGAAGAAGAACGTGAGCTACTCCACCCGGCGCTATACACCCTAGAGCGAATGGCCGCAGGTGGCCTGTTTGATCATGTCGGTGGCGGTTTTTGTCGTTACTCTGTCGATGAGTATTGGATGATCCCACATTTTGAAAAGATGCTGTATGACAATGGCCCTCTGTTGAGCCTGTGTGCAGAGGCTTATCAAATCGAAGCTCGAGCAGACTTCAAACAAACCGCTTTAGATACCGCCGACTGGGTGATGTCTGATATGCAATCTGAGGTCGGAGGCTACTATTCTTCACGTGATGCAGACTCAGAGGGTGAAGAAGGTAAGTTTTATGTTTGGGAAACCGAAGCCCTGCAAGAACTCCTAACTGAGGATGAATATGCGGTAGCGGCACAGCGCTTTGACTTCTCACGCGGGCCTAACTTTGAAGGCAGCTACCATCTACATGAGTTCAATCCCTTTGATGAGGTTGCCGAGACTTTAGGGGTTGAAGAAGAAGTTGCACGACAACGCTGGCAGCGCGCTAAAGAAAAGTTATTTATCCAACGCCAACTGCGCGTGGCTCCAGGCCGTGATGATAAGATCCTCACCAGCTGGAACGCATTAATGATCCGCGGCATGGTTATCGCTGCGCGTGTCTTTGAAAAACCAGAGTTACATCAATCGGCTGTTGCAGCGATAGATTTCATCCAGAAAACGCTGTTTGTTGAGGGTCGCCTATTAGCGACTTACAAAGATGGCAAGGCGCATTTAAATGCCTACCTCGATGATTATGCTTATTTACTAGATGCCTTATTAGAAACCATTCAATCTGAATGGAGTTCAAATTATTTAAACTTCGCGATTGAACTTGCAGACGTCTTATTAGAGCAGTTTGAAGATAAGACCAATGGTGGCTTTTATTTCACCGCTAATGATCATGAAAACTTAATTCAACGACCTAAGGTCAGCAGTGATGAGGCCACACCTGCCGGCAATGGCATTGCCGCTAGCGCCTTGTTGCGTCTTGGTTATCTACTGGCTGAGCCACGTTACATTCGAGCAGCAGAAGACACCCTCGGCTATGCGAGCCAACAAATCAGTAACTCGCCGATGGCACATGGCAGTCTATTGCATTGTCTTGAAGAGATTGAAAAGCCAAGCAAGATTGTCGTCTTACGCGGCCCAGCCGCTGAGATTGCACTATGGCAGAAACGACTACAAAGTAGTTTCCGTCCTGATTTAATATCGCTTGCGATTGCCTCTGATGAAACGGATTTACATCCGGCGCTAGCAACTAAAGAGGCGCATGAAGCCGTGCGTGCTTACCTCTGCATGGGTACACAATGTCTACCCGCAATCGATAATTTGGATCAATTAATGACACAGATCTCACCGACCCCATAAGTCGGTCTGCAGTCATATTAAAAGCAACCACGGATGAGCACTGCGTACTCATCCGTGTCCTTAGCAGCGCTTCATAAGGCCTTAATTGTGTTTAAAAAATATCCCTATTGTGCCCTTTTTCGAAGCATAAATTGCTTCGCAGCTAGTGTTATAATGAACAAAACCACTTACTCAGATTAATATCATGCGTCTACTCAGCACCTTTCTACTAGCACTTTTGCTAACCGCCTGTGATCAACAAGCAGAAGGCTTCTTTATTGAAAAATCTTGGATACGTGAAGCCCCACCGAATGCTCGCGCCCTCGCCGGCTACATGCTACTCAATAACAACACAGCTAAAGACGTTACCCTAGTAAGTGCTCAGAGTGATGATTTTGCGGTCGTTCAGTTTCATCGTAGCATCGAAGAAGACGGTGTTTATCGAATGCAACACTACCCGCAGCTGACGGTTGCTGCGGGTGAAACGATTGAGTTTAAACCTGCCGATTTTCATCTTATGTTGATGTCACCGAAGCGTGCATTAACGTTAGGGGATACGGTGACTGTGCAAGTCACTCTGAGTGATCAGACGGTAGTCTTACTGAATATCCCAGTACAAAAGAAAGCCCCTTGAATTCAAACCCGCTATGCAGTGGCTATCAGTGCTGTCCTGATCAGTTACTGATCAGCCTTTAGGCGCGTATCCAGAGCATGCAGGAATCAACATCAATATGGGCACAGGCCTGGTATCTGATTAGCAGTCTCGATGCGACGCTGCTTGAAATTGTTAGCCTGTCACTACGTGTTAGCCTCAGTGCTGTTTTAATTGCCACCCTTATTGCTATCCCACTCGGCGCCATCCTTGCCTGTTATCGCTTTATTGGGCACACCGCCATCACCAGCATACTCACTGCATTAATGGGCTTGCCGCCTGTTGTCGTTGGCCTGGGTCTTTACATGCTGTTATCTCGCTCAGGCCCGATGGGTGATCTTAACCTCCTGTTTTCTTCCAGCGCCATGGTACTGGCACAGTCGATACTGATACTGCCCATTATTGCGAGTCTGATGCAGCAAGCTGTTGCTGAACATTATCAACGCCACCTAGAGCAGTTCAGGGCACTGGGTGCCCGCCAGCATCATGTTATTTTACCTTTGTTGTGGGATGCCAGACGCGCCCTAATCACTTCGGTCTTAACCGGTTTTGGTCGTGCCTCCGCTGAAGTTGGAGCCGTTTTAATTGTTGGTGGTAACATCAATCATGTCTCACGAGTGATGACAACGACGATTGCACTTGAGACAAGCAAGGGCAACCTTGAGCTTGCCATGGCGCTGGGCCTGATCTTATTGTTTATCTCGTTTAGCATCACCAGCTTGATGATACTCATCCGTGATGATCATCGCTTAAAAAACCACAATTAAATCAGTCACTGACAACATGACACAGCTTAACCCTCATCTGCCATTACGATTAGAAAACCTCAGCTATTCGATTGGCAGTAAGACCTTGATTGATAATTTATCAGCCGAAATCAAGTCTGCTGGCATCAGCATTATCCTTGGCCATAATGGTGCCGGAAAAAGTCTATTACTGAAATTAATGCATGGCGTACTTCAGCCCTCAGCAGGTGCAATCTACTGGCAACAGCAGATACCCGATAGTGACCAATACTGGCGTAGTTTGGTACTCCAGAAACCCAGCTTCTTTGAGCGCTCAGTGCGTTTCCATTTAGAGTTTGTACTTGGTGTCAGTAAAACAGAAAAATCTCAACATAGAGAACGTATAGAGCATGCCCTAGAAATCTGTGGCCTCAGCGAGTTACATCAGCGCAAAGTCAGCAGCTTATCGGGCGGAGAGATACAACGGCTATCGCTTGCTAGAGCCTGGGTGCTGCATCCCAAAGTATTACTATTGGATGAGCCTACTGTAGCGCTGGACCCACCGGCAGCCTATCAGTTTGAAACTCTAGTAAAACAATTCCGCGACAGTGGCAGTAAGATCATCATGACCACCCATGATATTCCACAGGCACAACGACTCGCAGACGAGGTGCTTTTTATCTATCAGGGGAAACTAGCAGAACAGGCTGAGGCCAATAGCTTCTTCAAGGCACCGACATCATGCATTGCTCAACACTATCTAAAAGGTCAGCTGATTGCTGGGACTTAGCGTTTCTCTTAAGCAATACCATCGTTAAACTTTCGCTCATTATGAACAGTAGTGGCGCTTCACTTTTGATAGCAGACTCGCTGTTTGACTTTCAAACTTACCCTGCTTTAAAAAGTGAATAACTTCAGTGATAACTTGCTTATTTTTCATCATAAAAGCATGCGTTGTCGGTAGCACTATAAACCCACACATCCCTACAACCTTGGTACTTTCAACAGAGACCTTGCCATCATCAGGGTTGGGTAGAAAGGCTGACAGTAGTAGATTTATAGATTTTGAACCAGCAATAACGCCGAGCTCAAAATTAACTGGGCCAAGACTTTTCGGAACATCAGTGACAGCAGTGCCCAACTGCATGCCGGCAGGACCATTAATAAGCTTAAAACCCATTATGCTTTTCAGCTTATCAACAACTTCACTACCCTTATTGGGTGGCCCAAGCATCACCACTCTAGCGATATCGACACTCTTGTGATTTACCATGTATTGACGCACCAAGATGCCACCCAAGGAATGTGTAACAAGACTAACCGGCTTCGATTTATTATCTCGGCACCTCTGCAGCCCTTTATTTATGGCTAGTTCTGAGAGCTCACTGATTGTTTTCTTTCTAGAAGGGTAATTTATATTTACCACGTCATAATCATGCCTCGATAGGCTTTCTTCACGTTTCGACATGGAGTCAGATGTTCTTGCTAAACCATGCAGTAATATCACGCATTCAGCTGAGATGACCGGTGTAGAAAGCAACAATCCAATGACACTCAATAAATATTTTATTGAATGCATAATTTCGCTACCTTTTAAACCTATCAACAGATTGCTTTAGTTCAATTAATAACTCTTGTTGACTGGTTATGATCAAAGAAAACAACACTCATCTAAAAAAGCCAACTGATTATAAAAAAATATAATTTATTATGCTTATTTAATCAGTGATAAAACAATATTATCGGCTTTAACCATTTCGCTGGAAATCTCTGCGACTGCAATGTCAATTTGTTGATGACAAGGCGATATCCTCAAGCCGTCTAGTGGCTTGCTTATAACAGAAGTTTTACCTAGGGGGAGATTGGCAGAACCGATCGATGTCGCCAGCTTATTTAATAAGCGTTGACTCAACCGTTGCCGAGCATCCTATGAAGGAACAGCGCATAGCCAATGACTACGCACTGTTCATGATGCCAATGCTTGGTGCTTAGTCGCTGCGCTTAGTCACTTCTAATAAATGGTAACCAAACTGGGTCTTTACTGGGCCCTGCACTTCATTAAGCGGCGCGCTGAAAACGACTTCGTCGAATTCACGGACCATCATGCCCGGGCTAAATTCGCCTAAATCACCACCTTGAGCGCCTGATGGGCAGCTTGAGTGTTCCTGTGCTACTACTGCGAAGTCTGCGCCTTCTGCAATTTTTGTCTTTAGATCGTTACAGCTCTTTTCGTCTGCAACTAGGATATGTCGTGCACTTGCCTTAGGCATAAAAGTTCCTTTTTTCTAGATTGAGATAATTAATCATCACGAGCTTACTGCCCGGCAGTTATGCCTTACTCAGCAAGCTCGTGACAGGGTATATCTTTACTCAGCGGCCGCTTCTTCGGCTGCTGCTTCCTCTGCAGGTGCTTCTTCAACTGGCGCAACCGCTTTCGGCTCACTCAACTTAATTAGACCGGCTTCTAATAAGATCTTTTGCTTTTCTTCAGCGCTGACGATCTTACGCTCTGCATTTTTTACGGCGTAACGGCCTGATTTCTTTTCAAAAATAGTGAAATCACCGCTTTTTTTAACTTCTTTCATGACATTCTCTCTTGCTGTGGTGGTGCTAATAGAAGGGTCAAAATAAATCTGCGCAGATAATAGCCTATCCAGCGGTCGCTGGTAAGCACATATATGCTGTGGTCGTTAGCTTACAGTGGAATACCGAGGGCACGGCGCATAAATGCCATCTTTATCGGTTTACAGTGGTTACTCGCAGAGAAACCAAGTGAACGTAACTGACGCAGCCAAGGTTGCGGCTGACGAAAAAGCTTATCAATCGCTTCTAAAGACTTTTGCATTGCACTGTTTTCAGTTTTTCTAGCGCGTTGGTAACGCTGCAATATACGTTCACTGCCTAGCTCTCGATCACTGCTCTGAATGAGTTGCTGCAAACAACGCAGGTCTTCTAAACCAAGATTAAGACCGAGACCTGCTAATGGATGGATAGCATGCGCAGCATCTCCTAGCAGCACGACTCGGCGACCAACGTACTCATTGGCCTGACTACCCGACAAAGGGAATGAAACCCGCTTAGATGCAATCTGTAGGCCTCCAAGACGGTATTCACTGGCTGCACTCAGCCTCGCATTGAAATCATCCTCAGATAACGCCAACATTTGTTTTGCTACAGCTGTGTCTAGACTCCAGACTATCGAACATTGCTTCGCAGCTAATGGCAATAAAGCCAAAGGGCCCTCTTCGCTAAAACATTGCCATGCCGTATTCTCATGCGATTTTTCAGTAAGCACCGTGCAGACCACGCCAGACTGCTGATAATCTTGTCGAGCTGTCGCGATGCCCGCGCAACTGCGCACCTTAGAATGGACGCCATCAGCACCAATCAGCAAGCGACTGGTTAAACGTTGGCTTTGACCCTCTGCGTTTTCTAATTCGATTAAAACACTGTTATCAGATAACTCTGAGAAATTCTGCATACTGCTAGGTTCATAACAGCTGACGTTGGTTAAGGTTTTCAGGCGCAGCGTCAGTGCTTGCACTAGTACATTATTCTCAACAATGGCACCTAATGACGTATGCCCTGTCATATTGGCTGAGAAATGAACCTCAGCATCAGACAGGCTTTGCCACACCACCATGTCGTGATAGGGCGTGCAACGCATCTGTTGGATGTCCTTCCAGACACCGATTTCTGCGAGTAACTTTTGGCTCGCCAAATTAACCGCAGTGACGCGTAAGCCATAGTCACTCCCAGCGCTCCATGCGCTCGCTGGAGATTGATTCACTAAAGCAATACGCTTAACCATCGGCGCCAGCACACAGGCCGCACTGAGGCCGACGATACCGCCACCCACAATCACCACATCAAAATCTTCTATTGCTTGTGCCATGCTCGAATAATACGCCTACTGATCAAACCAGTGATTGAGATAGCGCATGCCACTGTTGCGATTTAACAACACACGCTGTAACGGCGCCAATGCTCCGAGCACACGTAAACCGATGCCACGCAGTGCACGTGCTGCTGGGAACTGCGTGGCAAACATCCGCGTTAAACCATCAGTGAGCTTAATGACATGCTCGCGATCAGCGACTCGACTGTCGGCATAGGTCTTGAGTAACTCGTCTAGCTGCTCTAACTGATAATTCTGTTTTTGTAATAAAACCAACAAACTCTGTACATCTCGTAGGCCCAAATTAAACCCCTGCGCTGCCACCGGATGTACCGATTGCGCTGCATTACCCACAAGCACTGCAGCTGGCGCAGTGAGCGTATTAGCATGGGTCATTGATAGTGGGTAGGAGACGCGTTTACCGACTGCCTTTAAACGCCCCAGACGGCGACCAAAGGCTTGCTCTAAAGCCTCAAGAAAGGCGTCATCATCCAGCGCCATATGGGCGGCAGCCTGTTCGCTACTATGTGTCCAGATTAGAGCGCAGTGCTGCTCTTGAATCGGCAGTATCGCTAGCGGCCCGTGCTCAGTAAAGCGTTCGTAGGCACAGTTCTGGTGCTCCTTTTCGGGCTGCACGTTACTAATAATTGCGCTTTGACCATATTCTTTATGCTGGCTCTCAATGCCCAGCAAAGAACGTAGCTTGGAGCGTGCACCATCGGCACCGACTACTAATTTTGCTTGCACCTGTAGCTCGGTCTCAGCAGCTTGGCATTGCAGTAAATAACCCTGCGCATTTTTTTCTAACGCGACCAAGCTGGCAGGCGTCTGGATACTGACATTCTGTAATCCTTGCACGTGATCGCTAAGGACTTTGATTAAGTCGAGATTAGGTGCCATGTAGCCAACCGGCGCCATTTCAAATTCTCGGGCATCGATGCGTGCACTGCCATACCCGCCCTGCTCTGAGATATCGAGCTTCTCAATAGCGGTCACCAGTGGCTCAATTTTTTCCCATAGGCCCATCTGTTGAAAGATGGTCGCTGAGCTTCGAGCTAAGCCTGTAGTTCGCAAATCAAGAATATTGGCCGCTATGGCAGCGACTGTGTTTTGCTCTAGGAGTAGTATGGATAACGGCGATTTCGCCAAGCCAGCAGCCAGCGCCATGCCGATGAGACCACCGCCAACGATGACCACATCATATTGTTTAATAGTGTCTTGCATAGGTATGAATAACTAAATTAGTTGCCGACTAGGCCGTGTTAGTGGCCATCAGGGCCTCAATATCTTTAGATGATTTAACCAGAGCTTGAGTTAATACTTCATTACCCTCTTTAGTCACACGAACATCATCTTCTATACGGATACCTATGTTCCTGTAACACTTCGGCACGCCTCGGCTACCCTCTGGAATATAAATACCAGGCTCTACGGTTAGCACCATGCCAGGCTCAAAAATACGCCATTGCTCATCAATTTTGTAATCACCGACATCATGCACGTCTAAACCCAGCCAATGCCCTGTGCGATGCATGTAATATTTACGATAAGCACCATCTTTTATAAGCTGTGCTGGGCGACCTTTAAGGATACCCAACTTAACCATGCCCTTAGTCAATACTTTGACGGCAGCCATATGCGGTTCATCCCAATGATTTCCCGGCTGCACGGCAGCAATTGCCGCCAGCTGCGCTTCTAGCACTAAGTCGTATAACGCTCTTTGCGCATCAGAAAAGCGACCATTGACTGGAAAGGTACGTGTGATATCACTGGCATACCCCTGATATTCAGCACCGGCATCAATCAGTAATAGCTCACCATCATTTAAAACTTCATTATTTTCGGTGTAATGCAGGATGCAGCCATTTGCACCGCCGCCGACAATAGAGGGGTAAGCGGTGGCGCAGCCTGCCTGCTTAAACTCATACAACAATTCGGCCTCAACCTGATATTCATAGAGCCCTGGCTTACAGCGTTGCAGGGCACGTTGATGGGCAGTCACTGAGGCCTTAGCGGCCGTCTTCATCATTTTAATTTCATGAGGCGATTTAAACAGGCGCATCTCATGCATGAAGTAATCCAGAGAAATCAGTTCATGCGGTGCTTGCGTGCCATTACGACTACCATCACGTAACTGCTTAAGCCAAGCCAGTAAGCGTTGATCAAACTCGGCAGACATGCCCATGGTGTAAAACACACGCTGGCGCTGCTCGAGGAGACCGGGGAGAATTTCATCGATATCGCTAATTGGAAAAGCATCATCGGCATCATAACGATCTAGCGCACCCTGCTGCCCCGCTCGACGTCCATGCCAGGTTTCCATTTCTTCATTACGTTCACGAGAAAAAAGAATGTATTGGCCATGCCCACGACCGGGTATCAGAACCGCGACCGCCTCAGGCTCTTCAAAACCGGTGGCGTATAAGAAATCGCTGTCTTGCCGATAATCATGATCAACATCTCGATTTCGTGTTTTAACCATGGCTGCCGGCAAGATTGCGATTGCATCCTCACCCATCATCCGCATCAGATTTTTACGACGCTTTATAAATTCTTTATTCATAACCTAATTTATCTCATGCTCAATGTGAGGCTTTGTGTCTCAGCTGATAAATGATGCTTAACACCTTTCATCAACACATTAGATTTTCAACTACGACTTAATAATAGCGCGTTTCTGACAAACAGTAGGTGATCGGCGGACTGTACGAGGATTAATGTACAGTTCCTGATGATGTTATAGGCTGAACTTCCTCAGCCAGAAGCAACACCGCAACTCGCACAAACTCAACTAATTCGACAAAAGAGAGCTCTTCTTCCTCATCACCCAGCTCAGCAGCATCAACCTGAGCAATCGCACCAAAATCCTGCAGAATTTCTTCAACATCGGGACTGAGCTTACTTTTTGTTTGAATACCGGCATTAGCGAGGCCATAGAGAAAGCCTGAGCACCACTCTGCAAGAGCATTCACTTGCTGACTGAGATGAATATCTTCACCTTCTGGCAAGCACAACTCGAATTGCAGATTAGAATCAGTCAATTGGGCGCGTACGGTATTATAAACCTCATCAAATTGGCCGCTGAAATCGTCACCGACTGCCACTTCTGCCGTATTTGAGAGCAAGGTTTGAATAGAGGTCGCCAAGGGATAAGCAATATCCACGGATAACACACCGCAGAGAAAGCCATGCCACTCAGAGGCACGTGTTTCTAAAGCAACATTTTTTAGGAGGGCTTCAACTTCATTATGGCTAGGTAAATACATAAATAGAGTTTAACACCTAAAGCTTTCTTCTTTTAAGTCTCTATAAAATGTATTTGATTTAACTAAGAAGATTGACCAGCGACATTACAAAAACTACTATCGTAAAGATATTCAATCTAGGACAGCGTAGTGCAAGACGAAGACCTTAAACGATTAGAGATGCGTATCGATGAACTGATCGCTATATGCGCGCAATTAAAAGATGAAAATCGAGAATTACGTGAGCAAAAAGTAGAATTCAGTGCGGAACGTGAGAATCTCTTAGAAAAACAAGACCAAGCGCGCATACGTGTTGAGAAGATCATCAATCGATTAAAATCACTAGAGAAGAGTGAATGAGTAGCAAAAACGCTCCAATCGCTGTCAAGGTACTTGAAAAAGAATACCGCATTGCTTGCACGACAGGCCAGGAATCTGCACTCCGTGCCTCAGTCGACCTCCTAAATCAGCGCATCGTAGAAGTCCGCGAGGGTGGTAACGCCATCGGTTCTGATCGTGTCACTATTATGGCTGCATTGAACATGGCTAATGATTACCTAGAAACCAAGGTAACAAATGAAACCAAGGCAGAACATATAAGTAATAAGTTACGTAGCCTAAATGACCGCCTTGAAGAAGCAATACGTACTAATCAACAGTTGGAATTATAAGCCTGCGCGGCGTAGACTAAAGCTGCGCCTCTGAAGTATTTGTGAGTCAGCCGTTAATCCCCTTGAGCCTATTAACACACCTCGGGTTTGTTCGGTTTGATTAGTAGTGTGCATATCCGTTCTACGGAGAGCCTAACACTGTCAACCACAGTCCCACTTGAACCTTTGGTTCAAGGTACGCGGAAAACCACGGTACTCTGGAGAGCGCACTCTTAATCTGCAGCAATCCCTAATCCAAGAATCATTTCCTATTAGCTAGCTCTCTAGCAATTCATTAGTAAGGATAACTATGCAATATTGGTTAATGAAGTCAGAACCCAGTGAATACAGCATCGATCATCTAAAGCGAGACAAGATTGAGCATTGGGATGGTGTACGCAACTATCAAGCACGCAACATGATGCGAGATCAGATGAAAAAAGGTGACCTCGCCTTTCTCTATCACTCAAACTGCGATGAAATTGGCATTATTGGTGTCATGACAATTCACAAAGAAAGTTACCCTGATCACACTGCATTTGATTCAAAAGACAAACACTATGACCCGAAAAGCGATCCAGACAATCCACGATGGTTTATGGTTGATGTTAAATATAAGCGAAAAATGAAGCGCGTCATTAGCCTGCAAGAACTGCGTGAAAAAAATGGATTAGAAGACATGGCCCTAGTACGTAAAGGTAATCGCTTATCTGTTATGCCGGTAAATGAAGACGAATGGAATTTAATAATAGCAATGGAATAGTATTTTCAAAAAATATTCTAGTAATCAATTTGATCCTAATGCGGCACAAGTTTTTACCACTATTTTAAAACGATAAAAAATAGTTACTGCTAACATTTAATTTGAAACTAAAAAAAGTAGCTTTTTTGCATTTGTTGTTTATACTCAATTTCGTTCTTATAATTAATATTCGAGTTCGGAGAAATTTTTGATGGCCATCAAACGCAAGACTGTAACTGCGAAGAAAAAAGCAGCACCTAAGAAAAAGGTAGCGGCAAAGAAA
>TARA_B110000977_G_scaffold201338_1_pt1 | contig 43991 bp, 41 predicted proteins | sample TARA_B110000977 | Tara Oceans TARA_B110000977 (sample SAMEA4397798) | marine metagenome | biome: Polar Biome; feature: [SRF] surface water layer (ENVO:00010504); material: water (ENVO:00002006), including particulate matter (ENVO:01000060) such as... | depth 5 m | reverse complement strand
GTACTAATAGCTCAATTGGCTTGATTTATGCACTGAAAAAATTTTTAGGAAAATTTGATATTTTATTTTATAAACCCCAACAACTAAAATGTTGGGGTTTTTTTTTAATAAGTTTATTTTGAAATTATCTTAAAAATATCTACACCGTTTATTTTAACTGGATTATTTCCAAGTCTTAATAAATTAATTCCTTTAATTATTTTTTCATAACTTTGTTTAATATTTATATTAAGTGTGTGAAGATTATCTTCTAGTTTGGCTTTTTTTTTTATTAATTTTATCTTAGAGCTAAAATCATTAATGTTTTTTACATCAAAAAGATTAAATATTAACTCAAATCTTTTTTGTAAATCAAAAGATGTATCTGATTTATCTAAATTATTAAAATTAAATTCAAAAAAACTCTCAAAAAATAAAGCAACAGCATGACCATGACTAATATTAAATAAAGATGTAAATGGATAGGATGCAGCATGTGGTGCAGTTGTTTTGGATATATTAATAGCTTTGCCTGCTAAATTTGAGGAAATACTCATCTCTGATGCATTTTTATAATTTGGATCATTTAAAAAAGAGATGTAGCTATTTATTGATATTTTTAAAGATTTTGAAGCATAGTCTACACTTTGAGTGTTAGATTTTTTTGAAACCAATGACTCTAAGGCTTGAGCAATAGTATCAAATCCTGCTGACGCCTTAATCTTGTTTGGTGCTGAAATCAAAAATTCAGGTATAAGAAAAAAATTATCAGGTATCAATAACTCACTTTCAAAAGAGTGTTTGACACCATTTACATAGATAACAGCATTAGAAGTAACTTCAGCCCCTGAACCAGCTGTTGTTGGTATGACAGCTAAGTGTGAATATTTTCCTTTAAAAGGGTAAGAATAATTTACAATCAAATCTTCAAGGTCAGGCCTGACATCAACTATATTAGCTATTTTTGCATAATCTATTATAGTACCACCTCCTACAGCTAGAATTAAGTCGGGTTTAAAATTTTTAATTTCGTTTATAATGACGATTAATTCTTCAAGAACAGGTATCTCTGAGTTTTTATAAAAAAGTTCAATCTCTTTTTTATGCAATAGTTTTTTAAACAAAGTTTCTGCACCAGAGTTCGCAAAAGATTTTTTCCCACATAAAACAAAAATTTTTTTAAAACTTTTATCATCAATAAATTTTTTAATATCTTCTAAAGAATTAAGCATTTATTTCATAAATTGGTTTTTTATTTTAATTAAATCTTTAGGTCTTGGTAGTTTTTTTATCTTACTATTTCCCACCCTGACTTCTAAAAAGCTTAAACTACTTTTGGAGAGAAAATTAATTATATTTTTTTTTAAATTTTTTTCATTTTTGATGCAATAGAATTTTTTAAAACCTAGACTTTTTGAAAGTTTTTCAAAATTAACATCATCTGCATAGGTACTTTGACCACCAACAGAGTCATGAGAATTGTTATTCAACATTATATATTTAAAGTTTTTATTAGCAAAACTTCCAGCCGTTTTAATTGAACCCAGATGCATTAATAATGAACCATCACCATCAATACAGACCGTATTATTTATACTTGATAATGAGTATCCAAGAGCAACTGATGATGCATGACCCATGCCACCAACCATATAAAAATCCTTACTATCCTTTAATTTATACTTATTTCTAAGATACATTAGCTCTCTAGAGTTATATCCAGTGCTTGAAATAATTTTTGTTTTTTTTTTTAAATTTTCTAATAAAATTTTTAAAAAAAATTCTTTGTCTAATTTGTAATAATCTTTTTTTTTAGTTGATTTATTATCTTTTTCTAAGGTGCCTTGTTCTATTAAACATGCCACAATAGATTTATTTTTTTTAGCAATTTTAATTTGTTTTTCAAATTTATCAAAATCAGCATTTGATCTTAAGATAGTATATTTTATATTTAAAAGTTTTAAAATCTGCTCAGTGATTTTGCCTTTTACATTATGCTGGGGTTCATCATCAAATCTAGGCGAACCTCTCCAGCCAATAATTAATATTAATGGGATAGAATAAACCTTCTCATGTGCTATTGAAATTAATGGATTAAGTGCATTTGATAAGCCTGAATTTTGCATATAAATACAGGGTATGTTCCTTGTTGCCAAATAGTGACCAATACCCAACGAAATTGCAGAGCCTTCACTTGTTGCTACAATATGGTTTTTTTTAACTTTATTCTGTAATGCAGAAGAAAGTTCTTTAAGAACACTATCAGGAACCCCTGTAAAAAAATTACTTTTATTTTTTTTTAATATATTAATTAAAGTATTAACTTTAATCATTTTTAATTAAATTGATAATTTCTTTTATTGGAATAATTTTTTTATCAACTTCAAAAGCACGTCTTTTTTCTAATATTAATCTTGCCACTTTTTGCATAGCTGGGTATGCGGCTCTTAAAAGTTGATTTGCATAAATAACCAATTTAAAACCGTTTTTGATTAAATCTTTTTCATAAACTTTTGAATACGTAGATGGAACAGAAACTAGAGGTATAAAATTTTTACTTTTTTTAAATTCTTTTGCAAAAGCAAATATTTCCTTTGGTGTTTTTTCTTTGCTATGAATTAAAATTGCATCAGCACCTGCCTTTGAATATATCTCTGCTCTTTTTAAGGCGTCATTCAACCCCTTACCAACAATAAAACTTTCAATTCTTGCAACTACCATAAAATCTTTTGATTGCCTTGAATTACAAATTTTTTTTATTTTTTTTGCAAAAATCTGAGGCTTATCTTGTTTTGTGCCAGTTTGATTTTTAAATAAAGAATTTTTTTTAAGCCCTATTTTATCCTCCATAATCATTGCTGAGACACCAGATCTTTCTAATGATCTAACTAAAAAAGGTAAATGTTCTAATTGACCTCCATTGTCAGCATCAAAAACTAATGGTTTTGTTGTTACATCCATCATGTCATTTAAAGAAGATATCCTAGCAGAAAAATCTAAAGATGAGTTGTCGGGCTTACCCTTAGTTGCTGAATCAGTTAAGCTTGAAGACCACATACCATCAAATTCTATATTTTTATTTTTATTAATAACTTCAAGTTTTTCAATTATTAAACCGGTCAAAGAGTTGTGAGACTCAAGTATTCTAACTATATCTTTTGTTGACATAAGTCGTTTTAGTTTATCAACTCTATTTTGAGGCAAAGTACCAAGTTCTGAGATTTTATTTTTTATAATAGTAGAAGAGATATTTTTAGTATATTTTGGCTCAATTAACCTACCTGACCATTTTTTTAAAGTTTTTATTACCCTGTCTCTTGTTTTTTTTTGAACACCTTTTTTCCAGTCATCCCCATGAACAACAAAATCAGGTTTAATTAGGATTAAATTTGGAACATAATCTAAAGTATTTTGAGGAATTACTTTTTTAACATATTTTATATTTTGAATGATAATTTTTCTTCTATTATAATTTAAATGAGGAATATTTTTGTAGGATGCTATAGCTTCATCTGTTAACAGGCCTACAGTTACTTCTCCGTAGCTATTTGCAATTTTTAAAATATTAATATGACCTTCATGAACAATATCTACAGCCAGACCAACATAAACTTTTTTTTTAATATTCATTTAATTATTTCTAAAGTTAAGTTGATTTATATACAAGCTTTTACTCAAATTTAAATTATTTTATTATCTTTTATCAATAATAACAAATTATCTTTTTTTTCGACCAAAGCTTTTGAATCATTTTTACTTTTTTCTTTATCTTTAAAATATTGTTTATATTTAGACCCATATTTTTTTTTTGTATATGTGTAATATATTATCCTTCTATTTTTGTTAGAGTTATTTATGTTTGATCTATGTGGGCATGAATGTAAAAAGAAAAGCATATCACCAACTTCTAAATTTATTAATTTAAATACTGTTTTATCTTCTATTTTTTTTTTTATTGCTGGTGTACCGTCATTTTTCGTATTTTTTAATAGAGTTTCAAAATCACCTCTATGAGCATTTGCAATTTCAATAGTACCATTTTTTTCATCACACTTATCAAGAGCCACAAGAACGTTTATAAAAAAATTTCCATATTCATACCAACCTCTTTTTTTTTCATTATTATGATTTATAAATTTAAAAATACCATCATAGTGTGCAAAAAAACCATCTCCCCCTGGTGGTTTAGCATTAAATTTGTCTTTAAAAATTGTGTATTCTTCACCTAATAAGTTTTTTAGTATCATTAATATTTTTTTGTTTAAAAGGTTTAAGGCTTCACTTTTGTCATAAATTTTTTCTATTCTTCTTAGATTTTTATTACTATCAAAATATTTAATAGTATCTTTGGCAGATTTTATATCTTTTTTGATATCTGAAATGAATTTTTTATCAAATATTCCTTCGTATTTAAAAAAACCTTCAGTTAAAATTTTTTTCTTTAAATTTTTATTTTCAAGAGTCATATTTTTTTTTTATAACAATATTTTTAATCTTATTTTTTAATTCTAGCTCATAAAAAGTTAAATGCTTATTAAAAGTATTGTATATTGTAATATCTGGATTTTTAGGAAATTGGGGTTTTATATTTACGCCAACAATATCTTTTTTATTCTTATAAATTTTTTTTTTCTTACCTTTTGATATTATCTTTTGAACATCTGATTTAATAAAAATTTCTATATATTTTTCTATATGTCTTCTATTCCACGCCCTAGGTTTATTCATTAGACCAACTATAGAAAATACCACATTAACACCCTGATCCGTTAAAAGTTTCGCAAGACTTGTGAATTTTTTTGAATTAGATATCCTTTCCTTAAATGTATAGCCATATAGCTCTAAAATGCCTCTTAGGGTATCACCATCCAAGTGTATTGTTGGGCCATAATTTTTATCAATAAAAGGTAAAATTTTTCTAGCTAAATTAGTTTTGCCAGATCCTGACAAGCCAGTTATCCAAAATAAAATACCTCTTTTTTTATTTTTATTCATTGTGTTTAATTGATGTTATTATTTGATAGATATACTTTCTTTTAGAAAAAAAAAGTTAAAAAAAATAAGTTTTTTTTAATGTTTCTTGTAAAAATTTAATTTTCATATAATTGTACAATGATGCAGTTTATTTCAGAAATTGGTTTAAATTATAACAATAACTTTAATCTTTGTTATGAGTTAATAAAACAGTCAAAACTTTCTGGTGCGGATATTGTTAAATTTCAATTAGGTTGGAAAGGAAAGCAAAATGAAATAAATTATCTTGATTACGAAAGACTTTCTGAACTTCATAATTGGGCTGAATATTTTGAAATTCCTATAATGTTTTCGATTTTTAATGAAGAATCATTAAATCTAATTAAAGAATTCAAGCCTAAATCTATTAAAATAGCCTCGAGAACATTAATTGATGATTTAAAATTGTGTGAAAAAATATTGGATTTAGATATTAAAACATTTATTTCTTTAGGTATGTGGGAAGATAAAAGTAATTTACCTTTTCAAAATAAAAATCTTATATATTTGTGGTGCAAGTCTACTTACCCAAATTCCTTAAATGATTTAAAAAAATTACCAAAAGATTTTTCAGATAACTCTTCCAGCAAGATTGTTGGTTTTAGCGATCACAGCATAGGTATTGAAACTGCATTAATTGCAATATCACGTGGTGCAAAGGTCATTGAAAAGCATTTCACGTTAGATAAGTCAAATACTTTTGTTAGAGATCACACTCTTTCTGCCACACCTGAGGAATACAAACTACTTGTATCATTAGGTAGAGATATTTATAAAAAAATAAATAATGGCGTATAAGTCAAGAATTATTTTAATTACGACTGATACTTTACATCACAAATTTTTGATAAAAATTATAAATAAAATTAAGAATATAGAATTAATTATTTTTTTAATAAAATTTAAAAAAAACAACAATATCAGTGCTTTTTATAAAAAAGAAAATAATTTTGAAAAAAAAATTTTTTTTAAAAAAAAAGAATATCGAATTGAAAATAAAATTTTTACATTTAGAGATGTAAATTCTCAAAAAATAAAAAATAAGATAAAAGATTTAAAGCCCGAACTAGGTATTTTATTTGGAACAAAAAAAGTAGATAAAGATTTGATACTACTTTTCAAAAAAAAATTAATAAATATTCATAGAGGAATAATAGAAAGTTATCGAGGATTAGACTCAGAATTTTGGGCATGTATTAATAAAGATTATAAAAATATAGGTTCAACAATACATTTTGTAAAATTAAAATTAGATGTGGGAAAGATAATCCTCCAAAAAAAATTAGATTTAAAAAAAAATATGAAATCTTTTCAATTAAAATCACTAACAACAATAATAGCTGCTAAAAATATTAATAATATAATTCGTAAAATTTTATCTAATAAAATTACTGTTAAAAAAAAACAAAAAATTGGAAAATATTATTCTAAAATTTCAAGTAATTTGAAAGAAGAAGCAATTAAAAACTTTGATTTTTATTGTAGTGGTTTAAAAAAATGATCTTTTTATGTTACCATGGTGTGACCAGATATAAATCTAAAGGTATTGAAAATTTTTCTAGAAAACACATCAATGTTAAAGACTTTTATGATCAAATGAACATTATCAAAAAGAAGTGTAATATTTTAGATATTAATTCAATTTATCATCATTTAAGTCATAATATTTCATTTAAGAAAAATAGTGTAGCTGTATCTTTTGATGATGGTTTTGAGAATAACTTTTCGCAAGCTTTGCCAATATTAAAAAAATTAAAAATACCTGCAATATTTTATATTTGTCCAGAGAACATAGAAAAAAAAACTTTATTTTGGGTAGATAAGATTGAAGCTTCAATTATTAATACTAAAAAAAAGTCAATAAGCTTAAATTCAATAAAAAAAACTTATTCATTGAGAGATGAAAATGAAAAGAAAAGAGCAATTATAAAAATTAAAAATTTATGTAAAAACTCTTCTGTTTATAAAAAAGATAATATAATTTCAGAGTTGATCAAAAAAACTAAAACTAAAATTAGTGTAAAATTATCAGACAATTATAAAATTGCTAAATGGTCACAAATTATATCTGCAAGTAAAAATAATTTATTTGAGATAGGTGGACATTCCTTAGAACATAATATTTTTACAAAATTACCTCAAAAAGAATTAAAAAATGAAATTTTTAAATGTAAAGATTTGATACAAAAAAAAATTGGTAAAAAAGTAAAACATTTTTCTTATCCAGAAGGAAAATATAATTCTAATACAATTAAAATTTTAAAAGAACTTAATATTTTAACTTGCCCAATAGCAAGTGGACAAAAAAATACTAAAAAAACAGATGTGTATAAGATAAAAAGAATAATGGTAGGATTTAATAATAAAAAATTTCCAAAATTTTAAATTTAAATTAGCCTTTATATAAAATATTATGACTTATTGTTTATGAATAAAAAGTATCAAAAAGAAATTTCCAAAATTAATAGTTTACCGATTTTAGCATTAGCAGCCAATGCACATAATGGGTTAGATTGGGTTCACAGTCTAATTGATGGTCACTCAGAGGTTGGAATATTGCCTGCTTTTAGTTTTTTCAGGTTTACTGTTAGAGAGAAAATAAATGAAGATATGCTAAATAATAAAAAAAAACTAATCTTAAAAATAAGCAACATACTTTATAAAAAAAAATCATATAACGTTCCAAGAAGAAAATTCTTTTCAAACTATAAAGAAAAAAAAAATTTTGAAAATTATTTAAGAATTTATTTAACAATTCAAAAAGAAATTTCTTTTAGATCTTTATTTTTTGCAATCCATTTTGCATATTTAAAAGTAAAAAAAGAAAATATTATGTCAAAAAAAATTATTGTCAGTCATGAACATATGTGCTGGAATCACCATAAATATTCTATTTTTAAGAATGTTAAGTTTTGTTTTGTGATTAGAGATCCTAGAGCAGCTTTTGCGGGCAGTATACTTCAAATGAAAAAAGTAAATAAATATTTTTTTTTAGAAAGTTCTGCAATGAATAAAATTTTATTAAATTATATTACTGGATGGAAATTCATTAAAAGTGAAAAACTAAATAATCCAAATAATATTTTTTTTTTTATAAATGAAAAAATGAATAAAGATTTAAAAAATGAAATGATTAAGTTTTGTAAATGGAGTAAGATTAGTTTTAAAATAAGTATGTTAAAAAGTACTTTTAATAAAAAACTCTGGAAAGGTGAGTCTTCTTATTTAATGAAAAAAAAAATTGACCTAAATACAAAAGCTCCGAAAAATTATTATAATTTAAAAAAAGTAAAAAAGAGATGGATGTCCTTATTAGGCCCCCGAGAAATTCAAATAATAGAAGCCTTTTCTTATGATTATATGAAAGTATTCGGTTATAAAAAAAATTATGTTAATAAATTTTATCAAATTTATATTAATAAGTTTTTAATTTTATTTTTTTATATATTACCTAACATGAATAAAGATAAGAATTTTTTATATCAATTAATAAAAAATACAATTAAAAGACTTTTAATTGTAGTACTACCTATGAAATCAATAAATATATTGTCAATAAAATAGATTATGAAAATATTAGTCACTGGAGGTGCAGGATTTATTGGTTTTCACCTATCATTAAATTTACTTAAACAGGGTTATTCAGTTGTAAGTATTGATAACCTAAATGAATATTATGATATTAGTTTAAAAAAAAATCGTATTAAAATACTTAATAATAAATTCAGTAAACAAAAACAATTTCAATTTAAAAAAATTGATATCACAAACTTTGTAAAACTTAATAAGTTGGGTAAATTTAAATTTGATATAGTTATCAATTTAGCAGCACAAGCTGGCGTTAGGTATTCGATAGAAAATCCAAGAGCATATATTAATTCAAATTTGGTTGGTTTTTTTAATGTTTTAGAATTTTCTAAGGTTAATAAAGTCAAACACTTGTTATATGCGAGTACAAGTAGCGTATATGGAGCTAATGAAAATTTTCCTTATAAAGAAAAAAATTCAGCAGATAATCCAATCCAATTATATGCTGCAACAAAACGATCAAATGAATTAATGGCTCATAGCTACAGTCACTTATACAATTTACCCACAACTGGATTAAGATTTTTTACCGTTTATGGTCCATATGGCAGACCAGACATGGCACTATTTAAATTTACAAAAAACATACTTGCGGGCAAAGCAATAGAGGTATTTAACTATGGAAATCATTATAGAGACTTTACTTATGTCGACGATTTAGTTGATGTAATAAAGGTTCTTATAAATAAAATTCCAAAATTAACAAAATGGAATAAAAAAAAACCTGATCCTTCATCAAGTACGGCTCCGTTTGAAGTATATAATATAGGGAACAATGATCCTATTAAGCTCACTAAATATATTGAAATTTTAGAGAAAGTTTTGAATAAAAAAGCAAAAAAGAAATATATGAAATTACAAGCAGGGGATATTAAAAAAACATTTGCAGACAACTCAAAGATTAAAAAGTTTTATAAAAAAAAACCAACTCAAGTGACAAAAGGAATTCAAAATTTTGTTGAATGGTACAAAAAATATTATAATGAATAATCTTAAACTAAAAATTGGAATTGTTGGATTGGGATATGTAGGTTTACCTTTGGCAATAGAGTTTGGAAAATTTTTTGATGTGGTGGGATATGATATAGATAAAAAAAGAGTCTATGAAATAAATCAAAAAAAAGATTGTAACAATGAAGTTAAAAAAAAAGAATTTGTAAATTCAAAAAATTTATCAGTTTATGATAAAATTTCACAGTTAAATAATTGTAATATAATAATAATCACAACACCCACACCAATTAACAAAAAAAATATTCCAGATTTAAGAATGTTGAAAAATTCTACGACAAAAGTTTCGTCAATACTAAAAAAAAATATGATTATAGTTTTTGAGTCAACTGTCTATCCAGGTTGTACTGAAGAAGTTTGTATTCCAATCTTAGAAAAAAAATCAAAATTGAAATTTAATAAAGATTTTTTTTGTGGTTATTCACCAGAAAGAATAAATGTTGGAGACAAAAACCACAAACTAACCAATGTTAAAAAAATAATTAGTGGCTCAAATTACAAAACTTTGAACTATTTAGACAAAGTATATTCTAAAATAATCAAGGCTGGGGTATTTAAAGCAAGTTCAATTAAGGTGGCAGAAGCAGCAAAAGTAATTGAAAATGTTCAGAGGGATTTAAACATTGCATTGATGAATGAAATTTCAATTATCTTTAATAAATTAAATTTAGATACAAAGGATGTAATAAAAGCTGCTTCAACAAAATGGAATTTTCATGAATACCAACCAGGCCTAGTAGGTGGTCATTGCATAGGAGTTGATCCCTATTATTTAACTTACAAATCAAAAAAAATTGGCTATGAGCCAAAGGTAATCTTGGCGGGTAGAAAAATTAATGACTCGATGTACTTAGAAATTATTTCAAGGATAAAGAGTAATAATAAATTCAAATTAATGAAAAATAAAAAAAAATTTTTAATTTTAGGATTGGCCTTTAAAGAAAATTGTAACGATATAAGAAATTCCAAAATTTTTGATTTAGCAAAATATTTTATTAAAGAGGGTCATGAAGTGCATGGCTTTGATCCATTAGTAAATACTAGCATACCAATAAAAAAGATGATTTTTCATAAATCAATGACTAAAAAAAATTTTTTTGATATTATAATAATTTCAGTTCCTCATAGAGACTTTATAAGACTAGGTATTAATAAAATTAAAAGTTTTGGAAAAAAAAATTCAATCATATTTGATGTTAAAAGTGCTTTTAATAAAGATGTAAATATTGATGAGACGCTTTAGGAATTAAATTAATGATTTCAAATAAAAAAAAAATACTAGCTGTTATACTTGCAAGAGGGGGCTCTAAGGGAATTAAATTAAAAAATATAATTGATCTAGCAGGCAATCCACTAATGAGCTATACTATAGAGGCTGCAAAAAAATCAAAATACATTGACAATATCATTGTGTCTACTGATAATAAAAAAATTGCTAAGGTAGCTTCTGACTTTGGTGCGGAAATACCTTTTTTTAGAAATAAAAAATTAAGTGGCGATAAAGTGAGTTCAGTTGATGCATTACATGATGCTGTAGTCAGATATCAAAATATCAAAAATACTTTTTTTGACTATATAATAGAACTTCCATGTGTCAGTCCATTAAGAGGTCACAAACATATAGATGAAGTCATAACACTATTAGATAAAAAATTCAAAAATGATGTTGATAGTGTTACGGCATACGTAAATACTGGAGAAAAACATCCAACCAGATTAAAGAGAATCAAGAATAATTTGATTACTGACTTTTGTAAAGAGTATCCTGAAAAAAATAATATCTCCAGAAGGCAAGATTTTGAACCTTGCTATATTAGAAATGGCTCTATATATGCGATGACAAATAAATGTCTTGTTAAATATAAAAGTAGACATGGAAAAAAAATGTTACCCTACATTATGTCATCAATAAACTCAATTAACATTGATGAAAAATCAGATTTAGTGCTAGCTGAATCATTAATTAAAAATGGTTATTCTGTAAACTTTCCAAAAAAAATTTTTCGTTCAGAAGTATTTTACTCAAAGAAGAAAAATAAAATAAAATTATTGATAACTACAGACTTAGATTTTGTTCCATTAATAAGAAAAAAATTTGAAAATGAATTTGAGTGTGTATTTATTAAAAATATAACTAATATAAATACTATTAAAAATGAAATTAAAAAAGTAGATGGTTGGATATGTTCTCCATGTCCAAATTACAAAATTGATAAGAGTCTAATTCCAGATACAAATAGATTAAAGTTTATTTTAACACCTTCAACAGGGGTAAGCCATATTGATGTAAAATTCTTTGAAGAAAGAGGAGTTATTATAAAAAGTCTAAAAAACACAAAGTTAATAAATAAAATTTATGCCTCATCAGAATTTACATTCTTGATGCTTTTAAATTCATTTAAAAATTTTGTTAAAGGAGTTTCCAGTGTTAAAATTGGATATTGGAGAGAAAATGAGAGAAAATTAAGAGGAAATGAAATTTTTGATAAAACTTTAGGCATTGTAGGTTTTGGAAGAATAGGCTCAAATGTTGCAAAATATGCTCTTTCAATGGGAATGAAGATTTTAGTTTTTGATCCATATCTAAAAACTAAAAACCAAAAAATTTTTCAATTTAATAACTTATATCAAATGTTAAGAGAATGTGACGCAGTAATTGTTTCGGTCCACCTTGATAAAAAGACAAAAAATTTGATTAATAAAAAATTCTTAGATAATCTTAAAGATGGAACAATATTGATAAATTCATCTAGAGGAGAAATATTAAATGATAAAGAGCTAATAAAATTTTTAAGAAAAAATTCAAAATCAAAAGTAATTATTGACGTAATAAAAGATGAACAAAAAAAAATGCTTAAGGACAACATTCTGTACAAGTTTTCAAAAACAAATGAACGTTTGCTCATAACACCTCATATGGCAGGATTAACCTATGAATCCGAATCTAAAGCGGCCATACAAACATATAATAGCCTAACAAAAATAATAAGTAGAATAAATTTTGAATAAAATCTTCTTTCCAGATATTAGTGTTATCGTATGTACGTACAATCATGAAAAATGGATTGAGAGATGCATAAGAAGTATTATTAACCAAACAAATATAAAAAGAAATAAATGGGAATTAATTATCGTAGATGATTTTTCAAAAGATAGTACAAAAGAAATTCTAAAATCCTATAAAAAAGTAGAAAATATTAATTTTATTCATAATAAAAAAAACTTAGGTTTACCAAATTCTTTAAATATTGCCTTAAAAAAAGCCAAGGGAAGATATGTTGTTAGAGTAGACTCTGACGATTACATAGCAAGAAACTATCTCTTTGTCTCAAGTTTGTTTTTGGAGATGAATCCAGAGTATCAAGCTGTAGCTACAGATTATGTTGAAGTTAACAACTACGAGCAAAAAATTAAAAAAGTAAACTGTTTAAAAAAACAAATTGCTTGTGGAGTGATGTTTAGAAAAGAATGTTTGTTTGATATTGGTATGTATAATGAAAAATTTAAAATGAGAGAAGGCCATGAATTAAGAACTAGATTTGAAAAAAAATTTCAAATAGGGAGAATTGAATTTCCCATGTATAAATATAGAAAACACGAAAATAATCGTACAAAAAATAAAAAAAAAATTAAACGATATGAAAATTATTTAAAAGAAAATACGAAATAATAATGAGTTCAAAACATAATGCAGGAATAGTAATTCTTTTAGCAAGAGTAAAAGTTTTAGAAAAAACTTTAGAAAATTTTTATGAAAATTTTAATTCAAAATATGATTATCCAATTTATTTACATACTTTTGGAAAATTAACAAATGATGGTTATCTAGAAAACCTTAGAAAAAAATTTTCAGAAAATATTTTTTTAAAAGAAATTGACTATGAAATTCCCAAACAAGTAGATGAGAAAGAATTATTTTATAATAGAAAATATAACAGATATGTAAAAAAAAATTTTCCAAGAAAGAGAATAGGGTATCTTCACATGCTAAGATTTTCAACTAACCTAACATCATTTGGTAAAATTGGCTGTATGTGTAAAGATATGGAAAAGTATGAAAAGTTAATGAAATTTGATGACGAGTCATGGTTTAAAAAAAAAATTAATTTTAATCTTTTTGACATACTTAATGAGTATCCAACAGCCTCAGCTTACGCTGATGGAGACAATGTCTCAATTCAAACAAGGCGCGAGACTACAGAAAATTTATGGAATTTTTATAAATATTATTTAAAAAAATATAATTATGAGCCTTTATGCCCAAAACTAAAAAATGCCCTTAAAAATAATGATGAAGATATAGTCAATACACTAATGTTTAAATGCGGGAATATGGAATTATATAATATTGATGTGATAAAGAAATCACCATGGAATGAATATATTGAAGAAGTTAATCAATATGCTGGTGATTACAAATATAGATGGGGTGATAATGAAGTGATAGGACTTTTTTTCTTAACTCATTTTGAAAAACCCTTTTTTGATTTCAAGTTAAAACAAAAAGGAATTTATTTCCCATCAATACCAAGTGAATATACTGAAGGATATGCGCCATCTCCAAATAACATATTAAATATTCATAGTAAAAATTTAATATTATCAAATATTTATAGGCTAATTTTAATTATAAAAAAAAAATTATTTCCATTTAGATGAAAGAAATTTGTACTCATCAAATATTTTTTTAAGCTCCAAATATCCTTTTTTAGATAAATCATCATAGAAAATTTTTGCCGTTGGAGTTTTACTTTTATATTTTGTTTCACCGTCTAAAAATTCTTTAAGTTGTAAAAATAAATCATCTTCATTATTCAAATCAAATTCGTTAACAAATTCTGCGTATTTATCGTCTAATACAGCTTTTGAATAAAAGACTGGAAGATTAAAATAAAAGGCCTCAAGCAAAGGTAGAGTTGATCTTGCTACATATGTTGGCATAAGTAGAGCGTCGGAATTCATATATAATGCTATAATTTGATCTTCATTTAAGAAATTGTAAAATTTAACATAGTTTTCTAAATTATATTCAGTAACCTTTTTTTTTAAAAATTCTAAGTTACCTTTGTTTCCACCAGTCAAAACTAATATGAAATCACTATTTATTTTTTTAAGTTTTTTTATAACATTAAATAAATAAATGTGATTTTTATGAGGCCAATATTGAGCAGGATAAAAAAAAATTTTATTTTTTTTGCCTATTTCAAAATTATTAAAAATTTCATTATAAAATTCTTTATTATTATTTTTTGATATATTAGGTAAAGGAGTATTAAATGGGATTATTGAAATTTTTTTTTGATCACAATTGTAAAATCTCTCTATATCCTCAGATGCTTTTTTACTATTTACAATTATTTTAAATGAATTATTTGTAACTTTTTTTAAAACCTTTTCTTTTTGATTAAATGTTTCAATAGATTTAAATTCAGGGAAATAGTTATTTAATTTATGATTAATATCCCAAATATTTACCATAAAATTGGAATGTTCAGTATTTTTAACCAAATCAATTAGAGTTGAGGGTCCAAGAAAAAAAAATAGATCAATTTTATTTTTTTCTGAAATTTTATGAATTGAGTTTCTGTATCTTAATTTTTTTAAAATTGTAGAAAAAAAAATTTCTTGATCAATTATATTAATAAATTTTTCAAAATATCCGATTTTTAAAATTTTACTTTTTATATTATGCTTGAAAAGTATTTTTTGAACATTTTCTGATGTACAAAAAAAAACTATTTTAAGATCGGGATTTTTGAAGTTATTAACTATTTTAGCAGTAGAAAGAGATTGATAAAATCCACCACCACCATTTGTTTCAGTGTCAAAAATTACCGCTAAGTTAATTGTCATATCTTAATTGCTAATCACAAATTTATTCAGTAGTTAAAATAGACTTTTACATATATTAATATATTAATACAGCCTTTAATGATTCAATTAATAAAAAAATATAAAAAAACTTCCATATTACTGGCTGTCATCTTAACGATCACTTCTTTAACCTCTTATTATTTTGGGGCCCTATCTTATCATTATAAATTTTTTCCATTCAATTCTAAAATTAAAAAAGTAGAGGAACAAATTAGTTTTATTGAAACAGCTAAGAATAATCTTAAATTATTAGAGTATAATTTGCCCACTTATAAAAAATATGGAGCGATAGATAATTTTAAAGATAAGATAATTTTTGTAGATAATGACGGTTTTTTTTATTTATTTGATACAAAAAAAAATAAATCATTTGTTAAAATTAAATCACCAATACTTATAAATAATAAAAAAAAATTTATTAAAAAATATGAAGATGAATTAGGCACAGTTAGATTGGAAAATTTATTTGGTACTAGGGATATTTTAATAGAAACTATAAATGGTCAAAATCAAATTTTTCTGTCTTCTTTAGACTACAATGTTCAAAATGATTGTTACGTAATTTCAGTTTATAACAGCCAAATTAAAGATAAAGACAACGAAATTTTAATTAATAATTGGAAAAAAATATTTAGTTCCAATCCTTGTTTAAAAACTGATTTAACTCCTAATGATTTATTTGCATCGTCATCATCTGGAGGAAGAATTGAAAAATTAGATGAGTTTAATATTTTAATTACCTTGGGAGATTTTTATGCTGATGGAGTGAATGGTCCAATATTAAGTCAAAAATTAGATAATGACTATGGAAAAATTGTTCAATTAAATATTAACACAAAACAAAAAAAGTTTTTTTCTGTTGGTCATAGAAACCCACAGGGTCTCTTTGTAAAAAAAAATAAAGAAATTTTTTCAACTGAACATGGGCCTGAAGGTGGCGATGAATTAAATTTAATTTTAGAAAATAAAAATTACGGATGGCCTTATGAAACGCTTGGTACAGATTATAATAGTAAAATTTGGCCCTTAACTAAAAAAAATAGAATCATCGATAATTATGAGAAACCATTATTTTCTTGGGGTCCAGGGTTAGGGATTTCTAATCTTATAGTTTATGACTCAAATTATTTTTTTGAATGGAAGGACAATATACTTGTAACATCATTAATAGGAAATAAAATTATTAGACTCGTGTACGATAAAGAAAACAATAAGATTGACTATATTGAATATATAAAATTAAATCATAGGATAAGAGATATCATCGAGTTAAAAGATGGTAGAATAGCTATTTTAACAGATGTTTTAGATGCAAATGCATTTGGAAGTATTCCAAAACTTCTTATTTTGGAAAAAAATCTATAGGCGATGTTGCCAAAATACAATTTAATAACTACAGCATTAAAAACTGAAAAAAGTAAGTACGATAAATTTTATCTTGGTGATTGGTGTATAAAATACAATAACAAAAACACTAGTTTAGATGCAAACAAACACCCGTATCATTGGAATGATAAAAAAAAATTAATTAAAGATTATAAATATTTAAAAAGTCTTCATCCAATAATATTAGATTCAATATATAAAAAATTAAATAAAGAACTTGGAGTAAATTATAAAAAAATTTTTTGGGAAATTTATTTGGGTCCTTGGTTAAATTATTATTTACAAGTCATGTTTGATAGATGGGAAATAATAGACTCTTTTTTAAAAATACATGGAGATAATTTTTTAACTGATAAATTTGATTATGAGGAAAACGATTTTATCTGTAAAAATCTTGAAGAGTTTATCTATAATTTATATTCAGATGAATATAACCATATTATATTTAATGAGATACTAGCATATAGATTAAACACAAAAAATATTTTTTTCAAAAATGGAATTAAAATAAAACCACTTAAAAAAAAAAAATACAAGGAAAGTAAAAATATAAAAATTTTAAGAACATTTGAAAAAATATTTTCATCAATTATAAAAAAACAAAATTTTCTTTTATTCGATACATACTTATCTAGATATGAAGAAACTTTATTAAACTTAAAATTAAAGCAAATACCAACCATACATTCTCCAAATTTATCTTTTGAAAATTGGAATATAGACAGAAAGCTTAGAAGAGAAGTTTTTAAATACGAAAATAAAAGTAATAGATTTGAAGATTTTTTATTAAAAAAATTAAATTTATTTATACCATCAGAGTTTTTGGAAAATTTTTCCAACTTAAAAAATCAATCAAATAACTTATATTGGCCAAAAAACCCTAAAATAATTTTTACATCACATGCTCTAAATAATTATTCGCTATCAAAATTCTATATTGCCGAAAAGGTAAGCCATGGCTGTAAGCTAATTCATGGACAACATGGAGGTGTTTATGGTTTAGATGAATTCACCACTCATGAAGATTATGAATTAAATGTTTCAAATTATTTTATTTCTTGGGGTTGGTCACATAAGGAAAAAATTAAACCTATCGGAATTTTAAAGCCTATTAAAAACATTAGTAGAAAAAACAATTTTAAAAATAATGATAAAGATAAACTACTCTATGTTTTAAGATCTCGATCACGTTATTCGGTCAACTTATTACACTCAGACATAAGAAGCTCTCAAATGATCAATTATTATAATGAAAATATTAATTTAATATCAAATGTTGATGATAAAATACAAAAAAAAACAATTTTAAGACTTCATTCTAGAAAATATGGATGGGATGAAAAGAAGAGATTTACTGACAGTTTTAATACTATAAAAATTGATGAGGGATATAAAAAAATTTCTGATTTAATTAAAAAATCACGTTTAGTGATATATACTTATAATGCAACAGGGTTTCTAGAAACTTTAGCAGCTAACATTCCAACAATTATTTATTTTAACTCCAAAAATAATTTGATAAGAAATGATGCAAAAGAATTATTTAAAAAATTACAAAAAAATAAAATTTATTTTAGCGATGCAAAAGAAGCATCGGATCATATTAACAATATTTGGAATAATATCGATTTATGGTGGAATGACCAAAAAACACAAAGTATAAGAAAATTATTTTGTGCAAAATATGCAAAAATAAATGATAATAAGTTGAATGATATAAAAAATTTAATTAATGATTCTATTGATGAAAAATAAAATTTTACACTTAATTTCTGATAAAGAAAAAAAGAAAATTTTCATAATCATTATTGGATTATTTTTTATTGCATTACTAGAAATGATAAGTATTGGTTCTATTCCTGCATTTGTTTATTTATTTTTAGATTTAGATAGGGTTCATGATGTAATTAATCAGTATAATCTAAATTTTAAATTTATTGTAAATCAAAATCCATCAAATTTATTAATTTTTTCAAGCGTTATCTTGATATTTATTTTTTTAATAAAGAATATAACAATTTTATTTTTTAATTTTTATCATTTTAAATTTAATTATGAAATTAAGAAAAACCTCTGTCTGAAATTTTTTTCAAAATACATTGATGAAGATTATGAAATAATTAAAACAAAAAGTAATTCAAAAATTACTAGAGACATTCTCATTGAAACATCTCAATTTGTTGACATAATTGATAATTCTATAATATTTTTAAGAGAAGTTTTACTTTTATGTGGGATAATAATATTATTAATCATTGCCGATCCAATTATTACTTTTACAATCGGAACTTCATTAGGCCTAATTTTAATTTGTTTTTATTTATTTTTTAGAAAAAAAATTACCTCTAAAGGAAAAATAGTTCAATTTGAAAGAGAAAGACTTTTTCAGTGGATTAATCAAACCATTGGTTCAATTATTGACATAAAAATTTTTAATAAAAAATTATTTTTCTTTAAATTATTCTCTTCATCTATCAAGAGATATGAAAAACAAAACCTTTATATGAATTTTATATCAACTTTACCAAGGGCCATACTTGAAATAGCAAGTGTTTCTATGATCTTGCTATTTATGATTATTTATATTTTGTCAAATAAAGATTTAACTTCATTCTTGCCTTTTTTAACCTTATTAGTTGTTGCATTATTGAAGATGATACCATCTTTTAATAATTTAATTCTTGCGGTTAATACCTTAAAATTTAGAAAACCTTCTTTAGATTTAATTTATGAAAATTTGGCAAACTATAAAAATCCTTTAGAAAAAATACAGAAAGATAAAGATTTGGAAATTAAAGAAGGATTAAAAATAGCCAATGTGACTTACTCATATCCAGATAGCAAAATAGAAATTTTAAAAAATATTAACTTAGATATTAAAAAAGGGGAATTTACAGCAATAATTGGAAAAAGTGGATCAGGAAAAACAACATTGATGTTAATTTTATTAGGTTTGCTTCAACCGAAGAAAGGAAAAATTTTAATTGATGAAAAATGCGTACATAGTGGATTGTTAAATGCTTGGCAATCTAAGATTAGTTTTGTTTCACAGAGCCCTTATTTAATAAATGACACTATCAAATCAAATATAACGTTTGGGGATACAAAAAATAAAAAGAACATACAATTACTTGAACTAGTTTGTAAAATATCGAAAATTGATGAATTTATTTATAAAAATAAAAATGGATTAGAATCAATTGTTGAAGATAATGGTTCAAATTTATCTGGTGGCCAAAAGCAAAGAATAAGTATCGCAAGGGCATTATATAAAAATTCAGAATTCATATTTTTTGATGAAGCCACTAACGCATTAGATGAAGAATTAGAAAAAGAAATATTTAAACTTATTCATGTATATTTCCCTAAAAAAACAATAATAGTAATTACTCATAGATTAAGTTCTATTAAAGATGCAGATAATATTATTTATATTGAAAAAGGAGAGTATGTTGATAGTGGAAAGTATGATTTTATAAAATTGAAATACATTGATGTATAATAAAAAATAATATAAATGAATTTTATTAAGATTTAACCTTATGAAAAAAATATCTTACCCACTTTTAAAAGATGCCTTTTCTAAATCTGATCTAATGGCAGCACAGAAAGTAATAAAATCTGGTCAATTAACAATGTCAAAAGTAACAAAAAAATTCGAATTAGAGTTTGCTAAAAAAATTGGCTCAAAATATGCATTAATGGTAAATTCTGGCTCTTCTGCAAATTTATTGGCAACTTTTGCTGCCTGTAATCCTTATAGAAAAAATATCTTTAAAAGAGGTGATGAGGCAATTCTCCCCTCTCTGTGCTGGTCAACATCATTATGGCCACTAGTTCAAGCTGGGTTAAAACCAGTCTTTGTTGACGTTAACCCTGAGACTTTAAATGTAGATGTAAAAGATATTATTAAAAATATTACAAAAAAAACTAAACTAATTATGGCTGTACATGTTTTGGGTGGCTGCACTGATATGAAAAAATTAATACAAATTACTAAAAAAAAAAAAATTATATTAATAGAGGATACTTGTGAAAGCTTAGGATCTACATTTAATAAAAAAAAATTAGGAACTTTTGGTGATTTTGGAACATATTCTTTTTATTATTCTCATCAAATAAGCTCAGCTGAGGGAGGAATGGTAGTTTGTAATAATTACAATGATTATTCAATTTTACATTCATTAAGATCACACGGATGGACTAGAAATTTAAAAGTCGAAAAAAAATTTAATAAATTTGATAAAAGGTTTATTTTTTATAATATGGGCTTTAATTTAAGACCAACAGACATTACAGCATCAATTGGATTTAATCAGCTGAAAAGACTCAAAACTTTTCAAAAACAAAGAGATCAGAATAGAAAAAAGATTTTAGATGCAATTAAACATTCAAAGTTATGGAAAAATCAATTTTCTTTTCAAAAAATTCATGAAAAATGTGATCCCAGTTGGTTTGGTTTACCAATAATGATTAACAAGAAATACAGTAAGAGTAAAAATAAATTTATAGATTATTTAGAAAAATCAGGAATCGAAACAAGGCCAATTATAAGTGGCAACTTTGTCAATCAACCGGCCATTAAAAAATTCAACCTTAATAAAAAAAATAAAAAGTTTCCCAATGCTCAAATTATTGAAGATACAGGTTTTTTTATTGGCTTACATACAAAAAAAATTACTACTAAAGAAGTCAATTATTTAACTTCGAGGTTATTTAAGATTGAAGAATTCAATTAGAATAAGAAAGATAGTTGGTATTACTGGTGGAAATGGAGTTCTAGGTAAGTTTTTTATTAGAAAATATAGAAATATTTTCAATTTTAAAATATTTCAAGGTGATATTACCAACTATAAAGATTTAAAAAAGTGGTACATTGAAAGCAAGCCAGTGTATTTTTTACATTTTGCCGCTAAAGTTCCTGTAAAATTTGTTGAAAAAAACTACAAAAAATCAAAAAAAATTAACGTTGGTGGAGTAAGCAATATAATAAAAATTATTGAAAATGATAAAAATTTATTATGGTTCTTTCTAGCGTCTACATCCCATGTTTATAAAAAAACTAATTTTCCTTTATCGGAAAATTCAAGCACAGTACCCGCAAACAAATATGGAAAGACTAAATTATTTGCTGAAAATAAATTAAAAAAAATTTCCAAAAAAAAAACTATCTGTATTGGTAGAATTTTCAGTTTTTCTGACACAAGTCAATCCAAAGATTTTGTAATACCATCAATTTTTAAAAAGATAAAAGAATCGGGAAATAAGAAGTTTATAATAAATGAGGCTAAACGAGATTTCATTCATATAGATGACATATGTTCAGCAATATATTTTTTGCTTAGAAACAATGCAAAAGGCATTTTTAATATTAGCACAGGTCATGTATCTAAAATAACTGATGCTATAAAATTTTTTTCAAAAAGATTAAACAAAAAAACATCTATTATTTTAAAAAAAAATAAAATTAGTGATGTTTTAATCTCTAATAACAATAAAATTAAATCATTAGGCTGGTATCCAAAAAAAAATTTTTTAGACATTTTAAATGATTATTATTTATCAAATAGATAAATTTAAAACATTTTTATATAGTTCAATTAATTCTTTTGTATTCTTATCAAGATCAAATTTTTTAACAGTTTTCATGGTATCTAACTTGGTTATAGATATTTGATTTTTTGAAATTTTATCAATAACATTAACGTACTTTTTATAATTAAAGTTATTAATTAAAAAACCATTTTTATTGTTTACAATCAGTTCGTCAATTCCTTTAGTATTAAATGATAAAATTGGTAAGTTCGAAGCTAAGGCTTCAATAAAAGTAATACCAAAAGATTCAATTCTTGATAAATTTAAGTAAATATCAGATGATTTATAGTGCTTAATCAGCTCTTCATTTGGAAAATATAATTCATTTATATTTTGTATATCTTCAATTATTTCAAAATCACTTATATTTTTTTGCAATTCTTTATATTTTAAAACTTTATTTGTATCTTTTCCAATAATTTTCCATTTAAATTTTATTTTCTTTTTATTTAAAATAGGTACAATTTTTTTAATTAAATCGAACCCCTTTTTTTTTTCTGCAAATCTTCCAACAGTTATAAATTTTATATAATGAGATTTTGTTTTTTTAATTTGTATTTTCTTAAATTTTTTTAAATAAACACTATTTGGAATTGAAAAAATTTTATTTTTTTTTACACCTAATTTTATTAGATCTTCTTCTATATTCTTTGAAATTGCTGTGAATGCATCTATATATTTGATTGTAGATATTAATAAATCATTATATTTTTTATTTAATCTATAACCATAATTAATCCTAGTCAAAATTTGAACATCAATACCTTGAAACGTAACTATTACTTTTTGATCTAATTTTTTTAGACAATTTATTAAAATCAAACTTTTAAAGTTTAAAAAACAAAAATGCCAAATATCATATTTTTTTTTTTTAATTTTTCTTCTTAAAAAAAATATAATAATAAAATTTAAATTAATCCCAAGATAATAAAAAAAAAAATATACTATAGAGGTTAAAAAATAATTAATATTTATAATATTATAATTAATGCTCGTAATATTTGCTTTTCTGTAAATTAAACAATCTACTTTTAAGCCATTTTCTACAAGTTTATTTGCAAAGTTATTTACCTGTACTTGAGCACCACCTGGTTGGGGAAAAAATACCCCTGGAATAAATGCGATGTTCATTTTTTATTAATAAAAAACATAATTACTTTATGTATTATAATGGTAAAAAAAAGAAAAAATAAATAAATTTTGCTTTGTTTGTTATTAGTTCTAATTCTTATCTCTTCAATTAATCTTGTGTAATACGGTAATCTTGAAGAAAGACCATCAACTGCAAATTTACCAAATATTTCATTTTTATTGGTCGCCATACCAATAAATTTAGACTTAATTAATCTGTATAATAAATCTCTATCTGAAGAGAATTTAAATTTTGTATTATATAAACCTATTTTTTGTTGAACTTTTCTCTTTATAAAGAAACCTACAGAATGCGATGGGTAAATATTAAACTTGTACCATATTTTATGTGGGTAAAAACCATGATAAAGTTTTTTGTGCTGAACACTGCCAAATAAAAAGTCTATTTTATGTTTTAAGAAATAATTATTTACAATATTAAATGTATTTGGATAATAATAATCATCAGAATTTAATATTCCTATAATCTCTCCACTACAGTGTTTAATACCTTTATTCATTGCATAATAAATACCTTTATCCTTATGGCTCTCCCAGTATTTAATTTTATTATCATATTTTTTAATTATATTAACAGTGTTATCTGAAGATTTGCCGTCAATTATTATATGTTCAATTTTATTTTTAGTATAATTCTGATTTATTACACTTTTTATAGATCTTTCTATCTTACTCCCTGAATTCAAACTAACAGTAATAATTGATATTTTTAATCTTTTTTTCATTTAACCAATTAACTTTAAATATTGATTTGAATTATTGATTGAGTATTTTTTTAAATTTTTATGAGTTAGTTTTAATTTATTAACTGACAGATCATAGTCATTAATAATGCTTTTTAATTTTTTTTCTAAATCACAATAATCATTTATTTTAAAAATGTGTTTTATATCATTTTGCAAAATATCAGTTACGCCACTACAGTTACTTGCTAAGATAGGCGTGCTATTGTTGATGGCATCTAGGAGAACATTTGGAGACCCCTCATATAGTGATGATAGTATAAATAAGTTTGCATTTTTGTAATATTTTTTTAAGTTTTTTTTCCAACTTTTAATTTTAATAAATCTACTATTTTTAATTAATTTTTCTAAAGAATTCTTTTTATAGCCACTTCCTATAATTAATAAATTTATTTTAATATTTTCAGCGGCTATTTTTTTGCTGACATTTATTAACATTTCAAAGTTTTTTTGTTTTACAAGCCTACCAGTAGAAATTATATTAAATGTTTCATCTTTTTTATATTTTTTTTTATAAAATTTTTCTCTTTTTATTAAATAAGGATTATAAATTATTTTTATTTTTTTTTTATTAAAGACTATTTTTTTTAATGATCGTCTGGATAATCTAGAAAGCGCTATTATTTTATAAGCAAATTGATAAAATATTATCTTCGTAATAAATACAAGACATGCATTTACAATGTTATCTGAGTATTTAGTAGCTCCAATAATTTCTTCTGAATTTCGTATTATTATTTTATTTTTTTTTATTAAAGAAATAAATATTGAAAATAAATGATTTTGCATTGATAAAATTTTGTCATTTTTTTTTAAATTATTAAAAAGTAAAATTGCAGAAAAAAAAGAACCTAAAAAATTTGAAAAAAAATTGTTTTTATTACTTTTATAAGTGACAATTTCTAAATATTTTGATTTTATTAATAATTTTTTATTAATATTGCTTGTAATTAGAACAACTTTTTTTTTTTTATAAACAAAAAAGTTAATTAGATTCAAAGTAATTTTTGAAACACCACCTCGATCAAAACTTGGAAGATAAATACAAATTCTAGAAGATTTATTATTAAGTTTATTCATTTAAAATATAATACTGATTAAATTATAAATAAGTTTAAAACAATATTGTTTACTATTAATTTGATTTTTTCAGCTTTTAACTATAGTTTAGTGACAATTTGATGATCAATTTTCTAGCTAGAATTATACTAAAATTATTAAAGATATTAGATTTTATTTTAAAAAAAATGAATAAAACTCTATTATCTCATTCATTATATGAAAACCTTAGAAATACTTTTACTATTCACAAAATAAATAGTGAAAAAGTGGCTTTTCAAACATTTAATTCTCAATTATATTTCAGATCCAAGACATTGTTCACTAAAGAACCAGAAACAATTGACTGGATTAATAAATTTGAAAACAAAGATGATAATATATTTTGGGATATAGGTTCTAATATTGGCCTATATTCAGTTTATGCCTCAAAAGCAAAAGATAAAATAAAGGTATTTTCATTTGAACCTTCAACAAAAAATTTAAATATTTTAAGTAATAATATCTCAAGAAATAAATTGGAAAATAAAGTCAAAATTATTCAATTACCTTTAACAGAAATTAAAAATCAAATTTTAAAAATGTCTGAAAAAAACTCAATTGAAGGTTCAGCGTCAAATAGTTTTGGTGTTGATTATAGCTTTGGAGGAAAAAAATTTGATTTTCAAAATAATTATTACTTATTTGGTACCTCAATAGATAATTTAATAGAAGAAAAAATATTGGAAGTTCCTGATTATATAAAAATTGATGTTGATGGTATTGAGCATTTAATATTAAGAGGTGCAAAAAATACACTGCAAAGTCAGAAAATTAAGTCAATATTAATCGAAGTACAAGAAGACTTTGAAGAACAATTCGAAGGAATTAAAAAAATTTTAGATGAGAATAAATTTTATTTATCATCAAAAAATCAAAGTGAAAGATATAGAAACCATCCTAAATTTAAATATTCATACAACTATATTTACTACAGATGATAGATGTTATTGGATGTAATAATTAATATTAATTGATTTTCTTAAAGCATTTTTTTCTAAAATTTTTTCAATTTTATGAAATGAATTATTTGTTTTTAAAAAACCTATAAGCTTATTTGCTGTAAAAGGAGACTGATAAAATTTTTCCATACGTTCTAAAAATTTTGAAGATTCTTCTTCATTCATAAATTTTGAATCCCATAAATCAATCTGTTCATTTTTATCTTTAAATTTAAAGAAACAAGTCCCCCAATTATCAGGGTTATCTATTTTTTTTAAGTCAGGTAAATAAACCATCAAAGAAATAAGTTTGTTTTTTTTATCGGTATGTAAAGGTATATAACAATTACTTTTTATTATTGAGAACTCAAAGCCAAGTTTAACAATTTTAATATTAAATAAGCCCATAAAATATTTTAAAATTTTAATTATAAATCTATTATTAATTGTAACTAAAAAAAAATTATTAAAATTTTTTCTCTCATCAATTTTGTTTATTTCATTTTTTAATAAATTGTAAATTTTTTTGAATATTTTAGGATTATTTAAATAATTATATAATTTATTGTAACTATTATTTTTTGTTAAAAATTTAAAAAAATCTTTACTTTCATTATTCAAATAATTTTTTTTACCAATTTCAAAAACATTTTTAAATTCACTTTCTGGAGGAAATTCTGATATTAAATTATCATAAAATTTTGTATCGAAAATGTTATTTATCTCAAAAATACAAAAAGGCTGAGCTATATATATATCTGAGTCTTTTATTCTATTTGGAAGTTTAAATAAGGAATTTTTCATTTAAGTTTAAACATTTTTTTTTGTAAAAATTTAGGACAATTATAATCAAGTACATTTTTATGAAGAACATAAAAGGGTATTTTTTGTGAAATAAAATCATAGGCCATAGTTGAGTATTTAGAAATAAAAACTTGGTTATATGTTAAAAAATTAAGTTTATTCATAATTTTTACATTATTTGGTAATTTTTTTTGAATTTTTGAAATATCAGTTTTTGGGTGTATTTTTAATATAAATTTTTTGTTTGAAGAATTTAATGATACATAATTTATTATTAATTTAATTGTTTCTTTATAATCATGCAGACCTAAGATTATTAGATAAATATTTGAAGACTTAGAAACTTTTATAAAATTTTTTTCTTTATTATTAGTATTAAATATATTTATTATATTATTACTCTTAAAATATTTTAAATAAACAATTCTGCTTTTTTGATATTTGCAATAAACAAAATCAGGAAGATATTCTTTAAAATGTTTATTAAGCTTAATGATATCTAGCCACATTAGATTTTCATTAAAAATACCGTGTTGAAAACCAAAAAATTTAATTTTTTTGTTTAACTTAAAAAAATTTTTTTTAATGTAAAACCCAAAATGATATTCAAAAAGGTAATAATTAATTTCTTTTGGAGATAAGGTTGTATTAGCTCTTTTAAGAGCCAATTCTGTAGTAGATAGTTTAAAAAAATTTAACAAAGAAACTTCAAAATAATCTAAAAGCGATTCATTGATCTTAATATTTTCATAATTAATATCTGTTTTAAAATTTTCTGTTAGAATATTGTTATATTTAAAAAAATATTTTATTTGTCTTAATATATCTCCTAATTTAATAAAATATTCTACATTGATCATATCATTTTGTATTGATTGAAAAATCTTTTTTATTGTTTTGAAATAATTATCAGAAAAATGAGTGTCATCTGTGTGAATAAAGTTCAAGTTATTTTTATGTTGTGATGATTTGAAAAATAATTTTGGAAAAATTGAGATATTTAATATTTCTTTTTTTTTTATTAATTTTTTAGAAGTAAATATTTTGCAAAGTAAAGATGTTATATATAATTTAAACATAAATCTTAATAAACTTATAGATTTAACTTTTAGTAATATTTTATTATTTATATTATTGGAGACTAAAATTAATTTTTTTTCAGTAAATAAATTTGAGTATATATTTTTAAGTCTTAAATCATCATAATATATCAATATTTTTTTGTATTTATGAAAATCTATTTTCTTTTTTAAAATTGCAAGTATGATTATTTTTTCAAAAATAGGGTTTTTATCATTTCGTAAATTATTAAACTCTAAAAAATTTTGATCTATAGGAAAATTTTTGAATATTTTATAAAATTCTTTATTAATTTTTTGAGCAAATTTTTTTCTGTATAATGGAAAAAATTTCTTAACATATTTTTCAAAAGATATTTTTTTAAAATTTAAGTTTTTGCTAATAAAACTATTTCCAATGTTAATTAGATCAAAATTATAATCTCTAATATTAACATTAATATTTGTATCAACAATTATTAATGTTTTGTTAAACATTATAGGTAGAAATTTTTGTTTTTATTTTTTTTTCTTTTATATAAATTTTAATTTTTGAAATGATATTATCGTTAAATTTATTATTAGCTAAACCATAAATATTAATATTTAAAAAGTTCCTGCTTATAAAATAAGCAACTGCATACACAAGCGCTAAATTTAGACTGAACGTACAATAATTTTGTTTTATAGATAAATTTTTTGAAAATAACATGTCGTATACAATTATTTGTTTGTTTTTTAATCTATTATCAATTCTTGCTTTTTGAGGCACTATTAATTTATTTTTAAAATTTTTTAGATATTGATTTTCAGTTATTAATCGAAATGGATTACATAAAAAAAGATAATCAATGTTACTGTTTTTAATATGCTTTGAATAGTTAAGTAATGCATATATATCACTTTTTTTCTTGCGAGCTAATATGGTCTTAATTTTTCTTGTGTTATTTAGAATTATATTTGCACTAGTTTTATTTTGAAATGCAATTTTTTCTTTTGATTTATCAATTATTTTTTTATTTATATTGTTATCTTTTTTATAAAAAAGATTATCAAATATATTTATATCATATTTAGCTGCTTTTTGTTTCTTTAAAAAATTAAGGACATTTTGTATTTGTTTAAAATTAAATTTTTTATCTTCAAGTAATCTCTGAACGTACGTTGGATGTATAGTATTTTTGGCTGCATATTGGTAATACTTATTCGAACCCCAGTTATATTTTCTTTTTAATTTTATAAATTTATTCTTTATAAAACTTCTTAAAATTTTTTCTTTAATGTTGTCTCTTTTGACATGAATCAGAAAATCCTCCAGTTTAAGATTCCCAGCTCCTCTACCCATACCCAGTATGGATGTATCAATTATACCAAATCCTAATTTTTTTGCTTTTAAGGAATTTTTAAGTGCATTTTTCATATTATCATGAGCATGGAACCCTAGTTTATTTATATCAATTTTTTTTTTTAAGAGTTTTGCTGATAAATTTGTAATAAACTTTGGATTGCAATTTCCATAACTGTCTGCAAGATAGTAGTAATCAATTAATTTTGAATCAAGTTGATTAAAAAAATTATATATTTGTTTGGGATTAAGTGAGGTAAATTTCATTAAATTTACTGCAACTTTGTATCCTAATAAGTTTAATTCAATTACTATTTTAGAAAGATATTTAAGGTCTTCAAAACTTACTGCAATTCTAACTAAGTCAATTTTTGTATATATACTTTTTTTGAATAATTCATTAATTTTTAAATCTTTTTTAAAATCTGCTAGGTCAATCATGACTGAAATTTTAAATTTTTTATTATTTGCTAATTTACCAATATCTCTATCTGTTATTGAAAAAAATTTTCCAAATTTTTTTTCTCTATCAATTTTTCTGAAACCTATTTCGACATAATCAACTTTCAAGATATCCATCAATTTAAGATATTCTTTAACTAAACTATCATTAAAATCCCATTTATTATAATATCCACCATCTCTTAATGTGCAATCTAAAATTTTAATAGTCATATGAAAGGATTACCTATATTATTTAAATTGTAAATGAAAAATTTAGTCATCGTGATTCCTTGTAGATTAAATTCAAAACGATTGTCAAAAAAACTTATCAGAAAAGTAGCTGGAAAAGAAATTTTTTTGCATACATATAAAAGGTGTTGTTTAGCAATTTCAAAAAAGAATATTTTTATAGCAACAGATAGTTCTAAGATTATAAATATATGTAAAAAGAATAAAATAAATGTAATCAAAACCTCATCAAAAAATTTAACAGGCTCAGATAGAATTTATGAATTTTCAAAGAAAGTTAAGGCAAAAAATTATATTAATGTGCAAGGTGATGAGCCAATTATTGATTTTAAAAATATTAAAAAAGTAATAAACTCTACAAAAAAGAATAATACTAGAGTATACAATTGTTACACTGAAATTAGTCGAAAAGAAGCTCTAAAAAGCAGTATTCCGAAAGTCATTATAAACAATAGAAATGAGTTAATTTATATGTCAAGATCAATGATACCATTTAATCAATCAAAACATAAAATAAACTATTATAAGCAAGTTTGTATTTATTCTTATCCAAGAAATATTTTAAAAAATTTTAATAATAAAAAAAGCAAAGTTGAAAACAATGAGGATATAGAAATTTTAAGGCTAATTGAAAATGGCATAAAAATAAAAATGATAAAAGTTAATACGAGTAGTTTTGCAATAGATACAAAAGATGATCTAATTAACTTTAAAAAATTGATTTGATTAATTTATTATAAATTTAATAATTCGTTCTCAAATTTTTTTTCAATTTTATCAAAACTAAATTTTTTAAGAGTATTATGTGCATTTAATGCAAAATTTTCATACTTTTTTTTATTTTTTTTAAAATTTAATATTTTTTGCGATAAAGCTTTTGAATTATTTGTTTCAAAAAATACCCCTGAAAAGTTATTTTTGATAATTTCATTTATGCCACCAAAAGATTTTGAGGTGATAATTGGTAAACTATTATTTATAGCCTGTATGACAGAATTTGGAAAGCTTTCATACAGAGAAGTGTTTACATATAAATTTGTAGAATTAAAGTATTTAGTTAAATTTTTTTTATAACCACAAAATACAAATTTTTTTGTTAATTTTAATTTATTAATTATTTTTAAATAATTTACCTTATTCATATTATTTGATAAAATAAATACTTTTATTTCTTCATCGTTTGTAATTTTAATGGCATCAATTAACGTATCTAAAGATTTTTCTTTTGAAAATCTCCCAATCCACAGAATACTAATTTTATTTTTAAATTTTTTTTTATAGGGTTTTATTTTTTTAATACTTTTTGAATAAATAGTAATTACTTTTTTTTTTGTCAATTTAGATAAGTCAAAACTGGTTGTTTTAGAGTTAGCTATTATTTTATCTGAAAACCTATATGTTAAAAACATAAGAAACTTTATAATTTTATTCTTAATTTTTCTTTGTAAACTTCCATAATCAAAATCAAGTTCCTGAATTGGTGTTCTCTCATATAATATGATTTTTAAATTTTTCAAAGAACGAAAAAAGATTATGCTTAAAATATTGGCATAATTAATGTTAGAAATTAAAGTCACTTTTTTTTTATGAATTATAAAACTATTAATTAAACCTCTTATTTTAAGCATTGAAAATAAGGTTTTATTAGAAAAAATTTCAAAAATCTTAATATTATATTTTGTTAATTGGTTTTTATAAAAACATTTATTTAAACAAATTAATATACACTCGTATTTTCTTTTTGCTAAATATATCATTAACTTACTAATTGATTCCGCAGCACCACCCTGAGAAAAATTAGGTAAAAAGAAAATAAAAGTTTTTTTTTTCAAAGCAAAAATGATTGTTAATTTAAACATTTTTATATTATAAAAAACATAATGAAAGTTTTAATTTGGAGTCCTTTTATATCAAGTGACATAGGCACTGTGGGAACAGTTTTAAATACCTCCAAATGTATCAATAAATTTTCAAATCATAAGTATAATTTATCATTAATAAATGTTGCTGGAGAATGGCAAAAATTTAATAAATTTCTTTCAGAAAATGAAATAAAATCAATTAATCTTAACATTAGATTAAGTTTTAAAAATTTACCAAAAGGATCATATTTTAAAAGTAGGCTCACTTATATTTTGATTTCTTTATTTTCATTATTTAAGTTGCATAAGCTGCTCAAAAAAGAAAAACCCGAATTTTTTTTCGTACATCTGTTAACTTTTACACCCTTGTTGTTAATGATGTTATTTAAGTATAAGACAAAATTTATATTAAGAATTTCAGGCTACCCTAAAATAAATTTTTTAAGAAAATTTTTTTGGAAATTATCTAATAAAAAGATAAATAAAATTTTATGTCCAACATATCAGACAAAAAAACAGTTGATGCGAGAAAATATTTTTGATGAATCGAAGTTATATGTTGTACATGAACCCATATTAGATCTAAAAAAAATCAGAGCATATAAAAAAATAAGAAACTGCTTTAACCATAAACAATATGGCAAATATGTTGTGTCAATAGGAAGATTAACTAAACAAAAAAATCATAGATTCTTAATAAAATGTTTTAATGAAATATTAAAAAAGGATCCAGATTTAAAATTGTTAATTTGTGGTGAGGGTGAGGAAAGAAATAATTTAAAAAAACTAATAATTGATATTAAAAGAGAGAATAATATATATTTACTAGGGTATGTGGAAAATATCATACCTGTTCTCAAAAACTCACTTTTCTTTATTTTGACTTCTGAATGGGAAGATCCAGGGTTTGTAATAATTGAGTCTATGTTTTCTAATACTATTGTTTATTCAAGTGACTGTAAAAATGGCCCAATAGACTTGATTAAAAGCTATGATAATGGTTTTTTATATAAGAAAAATAATGAAAAAGAATTTATAGAGAATTTTTTTTCAATACATAGGTTAATTCATCATAAAGATAAATTAATCAAAAAAATAAAATTTAATGCAAAATATAAAACCAAATTATATACTTTATTCTATCATTATAAAAAATTAGAAGAAATTTTAAAATAGAAAACAATAAATTGGAAAAATATGTTTGATATATTGTTACTAATACTTTTGACTTTGATTATAGTTTTTTTAAACTATGTCTTTAAAAAAAATAATTTTCTTTTAAGTTTTACAGGAGAAAAACATCAGATTTTTGTATCTAAAGAAAAAATACCCTTATCAGGTGGAATAATAATTTTAATTAGCTATTTCATTTTTTTTACTACTTATTCAAATCTATTATCAATTTTTATAATTTTACTCTTTGCCATAGGAATAATATCAGATGTAAAAGTTAATTTTTCCCCCAATATAAGACTATCACTTCAATTTTTGACTATAATTTTATTTTTATTTCTTTATGATCTTAAAATTGAAAATACAAGAATCATAATTTTAGATAACTTTTTAAAAAACCAATTGTTAAATTATTTATTTGTTTCATTTTGTTTATTGATTTTGATAAATGGATCTAATTTTATAGATGGTTTAAATACGAATGTTGTTGGATATTATTTGATTATTTCAATTTTACTTCTTCAAACGAATTTTATTAATGATCTAGCATTTAGTAAAATGCAATGGATTTTATGGACTATTTCATTATCAATTGTTTATATATTTAATTTTTTAAAGAAAATTTTTTTGGGTGACAGTGGGTCTTATATTTTAGCTTTTATTTATGGTGTTTTTTTAATGAAATTTTATTCAAGTAATAATTACATATCACCTTTTTTTATAATTGCTATACTTTGGTACCCGTGCTTTGAAATGTTATTTTCAATAGTAAGAAAATTATTAACAAAAAGATCTCCAATTTTACCAGATACAAGACATTTACACCAACTTTTATTTTCAAAAATTTTAAAATCTAAAATAAATATAGCTGACAAATACAAGAATAGTATTGCTGGAACATTCTTAAATATTTATAATTTCATTTTTATATATCTCAGTTTCACAGAAATTAATAATAGTTCCTATCAAATAACTTTAATAATAATCAATACAGCTATTTATTCTTATTCTTATTTTTATTTAATAAAAAATGATTAATTTGTACTATTTGAATAAATTTAAAATATAGAATTTAATACCAAGTTTATTTAAAATACGTCCTACAAATCTTCTTATTAATCTTTTTAAAATTAAAAATTTACCAAATTTTAAATATTTTTTTTCTATATTTTGAATTTCTTCTCTTGTTTCATTGTAGTGATATTTAATTTCTTCACACACTATTGAAACTTTACACAATGCTTGAATTTTTTTATTTATTTTGAGTATACTTAAATTTTTTTTTATACAGAAATTTTTAAATGAATTTAAAGAGAAATGATAGCAATGAGCAATATGTAAATATTTCAAAAAATCGGAGTCATACATATTATCAATCGTGTGAATTGAAGGAACTTCAATATAAAGTAATGTATTTTTATGAGCATAATTTTTGATTATATCTATTTCAATTTCAGGATTTTTCATGTGTTCAAGGACATGTGATATGATAATAAGATCAAATTTATAATTACTTTCAAAATTAAATTTATTTATTAAATTAAGTTTTTGACTTTTTCCATAATTTAGATGTTCCTCATCAAGGTCTAAACCAGTTACAGAAAATCCTTTATTTTTAAAATATTTTAAAATGCCTCCCGGTCCGCATCCAATTTCCAATATTCTAAATTTATTTTTATCTTTGATATTTTTTAGATAATCACTAAGAAAAATAAATTTGTCACTTGCTAATTTAAATTGAGATTCAAATCTTTTTTTTGGATCAATAAAGTTAAAATATATTTTATTATAAAAAGATCTGTAGAAGTGATTTAGTGCATCATCAGAGTAATATTCTATTTGTTGTAAATTACCACATTGTTCACATATGCCGGTAGTGTAAGATAATCCATACCTATCTTTTTCTGAAATAACTTCAAATTTATAATTTTTGCAAATTAGACAAGATAACTTCTCTGAAGATTTAAATCTATTTTTATTAAGATCATCTATAAATTTATTAATATTTTTTTTTTGAATTTTATTTAGTTTTATATGTGGTTTAAAATTTTGCTTGTATCTTTTACTTAATAACATTTATTCTACTTATATTAGATTTTATTTGAATTAAATTCTTTTTATTGTAACAACACAAGTTAAGGTATAATAAATCATAAAATGGTTAATAAAATCAAATTATCAGAATACGGATTTACTATTTTACAGATCGAAAGTACTGCTGCTTGCAACATGGCATGTAGTTTTTGTCCATACCCACTTAAAGAGGATAAATCTTCAAAAATGAGCATTGAAGATATAAAAACTATTATTAACCAAGTAAATCCGGATGATGAAAAATTTAAGTATGTAACTTTTTCACAATTTAATGAGCCATTATTAGATAGAAGAATATTTGAGCTAATAGAATATGTTCAATCACAAGGATTTAAAGTATTAATGATTACAAATGGTTTATTGTTGAATAAAGAAAAAAATATTCAAGAATTATTGAGATTAAAACCTGATTTAAAAATATCTCTTCAAGTCATAGAAGACTCCACACTAAAAGAAAGAGGTCTGAATTTAGAGATGGAGGCATATGCAAAAACTATTTTTGATTTTTGTAATAGAATTAAAGGCACAAAATTAAACACAGTATTAGATATTGGAAATCAATATAACAATTCAAAAATAAAGTTTTATTTAAAAAAATTACTTGGGATTTCAACTGGTGATCCTGCTGCGCCTAAAAGCACAAAGGAAACTTTGGATAAATTTAAAATATTTTTAAAAAAACTTAATAAAATTGATAGCAATTATATAGATGCCTCAAAGTTAGATGAATTAAATAAAAACCAAACTGAATCTGCTTTTGAGTTTGCACCAAATGATCACAATGCGGAAAAAGGGTTTAAGTTAGCTGAAAATATTGAATTAAAGTTAAAACATTTTTGGTATGGAAGAAAAATTAAGGATTTTTATCCAGCTTTAGATCGATCTTTTTCTTGTCATAACCCAATTTTAGGAATTCAGGCTGATGGAAATGTGGCACCTTGTTGTCTTGCCTATGATGACTCAATATCTCAAGGAAATATAAGAAATAAGAGTTTGAAAAGTATGTTGGAAAATAATGAATTTTTAAAAAATTTAAGATCTAAAGATGGAAAAAAACATATTACTTGTAGAAAGTGTATGGGAGAAAAAACAAGAAGAGGAGTAATATTTCAATATCTAAGAAGAAGATTTAATAGCATTTTTAGTTAGTTGTAGACAATTACCATAAAGTAAAACAATAAATAATTTATTTTAGATTATGGATTTAATCAGCATAATTTTACCATATCACAAAAAAAGAAATTTTATTGATCAAACTATAAGATCAATATTATCCCAGTCTTATAAAAAATTTGAATTAATAATAATTTATGATGACTCCGATAAAACTGACCTCTTTTTTTTAAAAAAATTAATTAAAAATAATTCAAAAATAAAAATTGTTGTTAATAAAAACAACATAGGGGCTGGCAGATCAAGAAATATAGGACTATTAAAGTCAAAGGGTAGGTATATTTGTTTTATAGACGCAGACGATATTTGGACTAAAAATAAGTTAAGAATACAGATAAATTTTATGAAAAAAAATAAACTACTAATATCATGTACCTCATATAAAGTTATCAATGAACAAAATAAAATAATTAGTCATCGAAAATCCTATAAATCATTAAGTTATACTACTCTCCTAAGAGATTGCAGTATAGGGCTTTCTACAGTTATGTTAGATTCTTCTATATTGAAAAATAAACTCAAATTCGCAAATTTAAAAACTAAAGAAGATTTTGTGTTATGGCTCAAAATTTCAAAAACTACAAACATAGTTGGTATAGGTCAATTTTTATCATATTGGCGTGATACCAAAAATTCACTATCAAAAAATATAGTTCAAAAGATTTTTGATGGATATAGAGTTTACAGAATTCACATGGATATGAGTATTGCAAAATCAATTTATTTCTTAATTTTTCTCAGTATAAACCATCTAATAAAAAAAATTAAATCAACAATTTAATTAAAAAATTATTAAAATACCTCTATTTATATCAATCTTTTTTGTGAAGTAAAAATTTAGAATAATTTCTAATATAATCATTCTTAAAGAACTCTGTATTAGTTAGAACTAATAATTGGTCATCGTCCTTGTTAAAAATAATCTCAGTCCAATTTTTTTCAGGCACAAATAAGGCAATTTTGTTTTGTTTTTCAAGATAAAAAGTTTTTTTTTTATTAACTAAAACCTTAATTTTTCCTTTAAGAGGTATGTAAATTTGTTTTGATTTAATATGAGCATGTTTACTTCTTATATGATTTTTTTTACCAAATATTATGAAAAGTCTTTTTATAGATAAAGGTAAATCTTTTTTAAATGAAATTGGCAAAAGAGAACCACTGCTATCTTTAAAGATTTGAAATTTGATTAGTTTGACTTGCATGATTATATAATTATAAATTAAATAATGAGAATTAAATTCAATAACTTATATAAAAATTTCAATAAAAGCAAAAAAATTTTTAAAAATTTCAATTCATTATTAAAAAATAATGAATTAATGGGTGGCAAATATCTTGAGTCTTTTGAAAGAAAAATTTCAAATTATTTTGGTGCTAAACATTGCATTTCTGTTGGTAATGGAACAGATGCTATTGAGATTGCAATAGAGTCTTTAAATTTAAAAAAAAACTCTGAAGTAATAGTTCCTGCAAATACATGGATATCAACCGCTTCAGCAGTTATAAGGCAAAATTTGAATTTAGTTTTTTGTGATATCGACCTTCAAGATTTTAATCTTTGTTTGAAAGATTTAGAAAATAAAATTAATAAAAAAACATCTGCGATAATAGTTGTCCATTTATTTGGTAAGGCTGCAAAAATGAATGATATTTTAAAACTAGCAAAAAAAAATAATATTAAGATTGTAGAAGACTGTGCTCAATCTAGTGGCACAAAAATAAACAAAAAACATGTAGGTACTTATGGTGATATTGGAGCAATAAGCTTCTACCCAACAAAAAATTTAGGAGCTTATGGTGACGGTGGATGTATTTTGACTAATAGTAATAAGATAAATTTAAAATGTAGAAGAATCAAAAACCATGGAAGTTTATTAAGACATGATCATCAATTAATTGGAAGAAATTCCAGACTTGATAATTTCCAGGCAGTGGTAATTACTGAAAAACTAAAAAGATTAAATTTTGATATTAAAAAAAAAAATCATATTGCTCAAAAATATATTGATAAATTATCGATTTTGAAGGATTTTATTTTATTGCCCAAACTTTACACTCATGAAGTACATTCTTTTCATCAATTTGTTATAATATGTAAACATAGAAATAAATTGAAAAAATTTCTTATAAAAAATAATATAGAAACATTAATTCATTATCCAAAAATGCTATGTGATTTAAATATATTTAGACATATTAATAGTAAAGATAAAATTATTAATGCCAAAAAATTAGGTAACAGGCTTCTGAGCTTGCCCATATCTTCCGAACATGAATTTAAAGAAATTAATTATGTATGTGAAAAAATAATACTTTTTTATGAAAAAAAAATATTTTTAAGAAAAATATAATTTTATTAAACTCATTAAAATATATAAACCGTCCTTAAAAGCATTAACTTTTTTTTGACCACCTATTCTAGGCCGCTCATAAGATGGACTTGAAATTATAATATATTTCTTTCTTTTAGCTTTAATTGGTAATTCAACACAGAAACTGAAGTCTTTCTTATTTAAATTTAGTAACTTTGCTTTTTTTGTATCGCCTAATACGTAAGTATATAGGATATCAGATATATTTAATGAAAAGAAAAGATTTCCTAAAAAGGTAAATATTTTATTACCTACATATGTAATTATTGTATCATCTTCACTCCCAGAATTTTTTGTATATCTAGAACCAAAGATGAAATCAGCCTTTTTTGAAATAGCCAGATCATACATATCTTTAAGTTCTTTAGGGTCAAAGGAGCCATCAGCATTAAAGATACAAAAATACTTTGTTTTGCAAAGATTAATACCCTCAATAAGAGCATTACCATAACCAAAGTTTGTTTGATAAATTATATTAACATTTCGATTTTCTAAAGCTTGAATTGTCTTTATATCAGAATGATGTAACAGGATGTTGATATTGATATCAAAATTAAATTTATTTAACTCGTCTAAAACAGTCGGCAAACTCTCAGCCTCATGCTTTGCGGGTATAATTAAGGTTAAATCATTCATAATCATAATTTTAAATAATAATAACAGTCTATGCTTAAAAAAAAATAAATAAATCTCTGATATTAGATATTTCAATTTTTCTATAGCACAATTTAAAAAATCAAAATAATGAGTTATAATATATAAAATTTATACAAATGTTAAATGAACTATAACTTAATAATATTTATTTCTTATTTTTTACTAATCACTATTTCAATCCTAGGATATGGTTTATTATTTCATAGATTGCTTAATATCAAAATAGACGTTCATGATTTTGGATACGTGGGGCTGTTTGGTATTTATATATTGCTGATTTATTCATATTTGAGCAATTTAATCATTGCTCATTCTGAGTTACACAATCTATTGGTCCTTATTTTTGGAATAACAGCTTTCATTTTTTCAACTTATAGAAAAAATAGAAAATATAAAAAAGAGTATATTTTTACATTAGTTGTTTTTGTTTTATTGTTTATTTCATTAATTCAATTTAAAAACCATGATGATTTTCCATATTATCATTTTCCATACACCTATTATCTTACTCAGCAAAGTTTTTATTTTGGTATAGGTGAATTCAATCATGGCTTCAGAACACCGTCATCAATATTCTATTTAAATTCATTATTCTACTTACCATACGCTAAGTTTTATTTATTTAATTTTACTTCAATTTTTGTTTTAGGTTTCGCTAATATTATTCTTTTGAAGAAAGTCCATTATTATTTCAAATTTTTAAAAATTAGAAATGAAGAATTAAATTTCATAAATTTTTTAAGCTTATTATCGTTTATTTTTATAAATATATTCTTTTATAGATTATCAGAATATGGAACAGACCGAGCAGCAATGATACTAATATTTTTATTTATTATTGAATTATTAAATTTCTTAAATTTTAAGAAAATTAATAAAACAGATTTATTTTGTATATATTTATTAGGAGGATTAATTATTTCTTTAAAAGCATTCTATATTTTATACATAGTATTTATTCTTCCTTTATTTTTTTTAATTTTTAAAAAAAAAAGAAACTATTTTAAAACTTTTAAATTTATATTTATTAATAAATATTGTGTTTTATTTTTAATTTTACTATTTTTTGTTTTAACAACGTATTTTATCAATACAGGCTGTATAATATATCCTTTAAGCTTTACTTGTTTTGAACATGTGAGCTGGGGCATACCATTAACCGAAGTGAAAGCTATGAATGATTGGTATGAATTATGGTCAAAAGGCGGTGCTACACCAAATCTGAGAGTGGAGAATCCTCAAGAATATATAAAAGGTTTTAATTGGGTTAATAATTGGATTGATATCTATTTTTTCAATAAGGTAAGTGATTTTATTTTGGGAATTATATTATTAATAAGCATATTCCTGTTTTCTTTTAGACAGAACTTTTTTGAGAAAAAAATAATTAAAATAAATTATTATATATATTTAATTTATTTATTAATATTTATTTTAGGTATAGTGTGGTTTTATAATCACCCTGCATTAAGATATGGCGGTTATCATATTCTTGCTCTTTTAACTTTTATTCCAATATCTATTAAACTTAGCTCATCAGGCCTGAATATGAGAAAGTATACGCGTACCATTTTTATTTTAATTTTTATAACTATATTTATTTTTATTGGAAGAAATATGAACAGAATAACAAAAGAAGTAGAAATCTATGGATATAAACCAATTAGCCAAACTTTTTATTTTATTGATGATAATTATTTTAGAATTCAAAAAGAAATGGATAAATTATTAGAAGAATACAATAATTGTGAAAAAAAAATAACAGAGTGCAATTCTAACCCTAAAATAAAAAAAATAATGAGTAAAATTATTTTTATAAATCAATGATCCAAAAAATAGTATTATTTTTTCTTAGTTTTTTTGATTACTTTTATCAAAAAAAGATTATCACTTTTTTAAAAAAAAATAAGTATGATAAATTTGATCTTTTAATTGATGTTGGCGCCCATAAAGGAGAGACAATTGATTTGTTTTCAAAAAATTTTGTAATAAAAAAAATTATTTCATTTGAAGCGAGTCCAATAAATTTTAATTTTTTAAAAAATAAAATAAAAAAATATAGAGAAAGAAATAATAATAGAGAAATAGTTATAGAAAATATAGCTCTAGGATCAGAAAATAAAGTTACAGAATTTAAACAATTTAATGAAAGCTCTTCATCTACAATAAAAAAAATAAATGAAGAGTCCAAATATTATAAAAGAAAGTTTAGATTAATTAATTTCATGAATAAAGAAAAAGTATATCAAAAATTTCAAATAAAAATTTTTAAATTAAAAGACTATATCGAACAGCAGAATATAAAAAAAGTTGATTTCTTAAAAATAGATACGGAAGGATATGAATATGAAATATTATTAGGATTAGAAGCTAAAATTCAATTAGTTAGTACTATTATTTTTGAGCATCATTATGATAATATGATTAAGAAAGATTATACATTTAGTGATATTAATAGTTTACTTCTTAAAAATAATTTCACAAAAATTTATAAATCAAGAATGCCATTTAGAAAAACATTTGAATATATTTATAAAAGAGATAAAATTGAAAAAAAATAAAGTATCAGTCTTAATTGCCAATTACAATAATCATGATTATTTAACCGAATGCATTTCGTCTATAAAAAAACAAACTTATCAGAATATTGAAATAATATTTCACGACGATTTTTCTTCAGACAATTCACTTAAGAGTATAAGTAAATATAAAAATTTAAAAATTATAAAAAATAATAAAAGAGGAAAATATGGTTCTTATAATCAAATGAAGGCTTACCAAAGAGCATTTAAAAAAAGTAATGGAGATATTATATTCTTATTAGATAGTGATGACTTTTTCACAAAGAATAAGATAAAATCTGTAGTTAATGCATTTTCAAATAATAAAAAAATATCTACAATATTTGATCTACCCATCCACAAATATGAAAAAAAATTAAAATTTATAAAAAATAAAAAAAATTTTTTTCTTAGTTTTTGGCCATACATTCCACCTCAAAGCTGTATTGCCATAAAAAGAGAAGACTTCAAGAAAATCATAAATCAGATAAATTTTAATTTGTTTCCAGATATATGGATGGATTTCAGAATAGCTTTGTACTTAAAATATGTTAGTAAAAATTTTTTTATTTTAAATAAAAACCTAACTTATTATAGACAATCTCCAAAAATGATTTCAGCAAATTTTAAGTTTTTATCCCGTTCGTGGTGGCGAAGACGAATGCAAGCTCATAATTATGTGGAACATTTTTTTTTTAAAAATAAGATTATAGTAAGAAAAAACTTAGATTACTTATTAACTAATTTTATAAATTTTTTTATTAGATGAAAAAAAAAATATTAATCATTGGAAAAAAAGGATTTATAGGTACAAATTTATATAAATTTTTCAAAGAAAAAAAAACAAAAGTTCATTCGCTTAGTTTTGAAGATTTTTTAAATAGTAATAAAAAAAATATTGACAAGTTCGATGTCATCATTAATTGCTCTTCAAATAAAAAATTTATTAAAAATAAATATAAAGTTAGTAATGATTATGATTTAATAATTGCCAAGAAAATTATAAATTCAAAAACAAAGCTGGTAATGCTAAGCACTAGAAAAATTTATAAATTAAAATTTAATATTAAAGAATCAGATAAAAAAAACCCTATTTGTAATTATTCCAAAAATAAGCTACTATCAGAATGTTCAGTGGAAAAAATTTTAATAAATAGAACTTTAGTTTTAAGAATTTCTAACATTATTGGATTACCTAATAATAATAAAAGAAAGCTTCAGAATACATTTTCGGATATTTTTTTTAAAATGGCAAAGCGTGGATATATTTATAATAATAAAAAAATATATAAAGATTTTATTTCTATCAAAAAATTTAATGAAATAGTTTTTGAATTAATAAAAAAAAATTCTTTTGGTGCATATAACGTCTCAATAGGAAAAAAAATTTATATAAGCCAAATTGTAAGCTGGTTAAATTTTTATAATTCTAATAAAATAAAAATTATTAGAGCAAAAAACAGTTTCAATAATCATAATTTTACTCTAAATAATAGCAAACTTATGCATAAAATTAAAATTAAAAATAATTTAAGTAATCTAAAAAATGAATGTTTAGTAATGAGTAGAAATTTTTTTATTCAAAAATGAAAAAAAAAATAGCTTTAATATTTGGAATTACAGGACAAGATGGTTCTTATCTTGCTGAATTTTTACTTAAAAAAAATTATATCGTTCATGGAGTTAAAAGGAGATCTTCCTCTTTTAATACTGGTAGAATAGATCAACTTTATCAGGATCCTCATGAAAAAACTAGAAAATTTATTTTACACTATGGTGATATTACTGATGCTATTTCAGTATCATCTATAATAAAAAA
>TARA_B110000977_G_scaffold197561_1_pt1 | contig 44108 bp, 46 predicted proteins | sample TARA_B110000977 | Tara Oceans TARA_B110000977 (sample SAMEA4397798) | marine metagenome | biome: Polar Biome; feature: [SRF] surface water layer (ENVO:00010504); material: water (ENVO:00002006), including particulate matter (ENVO:01000060) such as... | depth 5 m | reverse complement strand
GGCTTGATTTATGCACTGAAAAAAATTTTAAAGTGATTTTAAAGATATAATAAATTATTTAAAAACCCTGACCTAAAAAATTGGGGTTTTTTTTTGTTAAAAAAATAATCTTAAATGCAAATTAAGTAAATAGAATTTTGTAAGGTTCTAAATATAACTTGAGTAAATTGGTGCGTGAGAGTTTATATTTGTTTTAGCTTTTTTTCCTAATATTTTAAAATAAAACTTAGCACTTAGGCCAACTTCAGGTCTGTAAGTTGATATATTATTTGTGGTAAATTTTTCACCCTTTTTGATTTTTCTTATAGAGAAAATTGATCTTCTAAATTTTAGAGAAGGTTTTTCATGCTTTTGAATTTTAAAATTACCTTTGCCCAAAGAAGAAAAAACAACTTTTGAAATTTTAGACAACTTTTTTAATTCTGTAGGGTTTATAGAAAATTTTTTATCTAGTGATTTAAGTTTTTTTGACAAAATAAAATGCTTTTCTATAAAAACTGTATTGTAAGGTATTGATGCAATAGAGGTAATAATGCCACTTGTATGGTCAGATAGTCCAATATTTATTTTTTTAAAATTATTTTTTAAAGTTGAGATTCTTTTTAAATTAGCTTCATTTTCAGGTGTCGGATAGCCTGAAACACAATGCAGTAGAACAATTTTATTATGATATCTATTAATTATATTTATACATTCTTTAATCTCATTTAATGAAGCCATTCCAGTTGAAACAATTATTGGCTTCCTTGTTTTTGCAATCTTTCTAACTAATTTTAAATCATTAATTTCAAACGACGCAATTTTGAAAAGTTTGACATTAAAGGTTTGTAAAAAATCAACAGCTTTTTCACTAAAGGGAGAACTAAATAGCTCAATTTTTAATTTTTTTGCGAGAGTAAATGCATCTTCGTGCCAAGAGTAGGGTGTTTGAGCTTTAGAATAAAGATCCCAAATCTTCTTTTTGTTCCAATTTTTAATATTAAAAGATTTATTTATAGTAATATCATCAGCTTCATAAGTTTGAATTTTTATAAGGTCTGCACCATTTTTAGCAGCAGATTTTATTGATTTAAGTAATAATGATTTTTTACCACAATGATTTGCTGATACTTCAGCAATTATTAGAGGGCGCAATGGTTTTTTTGTAGTGAAATATTTATTTAAATTAAATGTCATTAAAATTTATTAAATAGTTTGTATAAGTAGTTTTTATTCTTTTTGTAGTTAAAATACATTTTTATGGCATTTTCTGTTTTATTAATTTCTTTAAAAAACTTTATACTATGAGAAGTTTTTTTCCCATTTAATTTAATAATCTTGTTAAAATCTAAAATACAACCCTTTGAATAAAAGCTTTTAAAGTTATTAGATTGATTTTTTGCAACAGATTTTACGATGGACGGTATCTTAAAAAAACACTTTTCGTAAAGAGATATGCCACAAGCTCCGATTGAAAAAAAAGTATTTTTATATATTTCTTCAATATTTTTTACAAATTTATAATGAATGATTCTATTTTTTAATTTAAAACTATTAATATATTTTTTTGATATATACTTATCAATAATTATAATCTTATAAAGTTTATTAAGTTTTAAATTTTTTAAAAATAATAATGACTTTTTTATTAAAAGCTTATTTTTAACTGACCCAAAGTTTATCAATATTAAATTTCTTTCAGAAAAAATTACTTTTTGGAATACAGGAAAATTTTTAAGTCCAACACTAACTTTTTGATTCTTATTTGTTTCATAAAAATTAATCTTTCTATCAAAAGCATGATCAATAATAAAATCTGAATCACTTTTTATTTTGAAGTCTAAAATACTTATATGTTTATTTGAAATTTTTTTAAAATCAATATTATGAATTTTTGAATTATAAGTATCTACAAAAGTTATAATATTTTTGTACTTATGGCTGAGTGAAACCAAAGCACTATTAATACTAGAATAAAAAATATATTTAATTTTTATACCATTAAGATTTTTATCTATTAAGAACTTTTTATTAAAATTTTCATTAATTAAAAAAGCAATTATGTAATTTTTTTTTACAAAATTTGAATATTTAAAACATCTAAACAAATGTCCAAGACCTGCTTTTTTTGTTGTGTCTGGAATAAATATAAAAGTTTTCATTAATTTAAATTTATTATAAAAAAATCAATTATTGAAAGAAATTCTTTTTAATGAAATCAAAAAACATTGACAATTAACAATACTTTGGTTGCGATATAAATAATTCAGTATAAAGTATTTAGATATAAAGAAGAAGTTGAAGAAATGAATAAAATGCTTTAACATATCTTATAATATTATATTGAGTTGATTAAACCAATATTATTATAACTTATATGCATGATATCAATACAATCAAATCTAAGGTTCTTTTAATTATTGCTGCTCATGTTGCAGATAAATCAATAAAAATTATTGATGAAACACCATTGGTTGGTGGTGAACTTTTAGACTCTATGAAATTGGTAGAATTATGTTTAGCACTAGAGGATAAGGCATCTGAATTTGATTTTGAATTTGATTGGACCTCAGCTACTGCTATGTCTAAATCTCGTGGAATGTTTAGAACTGCTGGTACGTTAGTTAGTGAGTTTGTTAATCAGATGAAAGCTAAAAAATGATTATAGTTACCGGTGCTAGTAGAGGGCTTGGTAGAGCAATCTGCGATAGATTATTATCAAAAAATATAAGTGTTTTTGGAATTGCTAGAAATGTTACTAATATTCCATTTCCATCAATGTCTTGTGATGTTTCGTCTTATGATGATGTTAAAGCTGTAGTCCAAAGATTGAAGAAAGAAGATATTAAAGTAGATGGCCTTGTGAATGCTGCTGGTATTGACTCAATGAATCTTGCAGTTATTACCCCCCCTGAAATTTCACAAAAAATTATTCATACAAATCTTCTTGGCACAATTTACTGTTGCCAACAAATATCTATCTTAATGTTAAGAAATAAAGCTGGCTCTATAATAAATTTTTCAAGTATTGCTGTGAACTTAGGACTTAAAGGTGAATCCATATACGCTGCATCTAAGGCTGGAGTAGAAGGTTTTACACGTTCATTTGCCAGAGAAATGGCAGATTTTAATGTTAATATTAATTGTATTGCTCCAGGGCCTATAGATACTGAGCTTCTACAAGGTATTACCTCAACTCAAAAAGATAAAATAGTTTCACAACAAATTATACCAAAGCAATTTACACCCAATGATGTCAGTGATCTAGTTGAAATTCTTTTAGATCGGAAAAGTCAATCTCTTTCAGGGCAAGTTTTACACGTCGGTGGTGTTTAGTGAAAATAATTGAAAAGCTTAATAAGATTTGGTTTGGAATAGATTATCCATTTTTAGTCCAAAATAATACGGAGATGAAATTTTCACAATTTGTAGAACAAGACTCTACCGATTTATCTTTGGTCAAAGAAGGAGATGTGGTTGCACTTATTGGTGATTTTAATTTATCATGCATTTTGGTACTTCTACGTCTTATTGACCTCGGTGCAATTATTGTGCCTTTAACCAATGAAACTGCATATGATCATGATTACTTTTTTGAATCTGCTTTAGTTGATTTTGTGATTAAAGGTAACTCAATCTCACAAAGAAATCATAAGCAGAAAAATGAATTGATTGAAATTCTAAAAAATAAGAAGCATGCTGGCATGGTTCTGTTTTCAACAGGAACAACAGGTAAACCCAAGGCAATCCTTCACGATTTAACGCTTTTTCTAAAGAGATATGAAGCTCAACGTCAAACACTAAAAACAATAAACTTTATGTTATTTGATCATATTGGTGGAATTAATACATTGCTTCACACTCTGTTCAATAAGGGTGTGGTTGTTGTTCCAGAGTTTAGAACAGTTGATTCTATACTTAAAACTTGCAAGAAGCATGATGTCGAACTTCTTCCTACAACGCCAACCTTTCTTAGATTGATGCTTATGAGCGGGTCTGTTCCAGATAAAGTTCCTACTTGTATTAAGGTAATTACATATGGCACAGAACGTATGGATCAACCTACACTAGATGAGTTAACTAGGCTTTTACCACAAATTGACTTTCGACAAACCTTTGGAATGTCTGAGCTTGGCATTGTTCGTGTGAAGTCAGAAGCAAGAAATAGTTTATTTATGAAAATTGGTGGTGAAGGAGTAGAAACTAGAGTTGTAAATAATATTTTACAAATACGCTCAAAATCTCGTATGCTTGGCTATCTGAACGCTCCATCTCCATTTGATCATGAAGACTGGTATGACACTAAAGATATTGTTGATGTTAAAGAAAATTTATATAAAGTCATAGGACGTGTTAGTGATGTTATTAATGTAGGTGGCCTAAAGTTCATGAGTTCAGAAGTAGAAAGAGTTGTGCTGAGCTTTCCCAAAGTTTCATTGGCAAAAGTAATTGCAAAAAAAAATCCAATTACAGGTGAACATGTTGAATTATCAGTACAACCTATATTCAAGGAAGTGATTGATAAAGATTTGCTTATGATTTTTCTTAAAAAAAAATTACAACCCCATATGGTTCCAAAACGTATTGTCATTGAAAATATAAATATTGGACATCGTTTTAAAAAAAATTAATATGAAACTAACAGCTAATTTTCTTTTATTACCCATTAGTAATATAAATGTTGAAGAACTGCTAGCATTCGAGAACAAAAATACAGCTGAAGAAATAAAAAAAACAATACTAACAACAGGTATTAAAAGCTTTCATGTGGCTAATGAAAAAAGTTTGTCTAATTTTGTCTTAAAAGGTCTATCTAAAATTGAAACTAACAATCAATCGTTATTTCAAAATATTGACGCAATTATTGTAGTTTCTCAAACTTTTGATAGCAGAATACCAAATTTAAGTACTAAAATTCAAAAATCTTTACGTTTACCCCATTCCACTTATTGCCTTGATTTGTTTGATGGCTGTACTGGCTATATAAAAGCAATTTCTATTGTTGATATGTTACATCAGAAAGGATTATCTCGTGTATTGGTAGTAGCAGGAGATTTAAATTCATCCATTACAGAAAAAGCAGAGACTTCTACCAAAATACTATTTGGTGATGGGGTATCCTTTTCAATTTTTGAGAAAAGCGATACAAGAGCAAAAAGTCTAATATTTAATGATGGTGACAGCGAAGGCGTAATTTCCTGTCAAGTTAATGAAGGAATTATGAAAATGAATGGATTTGAAGTTTTTAGATTTACACGGAATGTTGTCCCTAAATTAATTAAGAATTTTTTATTAAGAGAGTCAATAGAGATAGATTCATATGATTTTATTGGTATGCATCAAGCTAGCAAGTTAGTTGTATCAAGCCTGTGTTCAAGTCTTGGAATAAAAAATAAGTACACAGAAAACTTTAACTGCGAGAGTGTTGGAAATCTTGGTGCAGGCAGTATAGGTGCATGGGTAGCAAATATTTGTAATATAGAGAATTGTGTTTCTAAAAAAATACTTTTAGTAGGTTATGGTGCAGGTCTTTCTTGGGGATTAGTAAGCCTTAGTGTTCAACTTAAAAAAAATAAAATCATATATGTCGACTGTTAGTTTTGAAATTTTTGTAAAACAATTTAAAGAAACACTTGAAATTTCTGGAGATTATTTTTTTAATTCAGAGCTTAAAGATATAAAAGAATATGATAGTGTAGGAAAAATTAAAATAAGTCTTCTCATAGAAGATATATTTAACTTTCAAATTGAGCTGGACATGTTGATTGAAAAGAAAGACCTACGATCTTTATATGAATATTGTGTTAGTAAAAGCTAACAACATGAAAAAAAACCCAATTTTACTTAACGCATTTGGAATTAATCTAAGAGAAGCCAAAGATTCAGATAAATTAAAAATATATAATTGGCGAAATTTAGAACATGTTCGATCGATGATGCGAGAACCAGGTCTAATTAGCAAGGAAGATCACTTACAATGGTTTAAATCACTGGATAGAAAAAAAAATATTATTTTAATATATCACTTTAATCAAAAAGATATTGGCGTCATATCAATTAAACACAAATACGGTTCTAATCATGAGGCTAATCTTGGTGCCTACGTAGGCGATATTAATTTTTTGGGTTCACCCTATAATGTTGCTGCAATTCTTCTTGCTTATGATTATTGTTTTAAAGAGCTTACAATCAATAAAATAAAAACATCTATTCATAAATCTAATGATTCTGCATTAAGCCTTAATAAAACATTGGGGTTTATTAAGAATAAAAACTTAGATGAACTTTTTGATGAATATACATTAAGTAAAGAAAGTTTTGAAAAAAATTATAATAAATTGATTAAATTATTTTCCTAAATAGTTTAGAGAAAAAGGCACATCAGGATTAAATTGCGCAGGGCTTCTTTTGAATAAAATTAATGAACCTGACAATACAGGATTCCATGGATGTATTCTATTTAACATTTTATAAAAAAGACCCATATCCAAATAGCAATGCAGTATTGAGTAATTTTTTTTAATAGATTTATTATAATTTAATTCATATTTTTTTAATAACTTAGATTTTTTGTGATCAATTTTCTTTTTTTTATTTAAAGTTAAATTATTATATAGGTAGAACTTAATAGTCCACGAAGATTTAATACGGGTTTTGTCTATCCTTTTTATATAGTTATTTAAAGATAAATTAAAAATTTCATCTAAATCTTTAATTGAATTTTTTTTTGTAATTTTTTGATATTCATATTTAAATTTTGAAAATTTTTTAACTACACTGGAAGTACTTTCATTTACTTTATACAAATTTAATTTTTTAAATTTTATTTTTTCTTTATCCAAAATTAATTTTTCTTTGCCTTCAATATCAATAATTTTACAATTTTTAATTTTAAGTTTTTCTTTTACTGCTTTAAATGAGGGCAATGCCACATATTCATTCAACTCAGAGTATTTCCCATAAATCAAGTAAGCTCCTCCAGCAGGGAAAAATAGATCAGGTTTGATGATTTCTAATTTTTTTTTTACATCTGATATAACTTTTTCAATAATTCTATGTTTCTCTTTTTTTCTATTAATATCTAAAAAACATTGTGGATATTCAGACGCAGCACCTACTTGCATGCAAGATATATGTATTTTTGATCTAAACTTTTTTTTAACAAAGTTATTAATAAATTTATAATCTTTTATACTTAGTGGGTTATCCACATTATTTAAAAAAACTTTATTAGATCGGTTTGATTTTATAATTATTGAAGTATCCAAATCATAATTTATATCATTTATTTCATTTGCAGTATTACTTGACATTTGAGGAACGATACTTATTGAAATATCAGCGTTTAGTTTTATTAGGGTTAAAGGAAGGTACTCATTAATTTTTTTAAAACCTAATTTTGTGATGGACTTTTTTAATCTTTGATCTTTAAATTTTTTAATAATTATTGTGGTATTTTTGTTACATTTACTTAATAAATTTGGATCAAAATGATCACAATGTAAGTGACTAATGTATATAAAATTTGGTTTAAGGTCATTAACTATTTTTGCACCATCTTTATAAGCTGGAAATGATAACCAAGAACTATCGTTTGTAACACCAACCCAAGGATCACACAGAATAACAGTTTTGTTAACTTTAACACTTATAAACGAGTTGCTGTAATGACTAATTTCCATTTTTAATAAAAAAATATTTATAAACACTTTATCATACAATAAATGAACAAATATTGAAAAGGTCAATTAGATGCATCATGTATTAAATTGAGGAATTAGCATTGAAATAAATAATAAAAATCTAAATAGATATTTGTTATATTGTCATCAAAAAGACTAATTTTGTATTTATAAAAACTAAAAATATCTATATAAAAATCAAAATTATATAAAAAATAATGACTATTTGCATAATACCTGCAAGAGGGAATAGTAAAAGAATAAAAAATAAAAATATAGTAAATTTTTATGGAAAACCAATTATCTATTATGCAATTGACTTAGCAAAAAAAAGTAAATTATTTTCAAGAATAATTGTGTCTACTGATAGTTTGAAAATAGCAAAAATTGCTAGAAAATATGGTGCAGAAACACCATTTGTACGATCAAAAAAATTGTCTAATCATCATACAACTTCTACTGAAGTTGTTATTGATTCAATTAAAAAAATATCATCAGAAAGTGAAAAGTATCATTGTTGCATTTATCCAACGGCAATCTTAACTCAAAAAAAAGATTTGGTTAATGGGTATAAAAAAATTAAAATAACTAAAGCAGATTATTTAATTCCAGTTACAAGCTATGACTACTCACCTTTGAGACCATTAGAAAAATTTGGATCAAATTGGATTAAACTCAAGTATAGTAAATATAAAAAAACAAGATCTCAAGATTTACCAGAGTTATTCCACGATACTGGAACATTTTATTTTTACAAAACTTCTGTGCTATTAAAAAATAAAGGTAATTTACCATTAAAAACTACCTATTTAATGATTAATAGAATAAGAACTATTGATATTAATGAACCACAAGATTTAAAAATAGCAAAATTACAATATAATTTATTAAAAAGTATTAAGAAAAATGGCAGATAGAGAAAAATATCTAGAATATCTAAAAACAAATAGAGCAAATCTACTTGATGAAAGCGAAAGCTTAAACTTTGCTAACAGAGAAATAGAAACTATATTTTTTTTATTAAAAAATTTTTATAATTTTCACAATAATTCAAAAAAAGATTTAAACATTTTAGATTTAGGTTGTGGTGATAAATTTATACAAAAACCTATTGAAAAATTAAATTATACTTATAAAGGTCTTGATATTGACGATCTTGATCTTGAAAAAGATCATATAAAATTACCAGACAATTCTATAGATATTGTGGTCAGCCTTGGATTGATTGAAGCGCTAAATAATCCATCACATTTAATTAAAGAGTCTTATAGGGTCTTGAAAAAAGATGGCTACATTTATTTAATTACACCAAACTGGAAAATGGATTATAAAAATTTTTATAATAATTTTTATCACAAAACACCTTTTACTCCAGAATCGCTAGAAACAGCGCTAAAATTGACTAAATTTAATGAAATTAAAACATTTCCAGGATTGAGGTGTAAACCAAAATGGTACTACGAAGGTAAATTTAGATTTGAAAAAGCTTATTATCTACTTCCATTTTCAAATAATCATTTTTTAAATTATAGTTCAAAAAAAATTAAAAGAAATTGGGTGCCTGAATTTTTAAAAGGTCATGCCAGATCTATTATTGCTATTGCAAAAAAGTAAAGTGACTTTTTTTAATAATTTAGTAAAAAATTTTCTTTCTTATAAAAGATTTGTAAAAAGTAATAAATTACTATTCTGTGACAGTAAAAAAGATAATTATAATAAAAAATCAAAAGTTTTGATTGAATTTAATGCATTTCATAACGCTCATTTACCAATATCTTATCTTTCAAATACTCTCGCAAAAATTAACAAATCTGAAATTAATGCTTTTTACAATTATTCTATAATCAAAACACCCTTAAAAAACTCTCTATTAAATGAAGTGAGATGGAAAATTGGAAATTTTTTTTCAATTAAAAATTTTGGAATATATAGATCATTTGGAGTAAAGAATATCTTTAAACCATCAATATCATCTCAAAACAAAATTAAGTCAAAACTATATCTAAAAAAAATATATTCTAAATTAAAAAAAAAAGAAGATATTTCAAAAATTAGATTTGATACCATTTTGGTAGGTGATTTAATTTATGATACTTATTTAAAATTTTACACCGAACCAACTGTAGAAATAAAGGATAAAAGATTTTACAATCTACTTAGAGATTTTCTTTCTCTATATTTTTTTTGGAAATCATATTTAAAAAAAAATAAAGTTATTGCAGTAATTGGTGTACATACTACCTATTCTTATGGCTTGATTCTAAGAATGGCCATTAACAAAAAAATTCCTGCATACGCAACAAGTTCTAGGTTTATATATTCTTTAAGTAAAAAAATGCCATATATGCATGGACATTTTAAAATTTTTAAAAAAACATTTAACAAATTTAACTATAGTTTAAAAAAAAAAGCATTCAATTTAGCTAAAAAAAAACTAGAACTTAGATTTAAGGGCATAGGTGGTGCCAAAGTGGACCTCATAAGCAGTGAAAAATCATCTTTTAGGTCAAAAAAATTCCAAAGAAAAATTATCCCAAGTAAAAAAATTAAAATATTGATAACACCTCATGATTTTTTTGATGCTACCCATATATATGGTAGCACTTTATTTGTTGATTTTTATGAGTGGTTGAAGTTTTTAGGTAAACTTTCTGAAACAACGGATTATGATTGGTACATAAAAAATAGACCAAACTTCAATGGTAAGTTTAAAATTTATCAACCTCACACAAATAATATTTTAAAAGATATAATAAATGAATTTCCAAAATTAAAGTTATTACCCAATGATTATTCTCACCATCAAATAATCAAAGAAAAAATTGATTTTGTTTTAACTTGTTACGGCTCTGTTGGAGTTGAATATCCATATTTTGGTATCCCTGTAATTAATGCCTCAAAAAATAATCCCCACATTAATTATAACTTCAATTTTCATCCAAAAACAAAAAATGAATATAAAAATTATCTAACTAATTTAAGTAAAATTAAAAAAAAAAAATTAAGTTTTTCAAAAAAAGATATTTATGAATATTATTTTATGAGAAATATTTATACTGATAAAAACTGGTTAATAGAAGACTTGCCCAAAATGATAAAGTATGTAGGAGGTTATGATGGTCAGTGGACTAATAAATTTTATGATTATTGGCTTGATAATTTAACGGATCAAAAACATGAACAGGTAATAAAAAAAATTCAAAATTTTGTCAATTCTAAAGATAGATATATTAACATGTCGCATGATAGTAAATTTTAAAATCTACTCGCTTAGCTCTAGTGATGAAATTTACATTAAAAGTGTAGGCTAAAAAAGCTTGTTATAAATAAATCAAAATAATATAACTCTTGATTATGGGGGTATCACAAAAACCAAATAATAAAGGTATTCTGTTCTGGATTACAGGCCTTTCAGGATCGGGCAAAACAAGCCTCGCAAAAAAGATACTACCCTTTATTAAAAAAAAATATGGAGCAAGTATTCATTTAGATGGTGATGTATTGCGTAATATTTTAGATTTATCTGGTTATTCTCCTAAAGAAAGATCTTCTAATGCAGTGAAATTTACAAAAATTGCAAAATTCTTAACCGATCAAGGCATAAATGTTGTTTTTTCAATAATTGGATTAATGGACAAGCCGAGATTGTGGAATAGAAAAAATATCAAAAAATATATTGAGATTTTTATTAAGTCTGATGTAAGGAAAATAATTTCTATAAATAAAAAAAAAGTTTACAAAAAAAAGAAAAATATAGTCGGTGTTAATATAAAACCTCAGTTTCCTAAAAATCCACATATAATAATAAATAATACCTTTGATAGAAATTTGGATGTTCTAGAATCAGAATTACGTTTAAAAATAAAAAAAATTATTCTTAAAAAAAAATATGAATCTTGATTTTCCTAAATTAAAAAAAGACTTTTTAGACAATGGGTTTTTTATATGTAAAGATGTTTTTAAAAAAGAATTTATTTTTAAGTTAATAGATGAAATCAATTCATCCAGAGATACTGTTAAGTATTTTGATAATTTAAACAATCTTAGAAGAGTTGAAAAACTTTATGATAAAGGAGATTTTTTAAAAACTTTGAATGATAAAATTTCAATTTTACTTGAAACTATATTTGAAGAAAAATTTTTAATATTTAAAGATAAATTTAATGCAAAACCACCTGGTGGTGAAGGTTTCTATGCGCATTATGATGGTATTTTTAATTTTATTGACCCTGATAATAAAAAACGCAAAGGTTGGTATGAATATGGTGATTTTTTTATTAATGTATTGGTAGCATTAGATCCATGTAATAAAAAAAATGGTACATTAGAGATATCAAAACATCACAAAGGAAATTTTGAAGATCTTCTAAAGAACACAAAGAATGATGGTACACCCGCTTTATCAAAAGATATCGTTTCTAAATTATTTTTTGATTCTATTATGTTAAATATTGGAGATATTGTCATTTTTTCAAATACATGTCCTCATAGATCAAAAAAAAATAATTCGGAAGAAAATAGAAGAGTGTTATATTATACTTATTCATTGTCTAAAAATGGTTCAAAATATAAAAAATACTTTGAAGATAAAGAAAAAAGTAAAAACCCATCAAAAGCTTTAGTGGATAATATTTAAAAGAATATTATTAATGAATTCACTAGATAAATTATATATATAAACCTTTCAAATTATAGATACCTATGAAAAATAATAAAAAAGTTTATGTGGGATTATCAGCTGACATTTTACATGAAGGACATATCAATATTTTAAAAACTGCAAGCCTATATGGAAATGTTATTGTAGGTTTGTTGACAGATGAAGCTATAGCTTCGTATAAAAAAATTCCTTATCTAGATTTTAAAAAGCGTAAAGTTGTAGTTGAAAATATCAAATATGTTACGAAAGTAATTCCTCAATACACTTTAGACTATGTAGAAAATTTGAATTTAATCAAACCAAATTATGTAGTTCATGGAGACGATTGGAAAAATGGTGTGCAAAAAAAAACTAGAGATAGAGTTGTAAAAACATTAAAGAAATGGTCTGGAAAACTAATTGAACCCAAATACACAAAAAATATTTCTTCAACAGAAATTAAAAATAAAATATCAAATATTTTATCATCTCCTGAAAATAGAATTTCAAGATTAAAAAGATTAATTAACTCTAAAAATATTGTTAGAATTTTAGAGTCACATAACTCACTAACAGGGCTAATTATTGAAAATATTAGTGTTACTAAAAAAAATAAAATTACAGAATATGATGGAATGTGGTCATCAAGTTTAACCGACTCAGCTACAAAGGGTATGCCAGACAATTCATCAGTAACTTTTTCAACAAGAATATCTTCCCTAAATAGTATGATGGAAGTTACTTCTAAACTTTTAGTTTTTGATGCTGATAATGGTGGTCAGTTAGAACACCTTTCTTTTCTAGTGAGATCTTTAGAAAGGCTAGGAGCCTCAGCAATTATTATGGAAGATAAGATTGGACTTAAGAAAAATTCATTATTCAAAAATCAAAGTGACACCAAGCAAGATAAACCGTTACTTTTTGCAAAGAAGATTAAAAAAGTTTGTAAATCACGAAAAAATAAAGATTTTATGGTTATAGCAAGAATAGAAAGCTTTATTGTTGGCAAAGGTTTAAAAGATGCATTGAAAAGAGCTGAAATTTACTCGAAAGCAGGTGCGGATGCAATATTAATTCATAGTAAAGAAAAAACTCCTAAAGAAATTTTTTCTTTTGCTGAAGAGTTTAAAAAAAGTAAAAATTTTATACCATTAGTTTCTGTACCATCAACATATTCAAAAGTTTATGAAAATGAATTAGTGAAAAATGGATTTAAACTAGTTATCTATGCAAATCAATTATTAAGAGCAGCTTATCCTGCCATGAAATATACAGCTAGAAAAATTCTTGAAAAGGGTAGAGCTTTTGAAGCTGAAAAAAAGATAATTCCTATTAAAGAAATTATAAATTTAATAAAAAATGATTAAAGTTAATTCTTTAATTGATTTATTAAAAAAGAATAATAGTAAGTTTTATGCTGGAGTACCAGACAGCGTACTAAAAGAACTTTCTTATTCTTTACAAAAAGTGGGAAAAAAAAACCATATCATTACAACAAATGAAGGTGCTGCTGTATCATTGGGCATTGGTTACTATCTTTCAACTAAACACGTACCATGTATATATATGCAAAATTCTGGCCTCTCTAATGCATTAAACCCCCTAATCTCCATTGCACATGAAAAAGTTTATTCAATACCTTTAATTCTTATAATTGGTTGGAGGGGGTCTCCGAAAATTAAAGATGAACCACAACACAATGTTAAGGGTAAAATTACTGAAAGTATTTTAAAACTTTTAAATATTAAATACACAATTATTAGATCCAGCATAGATTTAAAAAAATTTGATAAACAAATTAAAATTGCAAAGAAAAAAAATACAATTGTTGCATGCTTAATTGAACAAGGAACATTAGAAAAAATTAAAAATGTTCATAAAAAAAAACACTTTTACAAACTTGATAAAGAACTTTTCTTAAAAACTTTATTACAAACATTAAAGAAAAATACAAAAATTATTTCAAGCACTGGATATAATTCTAGAGAATTAATGTATCTAAGAGATAAATATCAAATTAAAGATAGTAATGATTTTTATATGGTTGGTGGAATGGGTCATACGGCCTCTGTTGCATTAGGCTATTCATTATTTAGTAAAAAATATACTGTTTGTATTGATGGTGATGGATCCTTTTTAATGCACCTTGGAGCTATTAAAACGGCAGGAACCTTTGCAAATAAAAATTTTAAATATATTTTACTTAATAATAATTCTCATGATTCTGTAGGAGGTCAAATTACACATGCCAATGATATAAATTTTGAAAAACTTTCAAAGAGCTTAGGTTTTAAAAGATTTTACTCAATTAAAGATGATAAGAATTTAAAAAAAAATATTCAGAATTATTTAAATGAAAAAAATTTAAGTTTTTTAGAGGTTAAAGTTTCTAATAGTAAAATTAAAAAACTACCCAGACCAGCTGATCTAGTTAAGATCAAAAAACTATTTATGAAATAAATGATTAATTCTACAGAAGATATAAAAAAGTTTATCAACGATAACAGTTTTAGAAAAATTTTTCTTTTATGTGGTAAAAAATCTTTTGTTACATCTGGAGCAGAAATCTTTTTTAAAGGATTACTAAATAATAAAGAAATTAAATTATTTTATAAAAATTCAGAGTTACCAGTCCTAGAAGAATTGATTGATATTATAAATGCAATTAAAAATTTTAAGCCCGATTTAATATTGGCTGTAGGTGGTGGTGCAGTTATAGATTATGCTAAAATTGCTAATGTTGTAGATGTTAGAGATGATCTTACTGATTTAATTGTTAGTTATTCATACCCATTGAAACAAAAATATACAAAGTTAGCTGTTATACCTACTACTGCTGGATCTGGTGCTGAGGTTACTTCAAATGCTGTTATTTATGTAAAAGGTATTAAGTATTCTTTTGAAAGTGAACTCTTAGTACCAGATAATTTTTTTTTAATAGCAGAGTTTTTAATCTCTGCACCAAATAAAATAAAGGCATCAGCTGGATTTGATGCAATAGCTCAAGCTTTAGAATCATTAGTTTCTAAAAAATCAAACGATCAAAGTGTAGAGTATGCTTCAAAATCTTTGCGAGTTTCTATTAATAGCTATATTTCATTCTTGAATGATCCTAATTTAAGGAATGCAACTGAAATGAGTATAGCCTCTAACTTGGCTGGAAAAGCAATTGGTATATCTAAAACCACAGCTCCGCACGCAACATCTTACCCATTTACTTCTTTATTTAATATCAGTCATGGTCATGCTGTAGCGCTATTTTTTGAAAGTTTTTTTAAATTCAATTTTGATAATTTGGACAAATCAGAAACTTCTTTTGATCTTAAAAAAAGATTTGACCTAATCTTCAATTTATTTGATGTGAGAAATATTAATGATTTTAATTCTAAAATAAAATTAATTAAAAAACAGGCAAAACTAGAGGACAATCTTGATTTACTTAATATAAATATCGAAAATAATTATAAAAAAATACTTCAAGGAATAAATTTATTAAGATTGGGAAACAATCCAATAAAAATTAATGAAAACGATATTTTGAAAATTATTACTAAAAATTAACTATCTAATAAAAAAATTAAAATTTCCTAAGAAACAAAATATCCTCTTCATCCTTTTCTGGACTTCTTGTTGGGTAAAAATTTTTATTTGCTAGCCAATCTTTTAACTCATCCCATATTACACCTTTAGTGTAAAATTTTTTTATACTTACCTCAATATATATTGATTTACAAAAAACTAGAGATTTTTCCGCCCCTTTTAGTGCCAATAATTCTGCTCCTTGCAAATCTAAAATCCAATGATCATAGTCTATCGCACTAAAATTGCTGGATTCAAAAAATGTATCAAGTTTCTTGCTACTTAGTTTAATTGATTTTACCATCTTATGATTTCGGTCAGACCAAATTTTGCTTAATTTGATATTGTCAGTAAAATCATAAATAGAAGAACAAGCCGCATCGAAATTTGATATATGAAAATCAATTTTATCATCATCTTTATCGGTTAATAAAGCTTCTACAGGTATTTGATTTTTATAAGAATGCAAATTGTCGACTAAATGGTGGTATATTTCGGGGAGAGCCTCAAACCATATTACATTTTTACCAAACCAATTATAAACTTCTGCCTCTGAACCTCTGTGCGCACCTAAATGTAGAATTCCTCTAGAATCATTCATGTATTTTAAAACATCAATATCTAGTTTTCCATATGGGTTAGGTTCTGATGGTTTTCTAATTTTAATTAGTTTCCAACCTAGCTTTTTTAATATATTTTTAATTAATTTTTTCACTTTTTATATCTAATAAATATATTTACACTTTTTCTATACACATCACCAATTGGCTCAATTTCTAATACAGAATGCCATGAATTGTTATTACGTGTAAAACCTATTAATTTATTTTGATCAAATTCACTTTTATAAATTATTTCATTTTCATTTTTAAATTTTTTAATTTCATCTATAACGTGTCCCTCATGATTTTTCCATTTTAAGTTATTTTTTTTAATTTTCCAAAATTCTGTACCTCCATTAAAGGTTTTTTTCCAATTTTTATCTGGCATATAATAAATTAAAGACATAAGTTTATTAGCACTGTCCTTGTGTGGAAAAACTATTTGGCCTTTTTTTTGTCTTGTTATTGTTATGTGAGTATAAACATGATTAAAAAAAAACTTTAAAAACTTTGCTTTTGGTTTTGTTGTCCATAATCTCAATGCCCTTAATCCTCTTGACTTTAAATTTGGTTTGATACTGTACAAAAATGCTGATTTTATGAACTCTTCAGTATTCAAAGCTTCATAAAATTTTTTCCAAATAGGATATTCATTGATAAATTTGTTAAAATTTTTATGACTGGAGCTAAACTTTTCCTCAGCATTATCTGATACACGATTTTTTTTAAAAAAGTCAGAGCTTGGAAAAAATCTTTGTAATTCATTAAAATCTTTAGTGTTTAAAAAATTTTTAATTTCAAAAATAGTTGTTGGGTTTTCTTTAATTGTTTTTGAGTTTTTAAAAGAAAGTAACATTTCTTAATTATTTAATTTTTTTTATTATAACAAAACTTGCATTTAAAGTTTTTATTTTTGTTAATTTGAATAAATTATTTTTATCATCATACCATTCATCAACAGCAGTTTTTGCACCAGTCGAAAAAAAATCATAATCATCAACAATTATAATTGACCCAACAATAAGCAAGTTTTCTATTTTTTTTAATACATCTATTGTTGGTTGATAAAAGTCAAAGTCTACATACACAAATGAAATAGTTTTAGGAAAATTAAATAAATGCATATTTTTTTGATTAAAAAAACCTTTGTTTAATTTTACTCGATTTAAATCAAATTTTATAGAAGACAGCTCTTCAAGAACTTTTTTTTCATTATGAGACATCTTACCTTCATAAGCTTCCATTTTCCCAAGATTAAAAATATCATCTTTTAATTTATCTTTAACTCCTGGTTTTGGTAGGCCCTCAAAAGAGTCATAAAGATAAATATTTTTTTGAGTGTTCATTATCAAATAAGAAATTAGTTTCGAAGTTTTACCTTGAGCCACTCCAAACTCGCACACATCGCCTGATAAATGTATTGTTTCAAATACACTTTCTATAATTTTTAAAGACTCAACATGACTAGTTCCTTTGAAATCTTCAAGCATTGCAAAAATTTTTTCTTCAGTAACTTTTTGATTAATCTCATGTGTAATCAGTAAATTTTTAATTAAGAAAGTCGATATTTCTTTTAAATCTTTTCTGTTTTTATCTTTAATATTATTTCTATATTTTATTACTGATTTAATTAAATTTTTCATTTTTTTTTATTGTATGCTATTTATTTTAAAGTTGTATAATTTTATTTCTAATGAGCAAGCATAAAATAATTTATCGAAAAAAAAATACTAAATTTTATTCTTTATTATCATCTTATTTAAAAAAAATAATTAATAATCAAGAATTAATAACTTTATTAAGACAAAAAAAAATCTTAATAATTTCATCAATTATTTATAGAGTGAAAGTTTTGTATTATAAAATTTCCAAAATTGAATATATTAATTTACCACCAAAACACATTTATTCTTTTATAGTTTTACAAAATTTTTTAAAAATTTTTGAAAAAAAAAATATAAAATTTTTCTTACTTGCTGGAACTTTGCTAGGATCAGTTCGTCATGAATCTTTTGCTGGAAGACCTAATGATATAGATTTAGGTATTACAGAGGATGACTATAAAATTTTGAAAAATAATTTATACTTAACAATTCAAAATGGGGTCAAAAATATTAATATTAAAACTAAAGATAAAGATAGCAAATATGACACGAGTATGACTGAGAACAACATAGATCGAATTCAGTTTAATATATCTGATATAATTGTAGATATATCGATTTTCAAAAAAGTAAAAATAAAAAATAATTTTATGTGGCTGGGTGAAGTAGAAAAAAATTATGGATATAAATTTAACGGTCTCTTATTTGAAATTAATGATTTAAAAAAATTAAAAAGTGGAAAGTTGTATGGGAAAAATTTTTTAATTCCAAATAATGCAAAAAAATATTTAGAAAAAAGATATGGTCATAATTGGTCGAAGCCAGATAACAAACAGTTTAAATGGAGAGAATTTAAACTTTAATAGAATGAATGGTATATTCTTTACAATTATTACTAAATATTATATTTTAAGAGCTTATTTTAATCCTTAATAAAGACATAATTATAAAATAAATACTTCAAAAATGATTTATGGTTTAATTCCATGTAGATTGGATTCTTCTAGACTTAAACAAAAAGCACTTCTCAAAATAGATGGGCTCCCTTTAATTGTTCACACATTAAAGAGAACCATGATGGCAAAAAAATTAGATAAGGTAATTGTTTGTACAGACTCACCTAAAATTCAAAAAGTTGTAGAAAAATATGGTGGAGAAGTTTTTATTTCAAAAAAAAAACATGATACTGGAACTGATAGAATTGCAGAATTTGCATCTAAGCTAAATAAAAAAGATATAATTGTAGATATTCAATCTGATTACCCACTTTTAAGGCCAAAAGATATTGATGTATTGGTTGATTTTCACAAAAAAAATAATTTTGAAATTATTTGCCCTGTTACCAAAATTTATGATGGAACATCACCCAATATTGTTAAAGTGGTGAAAAATAAACTTGGAAGAATTCTCTATTTTAGTAGAGCTGCTGTGCCCTATGAATTTAAAGAAAAAAACAATTCTTTTTTTTACCACATGTCGATTATTTCTTTTAATCAGCTAAGTTTACTTAAATTTTCTAAATTTAAAAAAGGTAAAATTGAAAAAGTAGAAGGAATAGAGTTAATGAGAGCACTAGAAAACGACATTACAATCGGCACTTTTGAAATAAGTGGTGAGTCATTTTCTGTAGATATCAAAAAAGATTATCTAAAAGCCATATCATTAATGCCTTTTGACCCCATAAGAAAGATGTATTAAATGAAAAAAAAACTTTTAATTTTTGATTTAGATGGTGTTTTAATAAATTCACAAAAAAATATGCAGACAGCATGGAATAAATTAAATCAAAAATTTGAATTAAACATTAGTTTTATAAATTATTTTGACTTAATTGGTATTCCATTTGAAAAAATATTGTTAATATTGGGTATAAAAAAAAATCATATAGAATATAGGAATTATTATAATTCAATATCTAATAAAAACATAAAAAATATAAATCTATATCCAGGAGTTTTTAAAACATTAGAGTTTTTAAAAAAACAAAAAATAAAGCTAGCAATAGTCACCTCTAAAGATGAAAAAAGAACAAAAAAAATAATTAAAAGAACATTGAGTGGTATTAAATTTGATTTAATTTCGTTTCCAAGCATAAAATACAGATCAAAACCTAACCCTGATTTAATTTTAAATACAATGGCCAGTTTAAATGTGGATCCAGATCAAACACTGTTTTGTGGGGATATGAGAGCAGATTTTGAAGCAGCCAAAAGAGCAAAAGTTACTTTTGTATTTGCAAAATATGGATTTGGTAAAAATTTTATTTATAAAAAAAATAATATTTTTAAATTCAGTGAAATAAAAAAATTTATCTAAAATGAAGCACAAAAAAGCTATAGTAGTCTTGATTAATTCAAGTATATCTGAGCTTGATTGGATAATGCCAGTCCTAAGTTATTATTCAAAGAATTATTATATTTTAACATATTTTAGAACCCCAAAGATTTATGAATCTTTAAAGGAAAATAAAGCCTTGTTTCGCATATGGAAAAAAATAAACCATAGGTATTTTATTGAGAAATTTCACAATCTATTCTTTTCAAAGTTATTTAGAAAAATACTTGTTCACCTTAATATTAATCATATAACTAATGATTATTTTGAAAAAAAATTACATGGATTACAAAGATTAAAAAAAATTTTTCAATTTCATGATGCTTATAAAAATTTTAATCTAAATTTAATCTTTTCTGATTTTGGTGTTAATTCAGGATGGGTTAAAATTATTACAAAGTACTCTAAAAAAAGACCTAAAATCATCCATTATCCACATACACCTTCCCCATATAGTATTAAGAAAAAAATTCGTCCCAAGTATAAATTACTTGGTGATATTTTATTAGTTGGTAGAAAAGAGGACAAAATTTTCTTTTCAAACTATATTGATAAAAAAAAAATTATAACATGTAATACACCTAGATATGCTAAATCTTGGAACAAAAAAATCTTAAAAAATTCAGATTTTGATTTTAATTATAATAAGATTAAAAACTCTAACATAATTACATTGGCCTATGTTTCAAAATTTAACATATTTAAAGAAAAAAAAATTGAATTAAAAAAACAACTGAATGATATAATGAAAATCATAACTGAATTAGAAAATACAGTATTAATTATTAAAATTCACCCAAGGAAAAATTCAAGTGATTTCTTACCTATAATAAAAAAATATAATCAGCAAAAATGGTTACTTAGTAAAACCCATTTGTCTAAACTATCTATAATTTCTAAGAGCATTATCTGTCATCCAAACTCAGCTGCTGGACTTGATGCTGTTTCCCAAAATATTCCTGCTATACAGTTACAACCAATTAAACATGTAGAGAATGAGTTTGATATATTAGAAAATTTAGGTCTAATTATAAGAGCTGAAAGTCAAGAAATTTTAAAAAAACTTATATATATCAGTATTAACCAACCAAATCACAAAATCTGGAAAACTCAAATAAACAATTTCAAAAAAAACTACCCAAAAATTGAGACATCATTAAAGTCTTTAGATAAATTTTTAATAAAGTTTAAATAAAATGAATAATCTAAAAAAAATAATTACAAAAAAACAATATAATTACTTATTCTTATTTTTAATATTAATGTTCGTGAATGCTTTAATGGAATTCATATCAATTGGTATATTGTTACCTTTTCTAACGCTATTATTCGAAGCAACCCAGGGATCTAATATATTCCAGAATTTATTTAATTATTTTTTTAGTATGGTGGGTATAGAAAATTCAATTTCAAATTGTATATATTTAATGTTTATATTATTTTTAATTAAGTATCTATTCATTATTGTTTATTCAAAAATTCAAGTTCAGTATTTAACAATTGTTAAGAGAGATTTGCAAACAAAAATGTTTGCAGGTTACCTTGATCGACCATATCAATTTCACGTTAACAACAATTCTTCTAAGATTATTAGAAATATAACAACTGAAGTTGCTAAATTCTCTACTAACTATTTAGGCCCAATACTTGGTTTAGCTTTGTCTATATTGATGGTTTTTTTAATTTCCTTAGCACTATTATTTGTAAATTTTAAAGCAACTTTAATTATTTTATTTATTTCCATGGTTAGTTTATTAATTTTAAACTTAATTTATTCTAAAAAATTAAAAGACAATGGTTTAAAGCATCAACATCATGATCGTTATATTTTACAGTACTTAAGACAAGGATTAATAAGCATAATTGAAACAAAAACTTTATCTTTAGAAAAAATATTTACTGAAATGTTTTTTAGACATCAAGATGCTGTAAGGAAAATTGGTATTTCGAGATACATGATGGGAATTGTTCCAAAAATTTATTTTGAATTTTTGTTTCTTACTATTATTTTTTCTTTTATTTTATATGCTGTCAATAATAATATCTTAATAGATAATATTATTATAACACTTACAATTTATGCTGCAGCTGCATTTAGAATTTTGCCAATGTTTAAAAGTATAGCAGATAATTTGCAAAAAATTAAATATGCAGAACCTACTGTTAGTCTACTAACCAATGAATTAGCAAGCATTGAAAAAAATAAAATAGATAATATTAAATTTAAATCAGGAACTTTAAAAAAAATTATTTTTAATAAAAGTATTTCTATAAATAATTTATTTTTTTCTTACAATACTAATAATAGAGAAATAATTAAAAATGTTAATCTTAAAATTTTAAAAAAAGAAAAAATTGGAATCATAGGTGGAAATGGATCTGGAAAAACTACTTTACTTAGTTTAATATGTGGACTTTTAAAACCAACAAAGGGGACTATTAAATTGGATGATATTGAAATTTTAGATAATTTTGATGAATACAAAAAATTAATCGGCTATATACCTCAAAATATAAATTTAATTGACGACACTATAGAAAAAAATATCACCTTAGGTATTAAAAATTCGACAGATTATAAAGAAAAATTAATATCTGCGATAGACAGGTCTCAATTAAAAAAACTTATTTCTACTTTACCACAAGGATTAAAAACAATGGTAGGTGAAAATGGAGTAACTCTATCTGGTGGAGAAAAACAAAAAATTGCTATCGCAAGAACACTTTTTCGAGAGTCTGAAATACTAATATTTGATGAAGTCACTAGTGCAATGGATCTTGAGAGTGAAAAGAATTTTATAGAAGAAATTAATAAAGTTTATGTAGATAAGACTATAATTATCGTTTCACATCGATTATCAGCGCTCAAATATTGCAAAAAGATATTTAATATGGATAATAACCAGTATATGCAAAAAGCATAAATTCACTAATTCATTAAAATGAAAATTGACAAAAAAATTACCAGCACAAGATCAAATTTCCAATTTGATAAAAAAGTTGTTGAAAGTTTTGAAAAACATATCACATCATCAGTACCATTTTATGAAGTTTCACACAATTTAACGATAAAAATGTCTGACTTTTTTATAAAAAATAAAAGTGTTTATTATGACCTTGGTTGCTCCAAGGGAAATCTATTAAGGGATATAGAGACAAGGCACACCAAAAAAAAAATTGATCTTATAGGTATAGACGAGTCTAAAGAAATGATAAAATCTGCAAAATTATCCAAAAAAACTAAAGCTAAATTCATATGTAAAAATTTAAATGATTATAAATATAAAAAGAGTGATTTTATATCATGCCTTTATACTTTACAGTTTATTCAGCCAAAATTTAGGCAGAAATTAATTAATAAATTGTATCAATCATTAAATTGGGGTGGTGCGTTAGTAATGTTTGAAAAAGTAAGGGGTAATGATGCGAGATTTCAGGATATTCTAAATTTTTCTTACTTTGATTTTAAAACAGAGCAAAAATTATCTCCTATAGAAATACTTAATAAAGAAGTCTCACTAAGAAGTGTTCTTGAGCCATATACTATATCTGCAAACATTGATTTTTTAAAAAGAGCTGGTTTTAAAGACATAATGCCGATTTCTCAATACTTATGTTTTGTGGGATTTCTAGCAATTAAATGATTATTTATAAATGAAAAATAAAAAACAAACTTATTTTATAACTGGAGGAACTGGCTCTTTCTCAAAAAAATTTATTCAAGTTTTGTTACAAAATAAACTAGCTAAAAAAATAATAATCTTTAGCAGAGATGAATATAAACAATCTTTATTACAACAAGACCCTAATATTAAAAAAAATTTATCTATCTTTAGATTTTTATTAGGTGATATAAGAGATAAAAATCGTTTAGATTTTTCTATAAATAAAGATATAGACGTTGTAGTCCACACTGCTGCGTTAAAACAGGTGCCAGCTACAGAATACAACCCCTTTGAAACAATAAAAACTAATGTTTTAGGTTCTCAAAATTTAATTGAGTGTTGTATTAAGCACAATATAAAAAAAGTTATAGCTTTAAGTACCGATAAGGCTGCAGCACCAATAAATCTGTACGGAGCAACAAAACTCACTTCTGATAAGCTTTTTACCAATGCTAATTTCTCCAAAGGAAAAAAAAGATGTAAATTTTCAGTAGTTAGATATGGAAATGTAATGGGTAGTAGAGGTTCGGTTATACCTCTTTTTTTAAATCAAAAATTATCCTCCAATAAATTTACTATTACAGATAAAAACATGACTAGATTTAATATTACGTTAGAGGATTCTGTAAAATTTGTTTTATTCTGTTTAGGCAAAATGAAAGGAGGGGAAATATTTGTTCCAAAAATACCATCATATAAAATCTTAGATATATTAAAAGCAATTCATAAAAATCCAAAAGTAAAGTATATTGGAATTAGACCAGGAGAAAAATTGCATGAAGAGCTTATAACTGAGGGTGACTCAATTAGCTGCAGTGAATTTAAAAAATACTATGTTATAAACCCCTCATACAAGGTGTCTAAAAAAAAAATCTCAAAGACATTTTCTTATAACAGTCAAAATAACAAAGAGTTTTTAACACCAAAAAAAATAATAGAATTAATAAATTTAAATAAAAAAGATTTCGAGTCTGATAAATTGTAGATGATCATAGGTTACGGCAGGCAAAATATAAATAATCAAGATTTAAATTCTGTAAAAAGAGTACTTAAGAGTAATAACCTCACACAAGGTCCAGCAATAAAAGTTTTTGAAAAAGCTTTAAAAAAATATTTTAAATCTAAATATGCAATTACAGTTTCAAATGGATCTGCTGCACTTCATTTGATTGGTAAAACTCTTGGATGGGGAAAAAATGACGTTATTATTGTTCCTCCCATTACTTTTACATCATCTGTAAACTCTATTCTTCATTGTGGAGCCACACCAATGTTTATTGATATTAATATGGATAATTATTCAATAGATTTATTTAAATTAGAAAAGGCACTTAAACAAAATAAAAATAAAAAAATAAAAGCAGTCATTGTTACTGATTATGCTGGTCATCCATCTGATTGGAAAAAATTATATGCATTAAAAAAAAAATATAAAATTCACTTAATAAATGATAATTGTCATGCGATAGGAGCGTCTATAAATGGAAATAAGGGTTATGCAGCAAAATATGCAGACTTTGTTTCTTTAAGTTTCCATCCTGTTAAAACTATTACAACAGGTGAGGGTGGTGCAGTACTTACAAATAATAAAGATTATGCAAAGAAAATTGAACTATTGAGATCTCATGGTATCAAAAGAAATAAAAAATTATCTGATAAAAAAGGAAATTGGTATTATGAAATGATAGCACTTGGATTTAACTATAGGTTGACTGATATTCAAGCTGCATTAGGAAGTAGTCAAATTAAAAGAGTTGATAAATTTATAAAAAAAAGAAATTATATAGCAAACTTTTATAACAAATTATTTGTAGATAAAAAAAAATTTACGATTCCCCATGTTAAAAAAAATTTTAACCATGCATATCATTTATATCCACTTTTAATAAATACTAAAAATATTGGAATTACAAAAATTAATATATTTAAAAAATTCCTAAGAGAGAATATTAGACTACAGGTTCATTACATTCCAGTAAATTCACAACCTTACTATGTAAAAAAATTTGGATTAAATAAAAAAAAATTTATAAATTCATTTTTATTTTATCAAAAAGAAATTTCATTGCCAATCTATTATGATTTATCTATCAGACAATTAAATTATGTAAAAAAAATATGTAAAAAGATATTTAAAATTTAATGAAAGTTGCTTTTGACTATAAAATTTTTTACAGACAAAAATTTGGTGGTCCTTCTAGGTATTTTTCAGAACTATTTGAAAATTTAAATGAGCATTATTGCGATACTCACATAGTTAGCCCTATTTATACTAATGAATATTTAAAAAATTCAAAATATTTAAAAAACATTCATGGAGTAAAATTTTCTTCAAGAAGGTTTTTTGGAAAATTCTATGAATATCTTAATAACAATATATCAGAATTGGTCATCTCTAGGATGAATCCTGAAATAATTCATACAACATATTATGATGACGTTTTAATGACTCAAAAAAAACCAATAGTTTTAACAGTTCATGACCTGATACATGAGATTTTTTATAAAGATTTTGGTTTTGAAAAATATTTTAAACCCAAAAAAAAAATGATTGATAGAGCAGACCACATTATTTGCGTATCAAAATCTACAAAAAAAGATTTAATAGAATACTATAATGTTGATGAAAAAAAAATTTCTGTAATTTATCATGGTGTCACAAAAAAAGAAAATATTGGAAATTATTCCTTAAAAGAAAAAAAACCTTTTTTCTTATATATTGGTTCAAGAAAACGTTATAAAAATTTTAAAATATTTTTAGAGGCATATTGTTTGAATTCTTTAATTTCAAAAAACTTTAATATAATATGTTTTGGTGGTGGTCTATTTTTGGATGAAGAGCACAAGTTATTTGAATCCCTCAGTATTGATAAGACCCAAATTACAAACATATCTGGGGATGATAATACTTTAACTTATTTATATAAAAATGCTCAAGCTTTAATTTATCCATCTTTATATGAGGGTTTTGGTATGCCTATTCTAGAAGCAATGAGGCTTAAGTGTCCTGTTATTTCTAGCAATTCTAGTTCTTTACCGGAAGTTTATGGAAACACATGTCTATCATTTAATCCAAATTCTAAAATCGAACTAGCAGAACATTTAAACACAATTTCCAATAATAATGATTTTAAGAATAAAATTATTCAAGATGCATTTTTGAGATCTAAAATATTTAGTTGGGAAAAATGTGCAAGAGAAACTATGGATGTATATGAGAGTTTATTATAAGATTGATTATGATACAAAATTATTTTGAAAATATAGATTTTACAGAATCTCCAAATCTTGATGGTGGACTAAGAAGAAGAGGCCTCTTTAAAAATGATTCAAAAGAAAAACCATTAATAACTATAATAACCGTAGTATTAAATAATGAACAATATATAGAAGAGAGCATCAAAAGTCTTCATCAACAAAAGTATGATAATTATGAACATATTATTATTGATGGATGTTCAACAGATAAAACTTTGGAAATTATAAAAAAATATGATTCCAAAATAGATTATTGGTCTTCCAAAAAAGACCGAGGAATTTATGATGCATTTAACCAGGGTATGAAATTGGCCAAGGGAAGATATATTGGCTTTTTAAATTCAGATGATATTTTCTTTAGCAAATACACTCTTAATTATGTTATTGAATCTTTTAAAAAAAATAAAGATATTGATTTTATATTTGGACCAGTAAAAAAGCATTGGGCATTATTACATGGTTATAAACCTTGGAAAATTTATTTTACCTGGGGTTTTTATACCAGTCATTCAACTGGTTTTTTTATAAAAAATTCTTCTGCAAAAATTCTTGGTGATTATAATTTGAAATATAAATTTTCTTCAGATTATGATTATTTTTTTAGAATGATTGTGAAGAAAAAAATGAAAGGCATAGGAGTTCCAAAAGAAAAAATATTTGGTGTTTTTAGGCGTGGGGGTTTTTCAAGTAGTGTAAAATTTTTAGATCATTTTAAGGAAGAAATGACTATAAGAAATGATAATAATCAAAATAAAGTATTAATTCTTTTAATAATTATCTATAAATCGATAAGACATCTAAAAAAAATAATAAAAGACATAATATGAAAAGTGTTTTTATAACAGGAGTTGCAGGATTCATTGGTTATAATTTGTCGGAATTTTTGATTAAAAAAAGTTACAAAGTGTATGGTATAGATAATTTTGATGATTATTACTCAATAAAAATAAAAAAGAAAAGAATTAATCAATTAAAAAAAAAAAATAATTTTTTTTTTAAAGAAGTTGATATAATTAATAAAAAAAAATTACATAATTTTTTATATAAAAAAAAAATAGATCTCGTTATACATTTAGCTGCTCAAGCTGGAGTTAGATATTCCCTAGTAAATCCCCAGAAATATATTGACGTAAATATTTTTGGATTTTTGAATGTGATTGAAGCTACTAAAAAAAATAAAATAAAAAATTTCTTTTATGCTTCCTCTAGTTCGGTTTATGGTGATAGCAAAAAATTCCCTCTTAAAGAAAATGAGTCACTAAACCCAAAAAATATTTATGGATTAAGTAAAAAATTAAATGAGGAAATTGCCAATACTTATTCTAAGCAGTTTAAAATGAATTGTACTGGTTTAAGATTTTTTACTATTTATGGTGAATGGGGTCGACCAGATATGTTTATGTTTAAATTATTTAAAGCTTATAAAAATAAACAACCATTTTATTTAAATAATTTTGGTAATCACAAAAGAGATTTTACATATATTGGTGATGCTGTTAATGCAGTTTATAATTTAATTAAAAAACAAATAAAAAATAATAATATAATTAATATTTGCTCAAATAAACCTATTAAAATTCACGATATCGTAAAGTTTTTTAGTAAAAAAAAAAATGTAAAAGTGAAATTAACAAAAATGCATAAAGCGGATGTAAAAGATACTCATGGAGATAACCAGAAACTTAAAAAATTAATAAAAAAATTTAATATTTCAGATTTTTACAAATGTTTTGATAGAACTTACAAATGGTACATTAAAAATAATATTCAAGACATAAATGATGAAACCTAGAGTAAATATAGTCCTAGGGGGCTCTGGATTAATAGGAAAAAGTTTAAGAAAAATTACAAATGACAATAAAAACTTCATATATATTTGTGGTTCAAAAAAAATTAAAGGATATAAAAAATTCAATTTAAATAGTGATTTTAAAAATTTTCCTTATAAAAATGTCGACAAATGTTTTTTTTTTGCAAGTCCTAGAATTTTGAAAAAAAATTTAAATGAAAAAAAATTTTATCAAGAATATAAGTGGTTAAAAAAGATTATATATAATTTAAAAATTAATAAGATGATATATTTGTCATCATCTAGCATTTATTATTCAAACAACCATGTGATAGGAATTAATAAAAAAAAATGTGAAAATTTAATAATTGAAAATAAAAAAAAATTTAAAGAACATCAAATATGGAGACCTTTTAATTTAATTGGGACTCATTACAATGAACATTCTGATCATTTCCATAACATCTTATTTAAAAAAATGTTTATTATGAAATATGGATTTAGTTTATTTAGAGGAAATGTTAACGATTTGAGAGGCTATTCAAGAGTAGAAGATTTTGTTAGGGTATTATTTGATTATTCAAAAACAAACACAAGTTTTGTCAAAGATTTTGGTAATCAAAAATTATGCAAAATAGGAGATGTAGTTAAGTTATACAATAAGTATTATTTTAAATTATTTAAAAAAAATTTCTGTTATGAATTCATTTCCAAAAAAATAAATATAAATAGAATAAAAAAAAATAAAAATAATTTTTATAAAAATTTAGATTCATTAAAAATAATAGATCAATATTTAAAAAATAGTTTAAATGTTAAAAAAGTGTAGAATTTGCAATAATAGATTTCAAAGTTTTTTATCACTAGGCAAGCAACCTTGTGCTGATACTTTTCTAAAGTCTCAAAAACAAGCATTAAGTTTAAAGAAATTTCCTCTAATAGTGGGTTTTTGTAAATGTGCTCATTTATCTGCTATTTATCCAATATCAGGTTACTTGAGATATGAAAAACATGATTACTCATATACATCTGACAATTCAATAGTTTCAAGATCACATTTTAGAAAAATCGCAAAAATTATTTGTAAAAATTTAAAACTAAATAAAAAAAGTTTTTTAGTTGAAGCAGGTAGTAACGATGGAACCTTTTTAAATGAAGTAGCAAATTTATCAAAAGCAAAAGTTTTAGGCGTAGATCCTTCAAGCAATATAAGTAAGATTGCTAGAAAAAAAAAAATTCAAACTCTAACGAGTTATTTTGATTACAAATGTTCAGGAATAATTAAAAAAAAATTTGGTAATGCAGATGTAATTTATGGAGCAAATGTATTTAATCATGTTGATGACATAAATAATTTCTTAAAAGGTGCATCAAGATTAATTAAAAATAATGGAAGACTGATATTAGAAGTACCAGATTTAAACTCTCTTATAGAGAAAGTTGGATTCGATACAATCTATCATGAACATCGTCATTATTTTAGTGAAAATTCATTATCAAAAATACTTAATAAGCAAGGTTTCTCAGTGCTCAAAATACAAAAGATAAATTATATGTCTGGATCTTTAAGAGTATTTGCATCAAAAAATAAAATAAATAATAAAATAAAATTTAGAAAAATATCACTTTTACAATTTAATCTATTTAAAAAAAAAGTTTTTATTACAATCCAAAAAATTAGAGAGTTTATAAAAAACAATAGACCAGTACTTGGGATTGGTGCTGCCACGAAAGGAAATACTCTTTTAAATTCTTGTAATTTTAATGATGTAGACATTAAATATATTTTAGATAGATCCAAACATAAAATTAATAAATTTACACCTGGCTCAGGAATAAAAATAAAAAAAGAAACTAAATCTATAGCTAATTATTCTGCATTAATCTTACCCTGGAATATTACAAAATATCTGTTAAAAAAAAAATATTTGAAAAAAATTAAGTATACATCAATTGCAAAAATTAATAGAAACATTAAATGATAACAAAAAAAAAAATAAATCAGAAAGATAAAAGAGGATTTATTTTAGATATTTTTGTTGGTAAGCCTAAAGATCACTGTACATTAGTAAGTTTTGAAACAAATTCAGTAAGAGGAAATCATTTTCATAAAAAAAGTGTACAATATTCTTTCATATTAGAAGGTAAACTTTTAATGATTACATCTAAAGTAAGTAAAAGTGGTAAATATATAGGAAAAAAAATAAAAAAAATTGTAAAAAAAAATGATCTTATAACTCATAAACCATTTATAGCACATGCATTTAAAGCAAAAACTCAATCTAAAATGCTCGCATTCGCAGATGGGTTAAGGGGAGGTAAGAATTATGAAAAAGATACCTTTCGATTGAAAAATAAATTAATTTAAAAAATTAATACACTTCATTTAAATGACATACAGAAAAGATATTGATTGTTTAAGAGGAATATCAGTTCTCGCTGTGATTTTATACCATTTTAAATTCGATTATTTTTCTGGTGGTTATTTAGGTGTAGATATTTTCTTTGTTATTAGTGGTTTTCTAATTACCTCTATAATTCTTGAAGAAATTAGCCTGGAAAAATTTTCATTAATAAACTTTTATGAGAGAAGAATAAGAAGACTTTTTCCAGCTTTAATTGTTGTTATTATTACAACTTCTTTTTTGTTCGAAATAGTTTTTTTAGAGACAGAAATTAAAAAATTAGTAGTTTCAATTATTTCTACTATTTTATTTTATGCAAATTTTTATTTTCAGGACATTGGCTCATATTTTTCTCCATTAAATGAGCAACAACCTCTTTTACATACTTGGTCTCTATCGATTGAAGAACAATTTTATTTAATTTTTCCAATTTTTTTAGTTATTTTTTTCAAGAAAATTAATCTTGCTTTTATTTTAATAATTTTATTTGCATTGTTTAGTATTTCCCTATCACAATTTGGCGGAAATTTAAAATTTAGTTATCCCTATGTAGAAAATCATCTTTCTTTTTTTGCATTACCGCAATTTGCTTTTTATTTTACATTGACAAGAATTTGGGAAATTTTAGTAGGGTGTTTGCTTGCATTATTTCTTTTCAATAATAAAAAAAATTTTGAAAATAGATATTTGGTATTATTAGGATATTTATTGATTGTTTTATCAATATTATTTTTTGATAGAAATACTCTTCACCCTTCTATAATTACTCTAATTCCAATTACTGGTACCTTGTTGGTGTTGCTATACAGTAGTGAGAATTTTAATGAAAGTGGAGTTTTTGTAATATTTAATAATTATATATTATTGAAAATTGGATTAATTTCTTACAGTTTATATCTATGGCATCAACCCATTTACCAATTTTTTAATCAAATTTATTTTATTGACACAAATAATCTTGTAAAGTTTTTTATTATTTTTTTATTACTTATTCTTTCATTTTTTTCATTTAAATTTATTGAACAACCATTTAGGGATAAAAGAAAAATTAGTCAAAAAAATATTTTTATTTTTTACATTTTATCAACTATTTTAATAATTTTATTTTGTTTGTATTCTTTATACCTAAGGGATTTTTCAAAAAAATATTCAGCTTTAGTTTATGACATTTCAAATTTTTCAAAATATTATGAAAATAATAATTTTAATTGCAGTACAAGTGCTGAAAATTATATTTCTCCTAATAATGCCTGCATCTTAGGAAATGAGCAAAAAACTGAATTAGCTTTAATTGGAGATTCTCATTTAGATATAATTTCTAAAGAATTAAAAAAAGAATTAACATTGTTAGGTGTTTCAGCATATCAATTTAGTTATGGAGGCTGTGTACCTTCTTTAAATTTAAAAGTTTATAATGATGAGCGATATATATGTAATAAATATTTTACAGAAGTCTTAAATAAACTAAAAAATGAACCTAATATTAAAAAAATAGTTTTATTTTCAAGGTGGTCATTTAATTTAAAGGGGGAAAGATTTAATAACAAAGAAGGTGGAATAGAGATAGGTAATGGTCATTATTTTATTCCTATAAATTCAGATTTTTTAGTAGAAAAAAAAATAAGACAAGAAGAAATACTAAAGAATATTGAAATTTTTATAAAAAAGATAAAAAATTTAGATAAAGATATTTATATTGTAATGCCCACACCTGAAATGGGGTGGGAGGTACCAAATAATCTTGCTAGAATATTACACTATAAAAATAAAATTGAAAAAAATACACTTTCAATTTCAAAAAAAGTTTTTGATGAAAGAAACAGTGAAATTTATAAATTTTTTTCAAATTTGAAACAAAATTATAATTTAAATTTAATTTATCCTAATGATATTTTTTGTGACAATTTAAAATGTTTTTCTCATAAAAATAATATTCCACTATTTTTCGATGATGACCACTTAAGCATTGAGGGATCAAAATTATTATCAAAAAAAATAATTAATCATATTTACTCAAATTAATTAGGTTAATATTTTTTTATATAATTTTAATATATCTTGAGAAGTTTTATCCCAGCTGAAAAGATTTACTCTTTGAAAGCCATCTTTTCTTTTTAGTTCTCTTTCATCATTTGAATTTATTAATTTTTCCAAAGAATCTGCTAAACTTTTTTCATCTTTTGGATCAAAATAAAAACCACAATTACCAACAGCTTCCCGAATTGCAGGATTATTGCTAGTAACTACTGGACAACCAAATTTCATTGCTTCAAGAGGAGGAAAGCCAAATCCTTCGTTTAACGAGGGGTAAATAAGGGCTTCAGCATTTTTATATAATGAGACCAAAACTTGGTCGTTTCCTGAAAATAATTTAATTTTTTCTTTATCGATTTTTAATTTATTCATCAGTTCTATTTCATCATTTTCAAATTTTTCATAACCAAAACAAATTATTTTGAAATTTTCTAAAAAGTCTTTATTCAAACTTAATACTTTTAAAATTAATTTAAAATTTTTATATTTTTTTCTACTTCCTACATATAAAAAGAATTTGAAATCTAAATGCAAATCTAAATCAGTATCTGATATATTGGGGGTACCTTGGTATACAATAGAAGTTTTATTTAAATTTACATCATAGAAATTAATTAAATCATCCTGTGTTTTTTTTGAAGAGCATATAATATGGTCAACATTCTTAAAAGAATCTTTTTTTGGACGCCAATCTGATGGTTTGTCGTACATATAATGATAAATTTCATGGCTTAAATCCCATACATTAATAATTATTTTAGCTTTTTTAAAATTATATTTATAGTCATTAAAATATGTTTTATGAATAATGTCTGGCTTCCAGAAATTAAAATAGATGTCATTAAAAAAATAATTTGAGTTATTTAATAATTTTGTAGAATATTTTGGTATGTTTTCTAACTTAAGAAATTTAAATACATTTTTTTTACTTAAGATGGGGTTATTTAGATAAATTGGACAACAAATTTTTGCATTATCTTTTAATTGTATATTTTTTTGAAGTTCTAAAAAATACCGAGAAATTCCTCCATATTTCTGGATTAAAAAAATTGTGTGGTCATAAGCTATTTTCATTTATTTTTTATAAGTAAATTTTAAACCACCAAGATAACTTGGAAGGATTGATTTTATTAACCATAGATATTTTGAAAAAAATTTATTTCTCGTATTTGTTCCTAAATAAACTTCATGAAGTTTTATTTTTCTCTTTGTAAATAACTTAGCTGCAGATATTACATTTGATTTTATAAAAGTTAATCCGTCACATTTAGATAGCAAAACAGTTTCTATCAGTATTTCTTCTCCAAGAAGATACCTATGATTTTTTCTAGGATAAATCTTATAACTATCTAATTTTTTCATTCTAAATGAATCATAGAATATTATTTTATCATTAAACTTTTCCTTCAATGATTTAAGATATTCTTGTTCTTCAGTTACTACAAAGATTTTATTATAATTAAATTTTTTAATTAAAAAATGAATATTTTTTATCATCAATTCTTTTGTGAGTGGAAAACCATGGCCTCTGGCTGCTTTATAAGTAGAGCCCCTAAAATGAACACCAAGTATTTTATCTTTTTTTTTAAATTTTTTTTTATTGAAAATATTTATTTTTTGTAAAATTTCCTTTTTAATTTTTATTCTATTAAAATATCTGGATATTTCATTATTAGTCATATCTAGTGACATTTTTTTTTGAAAAGTCTTGGAACTCATATAAACATTTTTGCTGTTATAAACTTCATTTAAACTGTATTTGTTAATTTTTTTGAAATAATATTCCCATGCATTTTTATTTTTGTTGATTGGGTGTATTTCATTGTGCAATGAGGGATAGTTTTTCATATCTATTATTGGTATAAAATTCATGTCATCACAAATTTTTAAATGATTTAAAATAAATGTTATATTTGAAAAAAACCCAGCGGTAGGTTCTCTTCTAATTATATAAAAAATTTTATTTTTATTCAAATTTCCATAACTTTTAAAATAAATTTGAGACAAATCATTTAATTTAATTTTTGAATTATATCTTTTACCAATTAGTATTTTTGGACCAGTATTTGTAATTATTTCTTTAATTTTTTTTAACATGAGCTATTTTTTTAAATCCACCTAAAAATTGAGGAAAAATATTTTTATAATACCACAACCATTTAGCTACATATTCATTTGCACTATTAAAATCATTTTGTATTAAAAAATACTTAATCTTTTTTTTTTTATCCAAAAATTTTACAAATTCACTAACATTTGTATTTGTATAAACAAATCCATCACATTTTGAAATTAGTAAAGATTCTATTAGAATATCTTCTCCAAGTTTAAATCTATGCAAATTTTTAGGATATTTTTTAAAAGCATCGTCATGATAAGATCTATAAACATTTTTTAAAAAGATAACTTTATCTTTAAATTTTTTTTTAATAACATTTAGATAGTTTAAATCTTCAGTACATAAAAAAATTTTTGAATAGTTGTTTTCTATTAATATTTTTTCAATTAAATTAATTGTTTGATCATCAGTTGTTGGAAATGGATGGTTAGCTGAATTTTTATAGCTAGTCCCCCGTAAGTGTACCGCAAGTGTTTTTTTCAAAAAATTTTTTTTTGCAAAAAGATCTGTAAAATTTAAGTATTTTTTTTTTATTGTAAAATATTTATTAAAATAGTTTCTATATTTGTCATTATCAATATTATGAGTAAAAGATTTAGAAAACTTATTACTTGTAAGTATATATCTATGGTTTTTGTAAATATGTGTTAATTTTACTTTTATTTTATTATTAAAATAATAATTCCAAGAATTATTAGTATTATTAATTTTTTTAAATTCATTATAAATGGTTGGAAAATTTTTCATATCTACAATTGGAATATATTTACATGATATTGCAATTTTAAGATGATTTAATACAAATATAAAATTTGAAAATAAACCAGCCCCAGGCGATCTTCTAATTATATAAAAAATTTTATTTCTATTTTTATTTCCAAAATTATTTAATATTAAACTTGTAGAAGTGTCAGAAATAGAATTATTTTTTTTAAACAGAGGTTGAGCATCTTGTGGTAAATAGATCTTACTTAAACCAAATGTAATTTTTTTAAATAATGATAACTTCATATATATATATTTGTCGAAAAGAGATAAATATCTATTTGAGCTTTTTTAGCTTTAATTTGTTTAATAGCCAACTAATTTTTAAATTATACATATAAATTATATTAATAATGATATAGAAAATTTCTTAAATAAAAAATTATGAATATTTCACTCGTTTTAACAACAATTAATAACATTAACAAAAATATAAATACTTTATCAAAACAATCAAAATTAAAAAAATGGGATTTATTAATTATTGGAGATAAAAAAACACCCAAAAACTTCAAGTTAAATTATGGAAAATATTTAAATATTGAGTCACAATTAAGAACAGGTCTTAAGTTTGCAAGCATTTGTCCTTTAAACAGTTATGCTAGAAAAAATATAGGTTATTTGCAAGCAATTAAAAATAATTCAGATGTAATAATAGAAACTGATGATGATAACATTCCTAAAAAAGATTTTTTCAAAAAAATTAAATTAACTCACGAAGCTCCAATTATTAAAAACAAAGGTTGGATTAACATTTATGAGGTATTTACAAAAAAAAAAATGAATATTTGGCCAAGAGGTTTGCCACTTGACTACGCCAATAATAAGATACTTAAATTAAGTAATAAAAAATTTAAAAAAGAATTTTTTTTACAGCAGGGTGTGTGCGAAGGAAATCCAGATGTAGATGCTATTTATCGTTTACTAAATAAGAATATTGATATCAAATTTAAAAATAATTTCAAAGTTAATCTATCAAATTCATATTCACCTTTTAACAGTCAAAATACAATTTGGTTTAAAAAGATTTTCCCTCTACTTTATCTACCTGTCACTTGCACTATGAGAAGTACAGATATTGTCAGAAGTTTAGTTTGTCTTAAAATTTTGAAAAATGATGATAAAGATATTTTATTTTATGGCACAACAATGTATCAAAAAAGAAATTATCATAATTTAGATCATGACTTTAAGGATGAAATATATATTTACTTAAATAGTAAAAAGATATTAGACGTGCTTACAAATCTTAAACTTAAGAAAGGAGAAAATAATTATCTTGAAAATCTTATGATTTGTTACAAAAGTATGATCAAAAAAGGTTTTTTTGATAAATTAGAAATTAAATATCTTAATGCATGGATCTACGATGTGCAGAAATTATTTAATAATTAGATAATATTATTTAATTAGTTAAAATGTTAATGTTCGAAAATTATTTTACTCTATTTTATTTATGTTTTATTGTAGCATTACAATCAGCTGTGGGAGTGGGTGTGTTGGTTCTTGGAACTCCTTTTCTATTAATAAAAGGCTATTCAATTGTTGAAATATTTTTTTATTTACTGCCTCTTTCAATATTAACAAGTGTTACAAATTTAATCATAATTAGGTTTAAAAAAAAAAAAAACTTCGCGACATCTAAGGAATTTAAAAAATTTTTTATTGCATGTATACCTTCCATTATTGTTGGAGTATTAATTCTTAAATATTACCAAGAATTCATAAATTTTAAAATTTTGGTAGGTTTTGTTATAATTTTATCAATTATTTTAATTATTTTAAAAACTAAAATTACTTTTAAAATTAATTTTTTTAGAATATCAATTCTTTCAATTATTGGAGTAATTCATGGATTAACTAATTCAGGTGGAACTTTAATGTCATTAATACTGTCTAATGAAAAAAATAAACTTGATGCTAGGTACAGTATTACTTTTTTTTACTTTATGTTAGCTTCAATACAATATTTAATAACGGTTATAATTTTTAAAAATTCATTTATCTATCCTTTTGAATTATTGAGTTTTTTTATAATAATATTTGGTATTATTTTAGGAAACTTATTTATAATTCATGTCAGTGAAAATATTTATAAATTATTAATTAACTTTCTAGCTTTAGTTTCATCAATAATATTGATTATTTCTTGACCATTACTCTTTTATGATTTTAAGATTTCTAAAATTTTCTGTATACCATTATTTTTTTTTGGGAAGACTTCGTTTAATAGCATCTGCTTATTATTATCAATTTTTTTATTTTGAAAATTAGCATCTTTAATTAAATGAATTAATTCATCAATATTTTTAGCTACTCTAGATATTTCTTTTTCTATTATATTTAGATTAAATCCATTTTTTATTAAGAATTCTTCATAATCGGGTACATATAAAATTATTGGTTTTTTTAAATATAAAAAATCAAATACAACACCCGAATAATCTGTTATTAAATAATCGCATTTAATAAGAATTGAATTTAAGTCTGTATCATAATCTACAAATATAAAACTATCTAGATTTTGTAATTTTTGTATCATTGTCTCAATTTCAGGATTGTATCTTCTATCTCCATCCTTTTTTTCTGAATTCATATGTTTTTTTAACAAGATAATTGAATTAGATTTTTTTAAAGTATCATTTAAATCATTAAGTTTTTCTAAATTTTTTATATCTCTAAAAATTTCAAGACCATCTTCTCTCCACGTAGGAAAATATCCATAAATTTTTTTTTTTGATGAAATTATTTTTTTAATAATTTTATCTTCGTTATTAGTTAAAAAAGTACCTCTATTTTTCTCCAAATGTAAATTTCTGGGCAAATTTGATTTTAATAAATCATATTTATACTTTGGAAAACGATCAATTACGTTTTTTGCTAGTTTTTCGTTAGGATAAATAAAATATTTTTTTAATTTTTTATAAATAAAATTGTTCACAATATTTGATTTATGATGAATAGAATTTAGTTTTTTTGGTAATACTCCATGCCACAAAAGTATAGAATTTGAAAATGTTGTAATAATTTTATGAATATCATCTTCAATAAAATTAAATAAATGCCATTTGGCTATTAAACAATAGTAAATTCCCTTAATACTGTTTGATAAGTATATTTCATAATTTAAATTTCTTAATAGATTTAAAATTTCAGGGCTTTTTGTGATCCAAATACACCTAAATTCTTTATGATTTTTGTTCAAGTGAAAAAAAAGATATCTTGAATTATCTGCGAATCTTATTCCTCCTCTATCACCAAAAACTAAAATTTTTTTGTTTTTTGGAATTATTTTAATCAAAAAAAATAAAATTAATCTAATAATATTTTTTAGCACTATCAAAAATCTTTTTTTCTAATTAGGGATATTGAATTTGCTGAAGTTCCTTTTTTTGGAAAAGAAATAGTAATAAGAAATGCATGATCATTTTTTGTAAAAATTCTATTTTTAAATTTTTTAATATTATTAAAATAAAATTTATTTATATTTTTGTTATTAAATTTTTTAGTTAATATTGAGTCAGTATTTTTATAGAATTTTGATAAATTAAATGTTTTTATTTTATCAGTAAATACAATTACTTTATTATTAACATTATTTTCAAAAATTTTATCAAACATAAGTCCATGTCTTGAAAATAATACCAAAGTATAATCTTTAGTAAGTTTCGCTACATTCCAAAAAATTTCATTTGAAAATTTAGGTTGTTTATTTTTTTTTGTTGAATTTATGAAATTACTAAGCCAGTTAAAAATTTTTTTCCATCTTGATGAAATTGCTGTTTCTTCACTCAACATAATTATATCAGAATTTACTTCCATTGAGTGCCCTAAGGAAATGATATCATTTTTGGAAGGTATATTTTGATTATGCAGAGACTCAAGATTTTCTGTAGCCATGATTAGTGGTCTACCGTATTTTTTACAAATTTTAGAGATTTTATTAATAGCATCATACAATTTGTCATTACCAATTTCTGCAGACAAATCTCCTCTATCAATCATTATTGCATCTGAAGATTTAGAAATTTCTTCTACATTTTTGAGTCCCTCACTATTCTCTACTTTTGAAACTAAATTTAATTCAGGATATCTTTTTTTAATTTTTTCAATTATTTTTTTATTTTGAACAAAACTAAGACCCACAGCATCAATTTTCGTTTTAGAAAATAAATTAAAATATTTTGTGTAAATTTGTTCCTGCAAATTATCATCATAAATTGAATTAGGTATGTTAAGCCCTTTTTTTGGTTTAATTATACAATTTTGTAAAGCTTTGCCTTTAAGTGAATTTATATTTTTAGAGACTAATTTGAAATAAAATTTACCATCATCTATTGAAAAAATTTTAGCTTTAATATTTTTTGGTAAGGGTCTAGTTAATAAAATGTCGTCAACTAAGTTTTTTGCGCCATATCTAAATGAAACAATTTGATTTTTTTTAATTGTTATTGGATTTTTATTATTAGTTCTTGGTTTAACACCTGGAAAATCAATAAGTATTATACTTTTAGGATTAATTTTTTTAATTTTTTTTATTGTTGATTTATGCCACTTGATTGAGTTATGTGAGCTATTAATTCTAATCATATCTGTTCTATCAAGTAAATATTTTAAGTTTTTATACTTGACGGTTTCAGGACCAATAGTTGTTAAGATTTTCATTAGTAAAATAATTTATTATTTAGTTTATATATATAATTTTGAATAGATTTTCTAGCATACTTAAAATGTCTTTTTGATAGTAAATTTTTTCTAAATTGACTACCAGAGATTTCTGTAAAATTTTTATGAATGCAATCTGATTTAAGTATGATTTTTTTACAGTCATTACAAAAGTATGATCCTTTGTGTAAAAAAACATCAATATTAAATTTTTTTTTATACCTAACTACAGTTTTATAAGCATCAAGAGGTTTATAATTATTTTCTGCACCAGCGTGATCTCTACCAATAGTAAATCTATTAAATCCAACCATTTCTCTAAGATTAATATGATGAATAGCTTCTCTTGGTCCCGCATAATGCATATTTGCTATCATTGGTTTGAAGTATACATAATTTTTATAATCTTTATTTGATATCAAATTATTAAAAATTTTAAATAATATCTCATTTTTAAAATCTCCTTTCTTTTTCATTCCAATTAGAGGATTGATTATTACTTTACCTTTTTTTTTCATCAGTCTTTTTATAATTTCTTCATGACCAAGATGAGGCACATTTCTTGTTTGAAAAGAACTTACATAATATTTTTTTTTAATAAGTTTAATTTTATTAATTAAGCTTTTATTAGTTTTATTAATCTCATCTAAATAATTTAAATATTTTTTCTTTATTTTAATATTATATGCGAATTTATTACCAAACTGAAAAAAAATCTTTGCACCAATATAATTTTTTTTTTTAGTTCTAAAAATTTTATTTAGGATTTTTTTTTCTTCAACTCTAAAAATATAATCTTTGTTATAATCAAAGTATTTTATACCCAATGGTAAAAGCAATGGAAAACCATAGTATGGATTTTTTATAAATTCGTTTAACTGAACTTCATTCAAAAAATCATTTTGATATTTTATTAGACCAGACTTAAGATTTGAATAATCAATTAAATATCTAATTTGTGGATCCAAAAAATTTAATTTCATATATGTGCTTTGATCAACTTTAGGTATTCTTTACAATTTAATTTATAATCAAATCTATCTAAATTTTTATAGGCTAATTTTATTGATTTTTGATATTTTTTTTTATTTTTGCTAAAGTCTAATATAGCTGATGTTAGTTTTTTATAATCCCCAACTTTAAAAAGATTACCTAATTTTCCGTTCAACAATATTTCTTTAGGTCCAGTTGGACAATTTGATGAAATAATAAATTTTTTAAGAACCATTGCTTCCAGCAAAACATTTGGTAGGCCTTCATATAGCGATGTAAGTATAAATAGATTTGATTTTTTCAAAAATTTATAAGGATTTTTTTGAAAATTTATAATTTTTACATTTTTAGAAATTTTGTTTTTTGATATAAAATTCTGCATTTTATTTTTATTTGTTCCATAACCCATAATTAAAAGTTTAATATTTATTTTTTTTTTAATTAAAATTAATATAGCTTTAAGCAATGTCATATGATCTTTTTGATCAGTAAATCTAGCAATGTTAATTGCCTTAATTTTTGCATTATCAAAGAAGGAGAATTTAAATTTTTTATTACTTAATATTTTGATCTCACTTGTATTTAATGGGTTGTAAATAACCTTTGTATTTATATTAAATTTTTTATCAATTTCTCTTTTAAAATCTTTACTATTAACAATTATTTTTTTTGGAACCTTAAATAAAAATCTAAACACCATATTTTTTAAAAAATTTTTAGTCCATCCAGAAGGTGATGAATTAGATCGTGTAATTAGTTTAAAATTAAATATAAAAGATAGAATACAACAATAAATATTTGCTTGAAAAGCAAAAACTAAACATTTTTGTTTTTTAATTTCAATTAACAATAAGAGTATGCATCTTAAATATTTATAATATTTTGAGTATTTTATATTTGGTTTTTTAATAACATTTAATATCTTAATTTTTTTGTTAAACTTTTTATTAAATCTATTATCAAAAGTAATGACCGTAAGATTGTTTATTTTTTTAGATAAAAAATTAGATATAAGAAATAGATTTTTTTCTACACCTCCACCATCAATAGATGGCATAAATATAATTAATTTTTTTTGAATATTTTCCATAGCAGTCTAACAATATTTTTAAATGAATTTTCTCTTGTTACAATTCTATGGCCTTTATTTAGGAGTAGATTCGATTTTTTCTTGATTATTGCTAAACCGGATGAAATAAAAGAAAAATTTAAATCAAACAAGTTAGAATTATTATCATAAATCTCTAAAATTTTATCAAAAGTTTCTTTGTTATTGATTTCACAATAAAAACTATTGGGATTTTTATTTTTCAAATATGGAAGATGTGAAATGTCATCTATAAAAAAAAATCCATCTTTATTTAATAGGTCAAAATAATTATATATAATTTTTTCAACATGAGCTGCTTCATGAAGACTATCTAGAAAGATTACATCCACTTTTTTTGGTATTTTTGATTTTATTAGATCAAAATTATCATCTCTTGATTTTATAAAAGTCCATCTTGGATCTTTTGATACATTTGAGCAATCGTCAATATCTGCTGAGAACAAAAATCCATCATTTTTATTGCATATATCTAGGAATTTAAGAGTAGATCTGCCTTTTTGAACTCCAAACTCAAGAATATTGATTTTGTGAATTTTAGATATCAGAGGATATAAAGAATTGTTTAATTTATATTCATATTCAGTCATAATTTTTATAATTTAGATTTCTAATTAACATTAATTTAAATATTTGGATATAATATTAAATACAAATTATAATACCACGAATGAAATAAAGATTGAATAAATTGAATCCTAAAAAAAATATTTATTATTGGTCACCATTTCTAGTGCCTATTGCAACTCCTAAAGCAGTTGTAAATTCAGCTAAATCATTAAAAAATTATGGAAAAAATTATGAATGTTCAATAATTAATTTTTTTGGAGAATTTAATTCATTTGAAAATGTTTTAAAAAATAAAAATATTAAACTAATAAATTGTTT
>TARA_B110000977_G_scaffold28001_1_pt1 | contig 44538 bp, 40 predicted proteins | sample TARA_B110000977 | Tara Oceans TARA_B110000977 (sample SAMEA4397798) | marine metagenome | biome: Polar Biome; feature: [SRF] surface water layer (ENVO:00010504); material: water (ENVO:00002006), including particulate matter (ENVO:01000060) such as... | depth 5 m | reverse complement strand
TTTAAAGTTATAGTTATAGACAATCTTTCATCTGGAAGGCTAGAAAACTTAAGACAATTTAAAAATAAAATAAAATTTTACAAATATGATCTCTCTAAAAAAGGAAAATGGGAAAAACTATTTACAAAAGATGTATCTTATGTTTTTCATCTTGCCGCATTAGCAGATATAGTGCCTAGTATTGAAAATCCTGAAAAATATTTTAACTCCAACGTAGTATCAACTTTGAATATTTTAGAATGCTGCAAGCACATAAAACTGAATAAATTTATTTATAGTGCCTCTTCTTCTTGCTATGGAATTCCAATAAAATATCCAACCAGAGAAAAAGACGAAATTGATACGCAATATCCATATGCTTATACCAAGTATGCTGCTGAGCAATTAATTATTCACTGGTCCAAAGTATATAAAATAAAATATATTTCTTTGAGGTTGTTCAATGTGTATGGGACAAGATCTAGAACTTCTGGAACTTATGGAGCAATGTTTGGTGTATTTTTAACTCAAAAACAAAGGAGTCGTCCATTAACAATTGTTGGAAATGGTCTACAAAGTAGAGATTTTGTATATGTTACGGACGTTGTTCAAGCAATGTTACTTGCAGCAAAAAGCAAAGTATACAATGAAATATTTAATATTGGAAATAGCAAGCCTATTAAAATAATTAAAATTGTAAAATTATTAAAATCTCCCTTTATATTTATTCCAGATAGACCCGGAGAACCAAAGAAAACTTATGCGGATATAAGAAAAATTAAAAAATTACTAAATTGGAAACCCAAAATTAGTATCGAAGAGGGTGTGAAACAACTTGTTAATGACATATCTTACTGGAAAAAAGCGCCGTTGTGGACGCCACAAAAAATTAAAAATGCCACAAAATCATGGTTTAAATTACTAGGCAAAAGCAAATGAGCAAAATATTTGAAATTAAGAATTTAAAGAAAATAATAAAAAATAAAAAAAAAAAAATTGTTCTCTGCCATGGAGTTTTTGATGTACTTCATCATGGCCATATAAAATATTTTGAAGAAGCCAAAAAAAAAGGAGATATACTAATTGTATCTATTACAGATGATAAATTTGTTAATAAAGGATTTGGTAGGCCATATTTTAAATTTAAAATAAGAGCCGAGACAATAGCCGCTTTGAGCGTTGTCGACTATGTCTGCAAGAGTCCTGGAGAAAGTTCCGTAGAGGTTATTAAATTAATTAAACCGAATGTTTATTGCAAGGGACAGGATTATAAAGATAAAAAAAAAGACTTAACTAAAAATATTTATTTAGAAAAAAAAACAGTTGAAAAATACGGAGGCATACTGGTTATAACTGAAACTCCGATGCAAAGTTCTTCAAAAATTATCAATTCGCAATTATCTGTTTTTAATGAGGAGCAAAAAAAAGATATTAATTATATAAAAAAAAAATTTAATTATGAAAAAATTCAAAAAAATATTAATAGTTTAAAATTTAAAAAAGTACTAATTGTTGGAGAGATTATAATCGACAAGTATGTATTATGTGAAACTTTGGGTAAATCTGGAAAAGAACCATTTTTAACTACCAATAAATTAAAAACAGAAAAATATTTAGGAGGTTCTGGAGCGGTTGCAATGAACTTGTCTAATTTTTGCAAGAATATAGAGCTAATATCTTATATTGGTTCACAAAATAATGAGTTAAGCTTTATTAAAAAAAGATTAAATAAAAATATTAAATCTTTTTTTGTTAAAAAGAAAAATTCATCAACTGTAATTAAAACTAGATATATTGACTTCAATGAAAGGCAAAAACTGCTAGGTGTCTATTCAATTAATGATGAATACTTAAGCGAAAATGAGGAGAAAAAAATTATTAAATATCTTAATAAAAATTTAAGTACTTATGATTTAGTAATAATTGCTGATTATGGACATGGTCTAATAACTAAAAATATTGCAAATCTTATTATAAAAAAATCTAAATATATATCTCTCAACTCACAAATAAATTCCTCAAATTCAGGTCATTACTCTTTACAAAGGTATAAGAATTTGGATTGTTTATCAATTAATCTAAATGAATTAAAAAATGAAATGAAGAGCAGAAGTATGGATTTAGATATCATGGGGAGAAACTTAATAAAAAAAATGAATATTAATGATCTTGTTATTACCAGTGGAAGGGCTGGAGCATCAATTCTTAGCAATAAAAAGAAAGATTCAATCAAAGTTGCATCATACGCAAAAGAGATAGTTGACAAGATTGGTGCTGGAGATTGCCTGTTTGCTCTTATATCCCTATTTCTCTCTTCATCATTCGATAAAAAATTAAGTTTGTTCTTAGCCTCATTGGCTGCAGGTATGAATGTAGAGAAAATGGGAAACAGCAGTTATATAGATAAAATAAAATTTTTAAAAACAATTAACTACATTCTAAAATAAATGGTTAAAAAAATATTAGTTACGGGTGGCTGTGGTTATGTAGGTTCAAAGTTATCGCAGGAGTTGATAAATAGCAATTTTCTTGTCAAAGTACTAGATCTTCAAATTTATGGAAAAAATTTATCCGCAAATAAAAATTTAGAACTTATAAAAGGGGATATTAGAGACACTGAGTTAGTGAAAAGTATATCCAAGGATGTGGATACTGTAATTCATTTAGCGTGTATATCAAATGACCCTAGTTTTGAATTAAATCCAGAATTAGGACGTTCAATTAATTTAGATTCGTTTTTACCTTTTTTAAAAATATGCGAGGCTAATAAAGTGAAAAAATTTATTTATGCTTCTTCATCTAGCGTTTATGGAATTAAAAATATTAAGAATGTTTCAGAAAATGAAAGTCTTAAACCTATAACAGACTATTCTAGATACAAAGCTAGATGCGAGGAAATTTTGATGAATTTTAAAAGCGATATGATCAAAACAATACTGCGGCCAGCCACAGTTTGTGGATTATCTAAAAGACTCAGACTAGATTTAGTAGTTAACATAATCACAAAACATGCTTTTTTTGATAAGAAAATTTCAATTTTTGGTGGGATGCAATTAAGGCCCAATATTCATATTAACGATATGGTTGATGCTTATATTTTACTTCTCAATCTTCCTGATAAAAAAATTCACAATAAAATATTTAATGTTGGATGTGAAAATTTGTCCTTGAATGAAATTGGGGAAAAAGTACGTTTAATTTTGAATCCAAATTTGAAATTACATATTACAGCGACAGATGATAACAGGTCCTATCATATCTCTTCTGAAAAAATTAAAACCGAACTCGGATTTGTGCCAAAAAGAAAAGTTGAAGATGCAATAAATGATTTAAAAATTTATTTTAAAAAATTTGATAACAAGGAAAATTTTAATAAAGATATTTTCTATAATATTAAGCGAATGCAAAATACGAATCTTCAATAATAGGTAATAATATGATTATAAAGCCAGTATTAAGTTTGGCAAAAACTATTATAAAAAAAAATTTATTAGACTTTATTTTTTTATCTACCTTCCTTTTTTTATCTGGATTATTGGAGGTGATTAGTCTTTTGTCTATCATTCCAATTATGGATCTAATTATTTTTGACGGACAAAAAGAATTATCTAACGTATCTATCTATTTTACTAAGTTTTTAGAGAAAGTTAACTTAGATGGTAGTTACGAAATAATTTTTTTCATATTTATTTCATTTTCAATAATAAGCGTTTTTTTTATTTTAGCCTCGAATTTTTTTGCTCAAAAAATTAAGTATTCGTATTGTAATAATATGATCAAAAGCTCTCTCACTGAAATTTATAATTCTAGTATTAATTTTTTTGTTAAAAGTGCTCAGGGAAAATTACTAAATAGTTTTACACGTGAGATACAAATTATTGGTGACGCCCTTTCCTCACTCTCTAGGTTTTTTTCAAATCTAATTCAAATTATATTTTTTGTATCTATACCTTTTGCAATTTCTCCAAAATCTGCTTTTATGATGTTGACCGTGTTGATTGCAATTTACCTTCCATTTATTTTTCTTGGAAAAATTAGTCAGCAATTAGGAAAAGCAAACACAAGATCAAATAATAATTTTTTTAGTTCTTTGCAGGAATTTTTTAGTTTTTATAAAAATATACTATCATTTGGCTTACAAAAAAAAATTGTTTCTATCGTCGAAAATAGATTCAAGATTTCTTCACAAAATGCAATTAAAACATATTTAATGGATAACTTTATTTCAAATGTTTTTATACCAGTCACTATTTGTGGAATTGTATTAGTGTATTATTTTTCAAACTTAATAGATTTTAAAATTTCAGAATTAGCAGTCGTCATGGCTGCATTCTATAGACTTTCATCTAAGGCAAATCAACTAGTAAAAGAGTTTAGTATCCTATCAGTAAGCCTTTCAAGCTTTGGACAAATTAAAAAATTATTAGCAAGTGCAAAAAAAAATAAAGTTATTATTTCAAATAAATTTAATTTTAAGTTTGACAAGCTGCTCGTTTTAAAAAAAATTTTCTTTGCATATGAAAATAAAAATTATATTTTGAAAGACGTAAATCTTACTATTAAAAAAAGTCAAAAAATTGGTTTTTTTGGGGAGTCTGGTTCTGGGAAGTCTACTATTGCAAATTTACTTTTAAGATTGATACAGCCCTCAAAAGGAAAAATTTTAATTGATGGAAAAAGTATTTACGATATTAATACTACTGAGTTTAGAAGAAAAGTAGGTTATGTTTCTCAAGAAAATATTCTATTAAATTTGTCTATTTATGAAAATTTTAAACTAATTAAAGAAAATTGTACTATTCATGAAATAAAGAAAGTTTGCAAGTATGCAAATGCATATAATTTTATTAGTAAGCTCCCAAGGGGTTTTAATACAATACTTGGTGAAAGAGGTTCTCGTTTGTCAGGAGGGCAATTACAAAGATTGTCAATTGCTAGAGCTTTAATTAACAATCCAGAAATTTTAATTTTAGATGAAGCCACCAGTTCATTAGATGAAGAAAATCAGAAAATTATTAAAGAATCTTTACTTGCCATTCATAAAAATTATCATATCACCTTGATAATTATAAGTCACAATATTAACTTTTTAAAAGATATGGATAAGATATATTACTTTGATAATAATAAAAATAAAATAAGTCTTAAAATTTAATTTAGTTTTTCTATGTTCTTAATTGAAAAATATTCAAAAATATCAAATGATTTCTCTTCAAGGGGATACTCTATATGTAAAGTCAAAAATATTGGCAATTTAGAAAAGATTTGTAAAATTGTATCCTCGGTAATATTTTCAAAAAATAAACCAAAAAAAATTAATCAAATTTTAGATCGATTTAACAATTTGCATGATGAAATAAACGAAAGAAACCTGAATAAAATTAGAATGAAAACTATTCAAAAAATAAGTGGGGATTTAAATATAAAAAGAAATTTTTTTAGTTTAATTGACGATTTCATATTTGAGCTAGTTGGAAATGAGTTGGCTATGCAAAAGAATTTAAATTTAGTAGTCCAAATGCCAAATGATAAGAGTTCAATTATCGATTTGCATGCAGATACATGGGGAGGGAATTCTCCATTTGAACTTGTAGTTTGGTTACCACTTGTGGACTGCTATAAAACAAAGTCAATGTTTATTTTGGATAAAAAAAAAGCAAATAAAAAAAATATAGAAAAAATATTAACTGACAGTAAAAAAATTAGTACTGAAAAATTATTTAAGAAAATAAAAAATGACATTACTTGGTTAGATGTAAAATTTGGAGAGGTCTTGCTTTTTCAACCTTCATTACCACACGGTGGAAGAGTGAACTTGGAAAAAGAAACTAGAATTTCAATAAATACAAGATTTAAGGGACTGTTTACACCTTACAAAGACAAAAAACTTGGTGAATATTTTGAGCCGATTATTATCAAGCCTTGCTCTAAGGCTGGATTTGGTAACTCTTAATGAACCAGTCATTAAGAGGATATATTTTTGGAAGACCTTTTTTTGAAGAAAGAGTTCCACAAAGTGTTCAAAATTTAGTCATTAGAAATTTTTGCAACATAAAAAAAGTAAATTTTTTATTAAGCAAAGCTGAGTATGTTATAAATGAATCTTACAGTGTATTAAATTATATTCTTGAAGATCTAAAAAAAATTGATGGTATCGTTTTTTATAGTTTGCTCATGATGCCAAAAAAAAAAAAAGAAAGAAAGAAAATTTATAGTAAAATTTTAAGTCAAAATAAACAATTATGTTTTGCTCTTGAAGATATATCAATAGTGAAAGAAAGTGATATTGAAAAGGTAGAAAATATATTTAATTGTAGGTTAGTTTTAGATTTTTGTTTAAAGACAAATATAAAAAAATGAAACTTAGCAACTTTTCTTTTAAAGAAGACCCTGTTGGAACAGAATTTGATAAGAATGAAATTATTGCAATTACAAAACTACTGAAATCAAAAAATATTTTAACAAGAGGTGTTTATATAGAAAAATTTGAAAAACAGATAGCTAGATATTGTAATCAAAAATATGCAATTGCCGTAAGTTCTTGTGGAGCAGCCCTAAACCTCAGTTCAAAGGTTTTATCATTAAAACCTAAAGATGAAGTTATTTGCCAAGGTAACATGTTCTGGTCTGCAATTAATCATTTAATTGAAAAAAAGGTTAAAATAGTTTGCGCAGATATTGATAAAAATTTAAATATTTCAGTACCGCATGTCCAAAAAATTATAAGTAAAAAAACAAAAGCTATATATATTATGCACCATGGAGGATATCCTTGTGATTTAGCTCCATTAAGAATGTTAGCAAGAAAATTTTCGATCCCTATTGTTGAAGACTGTGCTCACGCACTTGGTTCGGTTTATAAAGGTAAAAAAATAGGCGCAACTAGTGACTTGGCATGTTTTTCTTTTTCTACATTGAAAAATATTTCAACTCTTGGAGAGGGCGGGATGATTGTTACCAACAATAAAACTTTTGCAAAACGAGCTCGATTATTAAGGACTAATTTTGCTCTTACAAAAATTTCAAAAGATCTTACTTTAGAAAAAAAATTTAAAATAAAATTTAATGATTTAAAAAGCTTTACAAATGTTGGCAGTAGTTGGGAAGATGAGGTTTTAAGCGTAGATGAGATTGGGGGAACTCATAGAATGAATGAGGCACAAGCAGCGACTGGTATTCACCAATTAAAAAAAATAAACAAGCTAATTAACAAAAGAAAAAAAATTGTAAAAAAATACAATAATTTTTTTAAAAGAAAAAAAAATTTATTTGAAATAATCCAATGCGACACAAAAAAAACGAGAAGCTCCAATCATCTTTATAGTTTTTTACTAAAAAAAAATAAATTTTTTACAAGAAATGAATTAGCCAATGAATTAATAGCTAATAATATTGAAATTAGAATTAGGTTTTCACCAATACATTTTAACAATCTAATGAGATTTTATGGATGTAAAATTAGTGATTGTAAAAAGTGTTTTGGCTTACCTAGTTTGGAAGATATTTGGCTTAACAGACAAATGTCTTTGCCACTTAGTCCTCACAAAAATGATAAAGATATTGAAAAAATGTTTATAATTTTTAGTTCAATTATTGATAGATTAACAAAATAAAATGACTAAAATTACTATTTTAACAGACATAAAAGACAATTTCTTTTTAGATTTTAAGAATGATCTGTTAAAAAAAATTAAAAAAATTGAAAAAAAAGTTACATATATTTTTGATAAAACGAAAATTCAAAAAGGTGATCTTTTACTTTGCATAGGTTGTGGATCAATACTTAGTCAAGACGATCTAAAAAAAAATACATATAATGTGATTGTTCATCCTTCAAAACTTCCAAATAACAAAGGAAGTGCAGTCATCTCTCATTTAATTTTAAGAAATAAAAAAACTTTTCATATAACTTTTTTGGAGGCTTCGAGCAAAATAGACTCGGGGGATATTTACGTGCAAAAATTTTTTAAATTAAATGGAACAGAGTTATGTGATGAAATAAGATTTAAGCAGGCTATGCTAACAATAGATATGAGCATAGATATTATAAAAAAAATTAAGAAAAAAAGTTTGATTGGATTTAAACAAAAAAAAAATAATAGTAAGTTCTTACCAAGGCGAACTCCAAAAGATAGTCAAATCAATATAAACAAAACAATTAGACAGCAGTTCAATAATCTTAGAGTTGCAGACAACGAAAGATACCCATCCTTTTTTTTATATAAGGGAAAAAAATATATAATAAAAATTTACAAATTTAATGATTAAATTTTTTTTTGTTTTTATTGTAAAATTTTTTTTAAAATATCTAATAAAATTTTTTGAAATTCTTTTTAAGAAGAAAATTTTAATCATTAAAATTTATTGCGACAGAATAGGACATATGGGTGTTTTGACGGATAATTTTTTAAGAAAGCAGCAGCTTCAAAAAAAAAATATTAATTATTATTATCTGGGAATTTGTCAATCAAATGTGCCTAATGGATATTTTTTAAAATTGATTAAGCGAAAAATTAGGACAATAAAAATACCTCTTAGAATTTTTTATTTCATCTGTTTTGCTATTAAAAAAGAATCTTTCTTTTTAGATACTGCTGATAACAAAGCTTATTCTAATTATTTTATTTTTAACAATACTAATATTAACTTTAGAATTCCTAGAAATGATTATAAGCAAGGGATAAAGCTTCTGGAAGAAAGGGGTTTTAGTCTTACAAAAAAAAATTGGTATGTGTGTTTTCACAACAGAACTTCTGACTATTTAGAATCATATAGTAAGCATATTTATAACCATAAGGTTGATTTTTCATATCATAATTTTAGAGACTTTGCTATTTCAAGTTATAGTAAAGCATTGAATTATATAATAGAGCAGGGTGGTTCTGTAATAAGGGTAGGCCATGGCAGTGATGAAAAAATTGATTTTATAAAAAAATCAAACTTCTTTTTTGACTTTTCAGGAAAAAATAGAACCGATTTCAGCGATATTTTTTTAATAAGTAATTGTAAGTTTTTTTTAGGAGGAAGTGCTGGTCTCTCTGTAATTCCTTATTTATTCCACAAACCATTATTAATGACTAACTATACGCCAATTTTTGTATCATCCAGTCCTAGGAAAGATTGCAGAGCCATTCCATGTTTAATTTGGAGTATTAAAGAAAAAAGATGCTTGCATTTCAAAGAAATTTTTTCTTCTGAAATTTGGAAATATGGAACTTTAAAACAATTTAGCAGTAATAATTTGAAAATATTAAATAATAATGAAAATGAAATTTTAGATGCAACAAGAATATTTTTAGACGAAATTAACTCAAACATAAAAAAAACTCCTAGTCAAAAAACGAAAAAAATTAAAGAAAAGTTTAATGCATTATTGCCCAAAACTCACCCCGGTAAAAATAATCAATATTACTTAAATTCAATTTCAGATGTTTTTTATTTAAAAAATAAAGATTTAATTTTATGAATTTCTTTTTTCGGGTTGATTATAATGATATTATAGGGTCGGGCCATCTCTTAAGAATAAGAAACCTGATAACAATAATTTTGCCAAATTGTAAAAAAAAAATTTATTTAATTTGCAGGTCTACTTTGTCGGAAAGAAAAAAAATAAAAGATCATTTTAAAAATTTAAACGTAAGGTTTGTTTTTTTAAATGTTAAATCAGAAATTGTTAAAAGTAATTATAAAACATGGCTAAGAGCCAGTGAAAAAGACGATTCAATTCAAACTTCAAAAATATGTAATCGTTACAGTGAATCTAATAAAGATTTAATTTTCATTGATCATTATGGTGTTTCGAACAAGTGGTTAAGTTTTTTTTCATCCAAAATTAAAACAGTTTTAATTGATGATTATATTAGGAATAAAATAAATTCCGATTTTGTAATTAATGGTAACCCTGACCTGAACAAAAATTTTTACAAAATAAAAAAATCTTCAATTTTATTAAGTGGACTTGATTTTGCCTTGTATAATCCAAAATACAAACCTAGTTATAATAAAAACTTAAACAAAATAAATATTGTAATTTTTTTCTCAAATTCTGATCTGAATAATTTTGGTTACAAAATATTAGATTTAATTTGTAAATACAAACATATATCTGTAACTTTAATTACAGGAATAAATAGTCCTGTTTTTAAAAATTATAAAAAAATTCAAAGCAGTAAAAATATAAAAATAATAAAGTTTGAAAAAAATTTTGAAAAGATTATAAAAAATACAACATTGTTCATAGGTAGTTGTGGTTCAACTTATATTAATAGAATTTACTACAATATCCCATCAATTGTCTTCAAGTTATCAGAAAATCAAGAGACTTTTTGCAACTTTGTAGAAGCTAATAAGCTGGGAATTTATCTAGGTTCAGAATTAAAATTTAAGAAAGAAGTGTTCTTAAATACATTTAGCAATTTAATTAAAAATAAAAAAAAATTAATAAATATTAGTGATAACTGCAAAGGAAAAATTGATTCATACTCTATTAATAGAATATTGGAGACAGTTAATCCTTCAAATTTCAATATTGCTAAATTAAAACCCTTGTTAAAAAAAGACAAAAATATTCTCTATAAATGGGCAAACGATGAAGATACAGTTAAAAGCTCGTTGAGAAATAAAAAAATTACTTTTATTCAACATCAAAAATGGTTTAATAAAATTTTCAATTCTAAAAATGTTAAAATTTATCTAATGCACTTAAAAAACTTACCTATTGGACAGATTAGATTTGATATATTTAAAAACAAAATTTTAGTGGATTATTCAATTGATAGATTCATTCGAGGCAAAGGGTACGGAAATTTAATAGTTAAAATGGGTATGAAAAAAATTGAAAAGTATAAAAATACAAAAATAATTGAAGCAGTAGTTAAAAAAAACAATTCAAAATCAAAAAAAATATTTGAAAATTTAGGATTTGCAAAAAAAGTTATCAATAATAAAATATTCAAATACACAAGTGTTTAAAATTAGAAAATATATTAAAGGCGACGAGTTATCAATTTTAAAACTTGATAGATTTGTTGAAACTCACAAATGGAATAGACGTAATCTTAAAAATTGGTTTTGGAAATATAAAGGGAAAAATTCTTCTGGAAAATCAAAAGTATATGTTTGTGAATATAAAAAAAAAATTATAGCTACATTTGCAACTATACCGTTGGAGTATATTTTTAACAAAAAAAAAGTTACTTTTTCAAATTCAATTGCCATGATTGTTCATCCAAAGTATCAAGACAAGGGAATAATAAAATATTTAGGTGATAAGCTTTTATCTGACACGCAAAGTTCTTCTAAATTAGTTTTTGGATATCCTAATGAAAGATCGTACAGGCTCCATAAAATTTTTTTTGATTATCAGGACTGCTTTAAACAAAAACTTTTTGAGCTTAATGTTAAAAGAAATCAACTAAAAAATGATTCAAATTTTATAAGTTTAAAAAAAATTAATAAATTCTCATCAGGTCATAGTAAAATATTCAAAAAAAATATTGCCAAGTTTAAAATTCAAAAAATTAGAGACTCAAGCTACTTAAACTGGAGGTATATAGATAGACCTGATATTGAATATCTTTGCCATAATGTATATCTCAAAAATAAATTTCTGGGTTATGTAATATTTAAATTATATCAGAACGAGAAAAATTTATATGGACACATAATAGATTTTTATTTAGATACTAAAAGTCAAAGTATCTATGACGAAACCATCATGGCATCTACTTATTTTTTAACAAAACTCAAGGTTGACTACGTATCCTGCTGGTGCAACGGAGATTTGTTATTTGCAAAATCTTTAAAAAAAATTAATTTTAAAGTAGTTTCTAGTAGGCCCTTTATTTGTAAAATTTTTGACAAAAAATATAAAAAAAAAATTACTCCCAAGGATTGGTTTTTTACAATGGGTGATTCATTGGAGGTTTATTAATGAAATTAGACCACATAGGTATTGTAGTGAAAAATTTAGAAAAAAGTAGAATGTATTATAAAAATTTTTTTAATTTTACCGCAGTCTCAAAAATAATAATCGAACCTGCTCACAAAGTGAAATTGCAATTTTTAGAGACAGGATTTAAAACAAAAGGTCCATTAATTGAACTTATTAGTCCTTTGGGAAAAAAATCAAAAGTTTATAATTTTTTAGAAAAAAATGGTGATTCATTCCATCATTTTGCTTATTTTGTAAATAATATCCTCAACAGCATAGCGGAACTACAAAAGAAAGGATCGGTAGTCATTTCTGATATAGTGCCAGGAGCAGGGCACAAAAAAACAAATACTATTTGGCTTTTAACACCTGATAGGTCAATTATAGAGTTAATAGAAAAAAAGAAAAAAATTTCATTTTTTAATCGGTTAACTTAATTCTTAGATGCAATTAGAGGCAAAAATAAAATTTTTAAAAAAAGTTAATAATTTTTCAGATATTATAAAAGTTAACTCTAAAAATTTTTCAAATGATATTTTTATATACGACGGAAATGTCAATATTAGCTATAAAACATTTGATTTATTGCTAGATAAGTGTTGCCATTTTTTTCAAGAATCTAATATTTCGAGTAAAGATGTTTTGAGTGTAGTTCTTGAAAATTCATTAGATTTCTTAATAATTTATTTTGCATCAATTAGGTTTGGTTCAATTGTAAATCCAATACCTTTGACTTCAGGTGTTGATGGAATAAAAAAAAATTTGGACATAATTAAACCTAAATTAATTTTTGCAAACGAAGATTTTTTAAAAAATTTTAACAATAATAAAATATTCGTTATTAAAAATAAAAATTTTTTTTACAAGTATTTAAAAAAAAAATACCCTGACAATAGTCTAAAATTTAATAAAAAAAAAATTTTGGGAAAAAGTATTGCTTGTTATTATTTTTCATCTGGAACGACGGGTGAATCAAAAATTATAAAATATTCTAATCAATCAATGGTAAATGGACAATTATCACTATTAAAATCAAATTTTTCAAACATTGATAGACCCACGCACCTTTGTTTTTTACCATTTGGACATACATCAGTACTGCGCTATAGCATCAAGCATTGTATATGTTTGGGAGGGAAAATTGTAATAGAAAATTCTTATTGGAAAATAAAAAAAAGATTTTGGAAAATTGTTAAAGATTTAAGAATTAATTATTTTCAAACAGTACCAACAATATTAAAATCTATTTATCTAGCATACAATAAAAACATAATTTCAAAAACTAAATCCTTATGTTTTATTGGATGTGGCTCTGCCATTTTAGATAAATCCTTTCACGAAAATTTTCAAAGAAAATTTAAAATAAAAGTGTCGAATTTATATGGCCTATCAGAAACGGGAGCCACACATTTTGACAATCCTTCTGATAGAAGCAGGGTACCTGGTTCAATAGGAAAGCCCTTGGAGGGTGTAAAATGTAAAATTTTATACAAAAAAAAATTATTATACAAAAAAAATATTAAGGGAATTATGTTTATTAAAAGTAATTTTTTAATGTCAGGATATTTGAACGATAGAAAAAATTATTTATATAATGGTTTTTTTAAAACAGGTGATATTGGTAGGGTAGATAATAATGGCATTTTTCATTTTGAAGATAGAAATAAAGATATGATAATAAAAGGGGGTGTAAATATTTTACCGTCTGAGATTGAAAGGGCTATAATCAAGATTAACGGTGTAAAAGAGGTTGCTATCAAGGGTCAAAAACACCCTTTTTTTGGTGAAGATATAATTTGTCATGTCATTATCAACAAAAAAAAAACTAGTCTAAAAAAAATCTCTAGTTTTTGTATAACTAAGCTTGGAATTTTTAAGTCTCCATCGAAATTCATAATACATAATAAATTTCCGAAGACAGCTTCAGGCAAAGTAATCAAAAGAAATTTGTAGTAAGATAGGAAATGGTTTACAGAAATATCAATGAAAACTAAAATTTTAATTTTTGGTGCCGGGGCTATTGGCAGGGGTTTTTTAGCAAATAAATTTTCTAGTAAAAACTATGAATTAAGTTTCGTTGACAAAAACAAACAGCTAATAAAAAAATTAAATAACAAAAAATTTTTTTATTCAGCTTTAATAAATAAAAACAAATATAACTTAAAAAAAATTTTTCTAAAAAAAGCTTTCCATATTTCCGAGGAAATTAAAATCAATACTTACGATGTAATTTTTTGTTGTGTTGGACCAAATCAGTGTTATGAAATAGCAAGTAAATTTAAAAATGCAAAATTAGTTTTATCTTGCGAAAATGACAAATCTACAGTCGAAGGTATAAAAAATCTTTCTAACAATAAGAATGTTTTTTTTGCTATCCCCGACGTCATAACATCTAATACAGCTTCACCAAATTTGTTAAATAAAGATGACTTAACGATAGTAACTGAGAATGGTGAATTAATTTTAGAAAAAAATAATAAAGTTTCTTTTTTAAAAGAAGCAAAAAAAGTCTCAAAACGATCATTTGAAATGCATTGGTATTCCAAATTTTTTATTCACAATTCACCACACGCATTGCTTGCTTATCTTGGTTGGATAAAAAAATATAAGTATGTACACCAGGCAATGAAAAATAAAAATATTTCTAAAATTGTTAAAGGATCAATGAAAGAAATTACAAGCGCGCTTATTAAAACAAAAATGGTAAACAAAAAATTTGCCCTCATGTATATGCATAAAGAACTAAGTAGATTTTCTAATAAGTTGCTTTTTGATCCTATTAGCAGGGTTGCAAGAGAACCAATAAGAAAGTTATCTGCAGATAATAGAATTGTATTAAGTCTTCGATTATCACTCTTCAATTCTCAACCTCCAATTAACACTGCACTTGGTGTGAAGGCTGCTTTACAATATTTTGATAAAGATGATGATCAGTCTATTTATTTAAAAAATCTTAGAAGTAGTTTGAGCGAAAATGAAATTTTGAAAAAAATATCTGGCATTGAACTAGACGATCCTTTAAATAGTTTCTGTACATCGCAGAGACTAAATAAAATATTATGATAATTGATAATAGTTTTTTAAAAGTTGGCTTAGAAGCTTGCAATGAATCTGGAAAAATAATTTTATCTTACTATAAAAAATATACAAAATATTCCTACAAAAACAAATTTAATAGAGATTTAGTTAGTGAAGTAGACATAATTGTTGAAAATAAAATTAAATCAATCATAAAAAAAAAATTTCCTAAACATCAATTTGAAGGAGAAGAAACGGGTATTGAAAAAAGTAAATCAAAATATAAATGGATTATTGATCCAATTGACGGGACGGTAAACTATATTCACGGCATTCCAATGTTTGCAATTTCTTTAGCAATGCAAATCAACAAGGAAATTCAGTTGGGTATAATATTAAATCCGGTGACAAATGAGATTTATTTTGCTACCAAAAATAAAGGAGCTTTCTTGAATGGAGAAAGAATTTTTGTTTCGTCCAGAGATGAAATTAAAGAATCTTTATTTGTTGCAACATTCTCATCAGAAACTACAAAAAAAAAAACTAAGAAATATAAGGTTTTTGGAAAATTAAATGACATATCAAGAGGGTGTTTACGTATCGGCTCGGCATCTTTAGGTTTGGCATATTTAGCTTCTGGAAAAATTGAAGGATTGTGGGGTGGGAGACTTAAAAAATGGGATATAGCAGCAGGAATATGTATCGTTAAAGAAGCTGGGGGAAAAATATCAAATATAAAAGATAAAAAATTTAGTTTTGGTCAAAGTTTTGTTGCTACCAATGGCAAAGTACATAAAAAATTACTTAATCAATTGAAAGAATTATAAAAATGAAAACTGAAGCGTTAATTTATATCAATAAGGGTCAGCCCTTAAAAATAGAAAATATTGTATTGCCTAAGCCAAAGGGAGATGAGGTAATTGTCAAAATTGTAGCTACAGGAATATGTCATTCTCAATTGATTAATTTATCAAGGCAGCCAAGATCGCCAGAACTTTTAGGTCACGAGGCCACAGGAATATTGGTCGACAAAGGAAAGTTAGTAAGACATGTCCAAATTGGAGATAAAGTTTTAATTAGTTGGATGCCTGATTACTCAAATAAAAAAACAAAAAAAAACTATTTCAAACCTGTCGAAGTAATTTATAAGAATTCACCCCTACAAGCTTTTATTTTTACCTGGGCAAAAGATACTTTAATCAATTCACAATTCGTAACTAAGCTACCGAATGGAATAGATATGTACAATGCATCAGTTCTAGGATGTGCTGGGATAGCTGGTTATGGCACAGTATACAATACCGTTAATGTTAAGAAAAATCAGAGTGTTATCGTAATGGGTGCTGGAGGGCTTGGAGTTTTGGCAATAAATGCAGCAAAAAACCTAGGAGCAAAACCAATTATTGCCATTGATCTAGATCAAAAAAAATTAAAATATTCAAAAAAATTTGGTGCAGACTTTGCCATAAAGTACGATATTCATTTAGATAAAAAAATATCTAAAATTTTAAAAAATGGAGCAGATTATGTTTTTGATATGGTAGGGAAAAATACAACGTTGGAAAAATCTATTAACTTAACTAAAAGCTGCGTGCCTGGATCTTCTTCTGGTGGCTCAACTGTTATAGTGGGTTTTCCAAATGAAAAAATGTTACTTGATACAAAGAATATACTAATGTCAGAAAAAAAAATTATTGGTTCTAGGGGTGGAAGTTGTATTCCACAAAGAGATTTTAAAAATTTTTATAAAGATTGTAGGTCAGGGAAATTAAAGTTAAATGATGCTATTACTAAAACTTATCAATTAAGTGATATTAATAAAGCATTAAACGATTTATCAAAAGGAAAGATACTTGGTAGATCAATTATAAAAATAAAATGAGAAGATTAACAAAGTCAATAAAATCATATAATAAATCAAAAAACCTCTTGGCTGCTCCATCAACTTTTAGCAAGGGTATTGATCAGTTTGCTTATGGAATATCACCATATATCTTGACAAGAGGAAAGGGAGCTTACGTTTGGGATATAGATAACAATAAATATATTGACACAATTATGTCTTTAGGTGCTGTGATTCTGGGGCATTCCAACGAACAATTTAACAACCACTTGATTAAACAATTAAAAAAAGGAACAACGCTATCCTTAACCACTGAATTAGAAATTGAACTTGCAGAGCTAATTGTAAAGCGCATACCCTGTGCTGAGATGGTTAGATTTGGTAAAAATGGTAATGACGCAACTACATTGGCCGTTAGGCTTGCTAGGCATGTAACAAAAAATAATAATATTTTATTCTGCGGGTATCATGGCTGGCAAGATTGGTATATTTCCAAAACATCAATGAACGGTGGAATACCAAATGAAATTTCAAATTATTCACATCGATTTGCTTATAATGATGTAGAAAGTTTAGAAAATTTGCTTATAAAATTTAAAGGGGACGTTGCTTGTATTATTTTAGAGCCAATATCCAAAGTAGAACCAATTTGCAGTGTAAAATGCAAACATTGTAAGATTAGCTGTGATGGTTTTTTAAAAAAAGTCAGATGGTTAGCTGACAAATACAAGGTGGTTTTAATATTTGATGAGGTTGTTACAGGATTTAGATGGTCTATTGGAGGATATCAAGAAGTTTGCGGCGTGACTCCTGATTTGGCATGTTTTTCAAAAGCAATCGCTAATGGTATGCCACTTTCGGTTCTGGCTGGAAAAAAAGACATAATGAAAAAATCTGATGAAATTTTTTATTCACTCACTTTTGCCGGAGAGACGTTAAGTCTTGCAGCTGCGATTTTTACAATTAAATTTCTGGAAAAAAATAATGTTTGTGAAAAAATTCAACAAAATGGATCTTTTCTTTTAAGTAAAATTAATAAACTAATAGATGATTTAAAGATGGGCAGTTATATCCAAACGCTTGGATTTCCTTCAAAAAATTTTTTTATTTTTAAGGATTGTAAAAATATATCAGCAGAAATTCTAAGAACTTATTTTGTTCAAGAATTGGCAAAAAATAGCATTTTAAGCGCAGGTTATCACATAATGAGCTATTCTCATGATGAAAAAATTTTAAATAGATTAATCGCAGTATATAAAAAAGTATTTATAAATATGAAAAATAGTTTAGAAAATAATTCTTTACAAAATAAAATTAAAATACCTAATCCCAAATTGTCTGCCGGAGCTATATTGTGAAAAATAAATGTTTAAATTGCAAAAGTGATAAATTCATTAAAATTTTCCATGCAAAAAAATTTCCTTTATTTTTTGGAGCTATTCCTAAAGAAGGATTGAATAAAATCAATTATTACCCTTTAACCATATCAAAATGTAAAAGGTGTAATTTAATTCAACAGGTTAATTTATTAGATCAGGATATTATAAATTCTATTTATACAGCTAGTTATTATAATTGCTCATCGACAGTTGTTAGCGGTTTATTAAAAAAAGAAAAAGTATTTTTTGTCGATTTTTTAAATGCAGGAAAGCTAAAGAGCGGAGAAGTCTTGGAAGTTGCATGTTACGATGGGTATGTCTTGGATTTGTTGAAAAATAAAGGTTGGGATGTTTATGGCTGCGATCCAAACCCAATGGTAAAATTTGCTCAAAAAAAATTTGGTTCTAACATTTTACCTGAAATGTTTGACAAAAAAAGCTTTGGTTCTAAAAAATTTGATATAATATTTTTTAGAAATTTACTAGAACACTTGTATGACACTAGTAAATTTTTAAAAGAAGTTAAAGCAAAATTAAAAAAAAATGGATCAATTTACATAGAGGTCCCAAATGTTTACAATGTTTTAAATGGCTCTGTTTTTGGAAGTTTTTTTCACCAGCACATATCCTATTTTTCCATAGAGACTTTAAAATTTTTATTAAATCAAAATGGATTTGATATTGAGAGATATTATGCCGGTGATTTTTTAATAGTCGAAGCAAAAGTCAAAAAAAATATGATTGATAAAAAAGCTAACAACAGTCAAAAAGTTAATTTTTATATTAGTGAATACAATAAAACTTACTCAAAATATGTAAAAAAGTTTTATTCTTTTTTTAACAATCCAAAAATTAATAAGATTTGTTTATTTGGAGCAAGTGCACAGTCAACCTCTATGATTAACCTTCTAAATAGCAAACAGAAAGATAAAATAAAAATAATTATAGACAACGACTCAAATAAAATTGGGAAATACATGATTGGAACAAATATTAAAATAAAATCTCCCAACGAGATATCAAGCAAAGATTTTGATTACGCTTTGGTTATGTCATTTATGTACTATGAGGAAATGAAGGAAAATTTAAAAATAGTTGGCATTAAAGAAGACAAAATACAAAGTTTGTATGACTAAAAAATCTTTTGATGAGGATGAAATATTAAAAATTACGAAAAAAATTTTTAAAAAAACAAAAAAAATAAATATTGATTCTAGTACTAAAAGTATATCTGATTGGGATTCAATGAATCATATAATATTAATTATGGAAATTAATAAAAAATATAAAATTAATATTTCTCTTGAAGATTCTGTAAATATAAATTCTATAAAAAATATAGTAAAAATTGTAAAAAAATATCAAAAATAGTGAAAAAAGAGATAAAAATATTAGGCAAGACTATTGGAGACGGTTATCCAAGTTTTCTTATTGCGGAAATTGGATCAAATCATAATAGAGATAAAGAGGTAGTTTTTCAATTAATTGACGCAACAGCAAAAGCGGGATTTGATGCGGTCAAATTTCAAATATACGACGCAGAAGAAGCCTTTTCTAAGAATGAGATGACCACAGACGTTGGCTTGGAATACCTTTATGGAGTAAGACCTTGGTGGGAAATTGCAAGAGACAAAATATTAATGCCAAGAGAGTGGTTTGGAGAAATGTTTGAATACGCCAGAAAAAAAAATTTAATACCCCTGTCAGCCATTCATAGAGTAGAAGATTGCAAATTTTTGTTACAATACGGATTGCCAGCAATCAAAATTGCATCAATCGACTTTACTTATTTTCAATTACTTGAAGAACTTTCTAAATTTAAACTACCCATGATTATTTCTAGTGGAATGGCAAACGAAATAGAAATAGACAATACAATTAAATTCTTTGAAGAACAAAAAAAAGAAGATATCGCACTACTTCATTGTAGCTCGTGCTACCCTCCAAAAGAGGAGGAGTTAAACTTAAACAATATCATTAACTTTAAAAATAAATATAAAATACCCGTAGGATATTCGGATCATTACTCTGGAAAACTGTCATCCTCTCTTGCGGTGGGACTCGGTGCGAACATAATAGAAAAGCATATAACTTTAGATAAAAAATTTCCAGGTCCAGATCATCCTTTTGCTATTGAACCCACAGAAATGATTGAAATGGTAAGAGATATTAGAAATATAGAAAAAATGAAGGGTAGTTTTAGTAGAAAACTATCACAAAAAGAAATTGAAAATAAAAAAATGATAAGACGCAGTGTTGTAGCAAAAGTTGACATTAATATTAATGAGACAATAACTTTAAATAAAATTAAATTTGCTCGCCCAGGAACAGGAGTGCAAACTTATGAGTTTGAAGAAATAAAAAATAAAAAAGTAAAAAAAAAAATATGCGCTGAAACAGTGATTACGCATGAAATGATCGAAAAATAAAATGAAATGTCCAGTTTGCAAAAGCTTAAAAATAAAAGAACTTTTTCGTAAAAAAAACTTTCCTTATTTTACATCTCCCTTGAGTGCGCTAAAGCTAAGAAAACTAAATCAGATATTAAAAAATAAAAAAAAAACACAGAATTTAAACGTGGTCTATTGTGAATCTTGTACACATACTTTTTTGAAGAACATACCGGACACAAAAACTTTAAATGAGCTTTATAATAAATTTTACAATTACCCATCTCCATTAAAAAAAGGTTTTGAGCCAACAAGAGATAACAAGTTTTTAAAAATTTTTAATGAACAAAAAAAAATGCTTAAATTACAATCTAGAGTTCTGGAAGTGGGTTGTTTTGATGGTTACATATTAAGTAAAATAAAATCTTCTTTTAATGTTTTTGGTTGCGACCCCAGTCCAGGAGCACTCATTGGAAAAAAAAAGGGTTTAAATATTGAAAGAAGTTTTTTTAGTAAAGATACGTTTGGTAAAAAAACTTTTGACATAATTATTGCAAGACACATAATAGAGCATATTTTTAATTTAGATAATTTTTTAAAAGACATAACATCTAAGCTTTCTAAAAATGGAAAATTGATTCTTGAAATACCAAATATAAATTTTTTTTTAAAAGGTGGCCTACCTTCAGTTTTTTCTTTACAGCATATTCAATATTTTAATCATAGTTCAATTGAAAAATTATTAGCTAATAATAATTTTAAAATTCTAAAACTAAAATACTCCGATGATAACTTGATTATTTTTTCTCAAAAAAGCGAAATAAAAATAAAAACCAAATATAAAAAGAACCTAAGTTTCCATAAAAAATTTATAAATAAACAGAAAGTGGTTGAAAAAAAAATTAAAGTTTATTTTGCAAAAAATTATATCAAAAAAAATCATCTAGTTATTTGGGGCGCGGGTGGTTTTGGTGTAGGTTTTTTAAAATTTTTTAATATCAATTTAAATCTAATCAAACATTTCGTTGATACTGACAGAGAAAAAAATAATTGTAAATATTATGGAATTAAAAAAAAAATTTTTTCGCCTATGTCGAAAAATATAAATTGTGCAAAAATATTGATCATAACTTCGATGTATTCAAATGAGATTTTAAAAGATATAATAAAAAGAAAAATTAATATAAAAATAATAACTTTATTTCCACAACTAAAATTTTATAATTTATGATAAATTAGAGGTTGATTATAATATATATTATTCTATTAATTTTTACCAATAAGTACGATTATATATGAGACAAAAAATACTAATTACAGGTGGAGCTGGTTTATTGGGTACTTCATTATATGATTTTTATAAAAAAAAATATGATTTAATATTAGGACTGTATAAAACTGACGTGAAGTTAAGGAACGTAAAAAAAATTTTCTTAAAGTATAAAAATTCAAAAAATCTTGAAAATCAAATAAAAAATCTTAACCCGGATATTGTTATTAACTGCATTGGGTTATCAAATGTTGAAATTTGTGAACAAAATAAAAAAAAAGCCATTGAGTCAAATATAAAAATACCGCTATCTATTAGCAATATGTGCAAGAAGCTTAATATAAAATTTTATCACATATCAACAGATCATTTGTACGATGGTAATAAAAAAATTTATAAAGAAACTGACAAGAGCAAACCGTTAAATTTTTATGCAAAAACAAAATTATTAGCCGATAATAAAATTTTACTATCCAACAAAAATGCCTGCATTATTCGTACAAATTTTTTTTCTAATGGAGGAAAAAAAAACATATCGTTTTCTGACAAAATTATAAAAAATTTGAAAGCAAATAAAAAAATCTATCTATTTGACGATGTTTTTTTTAGTCCCATTTTTGTACCAAGTTTCGCTAAAATTTTAGAAAAGACATTTGATAAAAAATTTTCTGGAATATTCAATTTAGGCTCTCTTACTCCTATTTCTAAATATGAATTTGGAATTTTAATAGCAAAAATTTTTAATTTTAACAAAGATTTAATTAAACCAATATCACTTACTTCAAAAAAACTCGTAATTAGACCAATGAATATGTCCCTAGATTCTTCTAAAATTTTAAAAAAAATTAATTTTAAAGTTCCAACAATTAGTAGAATGATTTTGGAATTAAATGAAGATTATCAAAATAAAAATTTCAAAAAATTACCATACGGTATGCATAATATTAATGACAATGATATACTCTCAGTAGTTAAGACCTTACGCAGCGGACATTTAACACAGGGACCACAAGTTTCTGAACTAGAAAAAAAAATTGCGAAGTATGTAAAATGCAAGTATGCAGTAGCAGTTTCAAGTTGTACTGCTGGTATGCACATTGCTCTTAAATCATTGCAAATTAAAGAAAACTCTAAAGTTTTATTACCCCCAATAACTTTTGTCTCAACAGCTAATGTTGTAGTAATGAACGATTTAAAGCCTCAATTTGTCGATATAAATCCTGGTAGTGCAAATATGGACACACTAAAAGCCATTGAAGCTTTGGATGGTAATAAAAATATTAAAGCTGTAATGCCTGTTCATTTTGCAGGTTATCCATGTGACTTAAGGCCATTCCAGTCATTTAGAAAAAAAATTAAAATTGTAGAAGATGCAGCCCACGCGCTTGGATCAAAATATCTTTGCGGTAGCATGATAGGATCATGTAAGTATTCCGACCTGTCTGTTTTTTCTTTGCATCCCGTGAAAACCATAGCCGCTGGAGAAGGTGGTGTTATTACTACAAATAGTTATGAGATATATAAAAGACTATTAAGGCTTAGAAGTCATGGAATTAATAAAGCTGATGATAAATTTTTGAATAAAAAAAATTCTCACACAAAAAACAAAATTAACCAATGGTATTATGAAATGAGAGATATGGGTTATCATTATAGACTAACTGATATTCAATGTAGTTTGGCCATTTCCCAATTAAAAAGAATAAATGTTTTTTTAAAAAAAAGACAAAAAATTGCCGATTATTATAATAAAAAATTTATAGGGTTTAACAATATAAAAATTTTAGCTCCTAAACCAGGAAATCTAAGCAGTAACCATTTATATATTCTGCAATTAGATTTTAAAAAATTAAAAATTTCAAAACAAGAATTCATTGATAAATTAAAAAGAAAAGGAATAGTAACGCAGGTTCATTATATACCTGTTACTATGCACCCTTATTATCAAAAATTAGGCTACAGTATTAAGTCTACCCCAGAAGCTATAAAATATTATGAGCAAGCATTGAGCATACCGATATATTATGGTCTGACCGAGTATCAGCAAAATCATGTTATATCTTCTATAAAAAAAATATTAAATTATGCCATCAATAAATAAAAAATTAATAATAGGATCCGCACAGTTTATTAAAAACTATGGAGCTGGAAAAAAAATAAATAAAGATTTGTTATCAATGTTTGAAAATTTACAAAATTATAAAAATATTTTTTTTGATACCTCTCCAAAATACAATTCTGCTGAAAAATTTATTGGAAAAAATTTCAATAAAGCTAGAGTGGGATCAAAACTATCTTCAATGAAAAATATACCTATTAAAAATATTGAAAAATATATTTTATCTTCTTTAGGCAAAACTCTAAAAAAATTAAATAGAAGTTATTTGGACTATTATTTAGTTCACGATGAATTAGATTTAATTTCAAAAAAAAAAAAAATAATTTTTAAAACTTTAGAAAAGATAAAAAAAAAAAATTTAATTAAAAAAATTGGAGTATCAATTTATAATTACTCAAACTTAAAAAACATTATTAAAAATTTTAATATTGATATAGCACAGGTTCCATTTAATTTATTTGACAGAAGACTGCTACTTTTTTACAAATCGAATATTAAATATACAAAAAAAATTAAGTTCCATGTCAGATCTGTTTATCTCCAAGGTCTGTTATTGAATGAAAAAAAAGATTTAAAAAAATATACATTGGATCGTTATAAGCCTGTTTTTAGAAAGTTTGATAATTGGTGTGAAAAAAATCAAATCCCAAAGATAGAAGCATGCTTAGGTTTTGTTAAAAAATTTGATTTTATTGATAAATTTATTATTGGCTTTGAAAATGTGCATGAACTTGAATCAACAAATAAATATTTATCCAAATCTAAACTTAAATTTCCTAAATATATATTCTCAAATGAAAAAAAATTAATCAACCCATCTCTTTGGAAAAATGAATAAAGTAATAGCAATTGTTCAGGCCCGCTCAGAGTCGTCAAGACTCCCAAGAAAAGTAGTGCGAAAAATAAACAATAATGAAATAATAAAAATAATATTTAAAAGGTTATCGAAATCTAAAAAAATAAATAAGATTATTTTAGCAACTACAAAAGATAAATCTGATGACGATATTTCAATTTTAATTAAAAAACTAGGCTTTGAAGTTTATAGGGGATCGAAGAATAACGTTCTGTCTAGATATTATAAAATAGCAAAAAAATACTCCCCCAATTATATTGTAAGGATTACAGGAGATTGTCCATTGGTAGATCCAAAAATAGTTGATAAGGTTTTGGAGCAAGCCCAAAGATTAAAAGTAGATTACTGTTCAAATGTTATAGAACAATCATTTCCTGATGGACTCGATGTTGAAGTATTTACTCTAAATGCATTAGCTAAAGCATTTAAAGAAGGTAAAACAAAATTTGATAAGGAACATGTAACTTCATTCATGAGAAGAAATAAAAAAATAAAAAAATTAAATATAAAATCAGAAGTAAACAATTCAAAATACAGATTGTGTCTAGATGAAGAAAAAGATTATGAATTAATCAATATAATTTTTAACAAATTTAAGCCCAACATACACTTTGACTATAACAAAATAATTAATTTTTTAAAAAAAAATAAAGATCTCATAAAAATTAACTCTCATTTAAAATTAAACGAGGGATCTTTTTTAAATACAGGTCAAAAATTGTGGAGATTTGCTAAGAGTATTATTCCAGGGGGTACTATGCTGTTATCAAAAGATCCAGACAGATTCCTTCCCGACTTGTGGCCTGCATATTTTAGCAGGGCCCGTGGATGTCAAATTTGGGATTTAGACGGAAAAAAATATTTCGATTTATCTAGTATGGGAGTAGGAACTAATGTTCTCGGTTATGCAAATAAAAAAATAGATAAAAAAGTCAAAATAAATATAGAAAAGGGAAACTTAAGCACCTTATTATGTCCCGAGGAAGTCGAGTTGTCAAAAAAATTAATTGAAATTCATCCATGGTTTCAAATGGTTAAGCTTGCCAGAACCGGAGGGGAGGCTAATGCCATTGCTGTACGGATAGCCAGAAATTTTACTGGTGATGATAAAATTGCAATATGCGGGTATCATGGATGGCATGACTGGTATATATCTGCCAATTTAAACAAAAACAGTCTAGATCAACATCTTTTAAAAGGCCTGAATGCTTCTGGTGTACCTAAAAAATTAAAAAATACAGTTTACCCATTTGAATATAATGACTACAAAAAATTAGAATTAATTGTTAAAAAAAATAAAATCAAAATTATTAAAATGGAAGTAATAAGAAATCAAGAACCAAAAAATAACTTTTTAAAAAAAGTTAGGAGGTTGGCAGATAAACATAAAATAATTTTAATATTTGATGAGTGCACAACTGGATTCAGAGAAACATTTGGCGGGATACACATTAAGTACAAAGTAATTCCTGATATGGCTATTTTTGGAAAAACTCTCGGAAATGGATATGCAATAACTGCAGTCTTGGGAAAAAGAGAAATCATGCAAAAATCAGAAGATACCTTTATTAGCAGTACTTTTTGGACAGAAAGAATTGGACCAACGGCAGCAATTGCCACATTACATGAAATGAAAAAAGAAAAATCATGGGAAATAATTTCTAAAAAGGGAAAAAAATTTAAAAAAATATGGGCCCAGCTATCAAAAAAATACAAACTTCCAATCAAAATATACGGATTGGATTCATTATGTAAATTTGATTTTAAACTTAAAATAAATGAAAAATACAAGCTGTTAATAACAAGCGAAATGTTAAAAAAAGGTTTTTTGGCTACTAATTCAATATACGTCTCAACTTCTCATAGTGACAATATAATTAATAAGTATAAAAAAGCATTAGACAATATTTTTAAAATAATTAATGAATGTGAAAAAGGAAATATCAATATTGAGAATATATTGAAAGTAAAAGACCCGCTAAAAGATTTCCAAAGGTTAAATTGATATGAAAAATATTCTAGTAATTGCGGCCCATCCAGACGACGAAGTTCTAGGTTGCGGTGGTACTATGGCAAGGCTTTCAAAAAAAGGATCCTTAGTAAATATTTTAATAGTTGCTGAAGGGATTACATCCAGAGACAAAGAGAGAGATATTAAAAAAAGATCAAAAGATATATTAAAGCTAAGGAGAGATGCTAGATCTTCAGCAAAAGTTTTGGGAGCCAAAAGTATTAATTTTTTAGATTATCCCGATAACAGACTAGACACCGTTCCTCTTTTAGACATCGTTAAGGATATAGAACTCTTCATTAAAAAATTTAAACCAGATGTAGTTTTTACCCATTCAGAAAATGATATGAACATTGACCATTCAATTGTAAGTAGGGCTAGCTTAACAGCATGTAGACCATTACCAAATTCAACAGTCAAAAAAGTATACGTGTTTGAAGTCTTATCTTCTACCGAATACAATCCTTATTCAACATTTCAGCCAAATTATTTCGTAAATATAGAAAAAGTTATAAATAAAAAAGTTAATGCCTTAAAAAAATACAAGTCTGAAATGAGAGCATCGCCACATCCAAGATCTATTAAAGCAAGTAAAGACCTGGCTTCATTAAGAGGCTCTGGAGTGGGTCTAAAATACGTAGAAGCTTTTAGACTATTAAGAGAAATTTTTTAACTCAAAAATGAAAAAAAATGCAGAACTTTCAAAATATATTATTGGTTATAATAATTTAAAAAAAAAAAAATCTTTAGATCAAATATCCCTAATTCAAGAAAAGTTATCCAAAAAATGTCAATTTGTTAAAGATAATTTTATCAATAAATACTTTTTTATAGAAAATTTTTCTTACAATAACGTATTTGTAAATGTTCTTTTATCAAAGATTGGTATTAGTAAATTAAGAAACGTTTTAATAGCATACAATTCATCATCTTACGAAAAAGTGAGTTATGCGATGCCAGAAGAATGGATAAAATTTTTTTTAGATGAAGGATACAAAGTGAATATCTTCATTTCAAAACTTAAATTTTTCAATCTTATTTTAAAACATTTGATGATTGGCATATATACAATTATTAAAATTAATTTCTTAATTTTAATAAATTTTTTTAATGATGATTTGCTTAATTTTTCTTATTTTAATAAATGTTCTGTTTTTAATTTTCCAAGAGACGGAAATAGCTCAAAATATAATCTATTCAACTTTTGCAAGATAAATTTGTTAAAAAAAGATATTGTAAATTTTTTATATAGTAGCAATTGCAAATGCAAAGAAGAATTTCATTATAAACAATATAAATTTAATTGCAGCAGTTATCCTTTTAAGATTAAATTAAATTTAAAAGAATATTTTTTCTTCTTATATAAATTGTTAATAATTTTATTTTTTATAATATTTTCTTTAATAATGGGTCATTGGTGGAATGTGATTATGCTGTCGGAGCAGCCATTAAAATTGTTGGCGGAAATAAAGAAAAGAAAAAATCTTCCAAAAGATATTATTTTTAACTTATCTGATCTTTATTACCGTCCATTGTGGACATACACCCTTGAAAATAGAGGAAGTAGAGTTTTTATGATTTGGTATTCTACTAACAACCAGGCAAATTATAAAAAAAAAATAAAGGAAAAATTTTTTTATGATTGGGTTAATATTAATTGGCCAATAAATGTTGTGTGGAATCAGGAACAAAAAAGTTGGCTAGAAGATTACATAGGAGATAAAAAAACAAAAATTATTTATTTTGGTTATGTGTGGTTAAATGACTGTAAAATGACATTAGAATTCCCCAAAAATCAAAAATATCTTTCTGTATTTACTGTTAACCCTTATGGTTTATCAAAATTTTCAATGTCTAATGAGGACGAATTGGAGTTATTGAAATGTGAAAATTCTATTAATTTTCTGAAAGATATTATAAACATATCAAAAAAACAAAATTTTAAAATTCTTTTAAAAAATAAAAGAGAAATACTAAGTACACATCATCCTAAATATATTAATTTTTTAAAAAAAAATAAAAATAATTTTGTTATTATAAATGAAAATATTTCACCAATAAAAATTATGGAAAATTCTTTTGGATCAGTAAACTTTCCATTTACTTCTGCAGCTTATTTGTCACAAAATATGAATTTACCTACTTGTTATTATGACGTAACAGGTAAGGCAAGTGATTTTTCATTTGATAAAAAAATAAAACTTTTAAAATCAAAGCAGGAATTGCAAGAGTGGGTATCAAAATATTTATGATTATTGCCTTAATCCCATGTAGATTAGAATCTAAAAGACTAAAGAAAAAAGCCTTGTTGAGACTTGAAAATATTCCGGTAATCACGCATGTTCTAAAAAGATCATTATTATGTAAATATTTAGATAAGGTTGTTGTTTGCACAGATAGCAATAAAATTATTGCTGAAGTAAAAAAAAATAAAGGGCTGTACTTCAAATCTAAAAAAAAACACGAAAATGGAACCGAGAGAATTGCAGAATATCCCATAAAGAAAAAAATAAAATTCATTATAGATATTCAGGCAGATGAACCTTTGTTTGACCCCAAAAGCATAAAAGAATTGATATTTTTTCATAAGAAGCACAGTCATTATGATATAGTTGTTCCTAGTATTAAGTTAAAAAAAGGAAATAACAAAAATGAAGTTAAAATTATATCAAACGAAAAAGGAGACGTTCTATATTTAACAAGATCAAAATCCCCTTGTGAATTTAAATCAACAGTTCCTTATTATCAAAAACATCTTTCGATCATATCTTTTAAACCCAAAGCATTAAAAAAATTTTCTAAATTAAATAAATCAAAATTAGAAAAGATAGAAGGAATTGAGTTACTGAGAGCATTAGAAAATAATTTTAAAATTGGGACATTTCTTAGTAAATATACAAGTCAGGCAATAGACGTTAAAGAAGATTATTTAAAGGCAAAAAGAATCATGAAAAAAGATAAAATAAAAAATTTATACAATTTGTAATGCATAAAAAAACTTTCATTTTTGATTTGGACGGAGTTCTAATTAACTCAAAAAAAAACATGGAGTTATCCTGGAGTTACGTAAATAATAAATATTCTCTAAAAATAGAATTTAAAAATTATTTTAAATATCTGGGAATTTCTTTTTATGAAATTTTAAAAAAACTTAGAATAAAAAAAAATTTATTCAAAAATATACATTATGATTACAAAAAGATCTCCAGAGCAAATATGATTAAAATCAAATTATATAAAGATGTTAAATCGGTCTTAAAATTTTTAAGTAAAAATTGCTTAATAGCCGTGGTAACATCTAAAGATAAGAGTAGATCAGCAGAAATATTAAAAAAATTTAATCTACCATTTAAAATTATCGAGTGTCCTTCTCGAAAAATTAAAGGAAAGCCAGATCCGGCTTTAATTAAAATAGCTTTAAAAAAACTAAAATCAAATAATAAAAATTCTTATTATGTGGGCGATATGGAGGTGGACTACAAAGCATCAAGACAAGCAAAAATAAAATTTATTTTCGCAAAGTATGGTTACTCTGAACAGAAAAAAAAATATCCTCTGGAAATTAATAAATTTAAGGATTTATTGAAAATTTATAAGTTAAAATAGTATTTTACTAAAAGTAAATTTAAAATATTTACAAGCAAAATGAAAAAAAAATTATATTATAAAAGTATTGTTTTTTGCAAACTAAATGTTCTCAATGTTCGCTTAGAATATCTTCACTGGTTTAAAAACAAAAAAAGAACAAAATTCATAATCAAAAAACCAAATTCATTAATACAATTAAATAATTTTGTAAAAAAATGTAATAATAATAATGATGATGATGTATTATTAGTGGGTATATTCGATAAAATACAAAATCATCTAGGCAACGTAAAGTTTGATGAATTCGACTTAAAAAAAAAATCTTGCACACTTGGAATATTAACTGGCGATAAAAAATATTTAGTTAAAAATAACATAAAAGACATTCTTCTGGGTTCTGTAAAGTTTTTAAAATTATATAAAAAATTTAGTACAATTAATTTGGGGGTAAATAGATTAAACATAAGAGCTAGAAAAGTTTTTTTTAAATCTGGTTTTAGATTTAAAAAAATTTCGTCAACCGGCGTAATAACAATGAGCCTAAAGATATAAGCAATGTATATGGTTAAACTAGTAAAAAATTTATTACAATGAATAAAAAAAACTTTAATAAAATTGTTAAACTAACAAATTTTTTTTTTAATTGTTTAATTAACAATAAAATTAATTTAGTTAAATATTGCGATTTCTTTTATGTGCTAAATGCACACCCTCTTAACTTAAAGAAATATTTTTTTTTCAAAAACACAAAATATAACTTTATTTTTTTTTTTAAATTATTTACAGAATCTATAAAAAATATTATATATATTTTTTATAGATTTTTAGATAAAAATTATTTTTATTCAATTAATATTAATAAAAAAGTTGATGTTATTTTTTTTTCGCACTTAATAAATTTAAGTCATGTAAATAATAATAAGGATTTTTATTTTGGAAACTTACCTAAATTACTTAATAAAAGTTCTATTACAGTTTTAAACAATCAAACAGAGCTGTCCCATTCTCAATTAATAAAAAAAAATAATAATAAAAAAAAAAATATTATTGTACTTTCAAAATATGTTGGTTTTAAAAATGAATTAATTATTTTGCGATTGGTGTTTTGCAATACTATTAAACTATTTGCTCAAAAAAAAAATTTTAAAAGTAAAGAAAAAATTATTATTTTTAAAAATTTAATTTTAAATATTTTAAATCAAAGTACATTTAAAAACATTAGATTCTCCATGCAAATCATAAAAATTTTACAAATTCACTCGCCTAAAAAAATCTTATTTACATTTGAAGGGCATTGTTATGAAAAAATTATAATTGATACAGTAAAAAGTTATAATAAATCCATTGAATGCATTGCTTATCAACATTCCATAATTTTTCCAGACCAGCCATCCTTGTTAAGACCCAATGACATTTCTCTTCAACCAGATAAGATTTTTACCTCAGGCCTTAAAGGAAAAAATATTTTAAAAAGCATCTATAACAAATCAAAAATTTATGTAATTGGAAACCCCAGACATGAAAAAAAAAGAATAGACTTTAATAAAAAAAAAAATATTTGCTTATTAATTCCCGATGGAACAATAGATGAAACAAAAAAAATGTTAGAATTAGTACCAAAAAATAAATTCTTAAAAAATTGTAATATTGAATTTTTGGTAAGATTCCATCCTAGCATGAGTAATTTTTTCTTAAATAATGATAATTTAAATATTAAATTTTCTAAAAATACATTATCGCAGGATTTGGAGAATTGCTCTTGGGCAGTATATAGGGGGTCAGGCGCTATAGTTCATTGCTTAGGACATGGAATAAGACCAATTTATTATTATTACCATAAAAACGATTTATCAATAGATCCACTTCATGATTTAAGAAAATTTAAAAAAAAAATATGCAATTTTAAAGAATTAAATAAAATTATAAAATTTGATATAAATAACAATTTTCCTTATAATGACAAAGATTTTATTCTAGATTGTTCAGCAAGTTCGAATTTTTATTTTTCAAAAATGAAATATTCTTTTGCAAAAAAACTAATTTTACGATAATTTCCTGTTAAAGTTGTACTTAGTTTAGGTCTTATTACACCCAAACTTATAATGGTGGCATCAATCAATTTTACGATAAAATCTTCCGTAATTTTTTTTAGTAAATAGTAAATAGGATTTTCTACCAAAATACTAAAAATTAATATAATAAAAACATTCTATGTTAAAAAATAAAATAATAACAATAACTGGTGGAACAGGATCGTTTGGTAAAAAAATAATACCAGAGCTTTTGAAGACATATAAACCTAAAGAAATTCGAGTTTTTTCAAGAGATGAAATGAAACAATGGCATTTGCAAGAGAAATATGCAAAACAAAAAATAATTAAGTTTATTATTGGTGACGTTAGAGATTCTGAATCATTAAGAAGATCTATAAAAGGATCTGATTATGTTATCCATGCAGCAGCGACAAAAATTGTACCAACTGCCGAATACAATCCAAGCGAATGTATTAAAACTAATGTATTTGGAGCAATGAATGTAATAAACGAATGCATAAGCAGCAAGGTTAAGAAGGTAATCTCCCTATCAACCGACAAGGCTTGTAATCCTGCAAATCTTTATGGAGCAACTAAATTGTGCTCAGACAAACTTTTTGTAGCAGCAAATTTTTTAGAAAATAATACCGATACTAAATTTTCAGTAGTCAGGTATGGAAATGTAATGGGATCTAGGGGGTCTGTTATCCCATTTTTTTTAAATCAGAAAAATACAGGAATTTTTACGATAACTGATAAAGAAATGACAAGGTTCATGATTACCTTAAAAGAAGCTACAGATTTAGTCAAATATGCATTTTCTGACATGAATGGAGGAGAAATATACATTTCCAAAATTCCATCCATGAAAATAGCTGATATTGCCACTGCAATCAAACCTAACAATAAAATAAAAATTACAGGTGTAAGACCTGGTGAAAAAATGCATGAGATAATGATCTCTAAAGAAGATTCTTTTTACACATACGAATACAAAAAATACTATAAAATATTACCATCATTAAATAGTGCCTATAAAAAGAAATCTTACATTAAAAATGGTATTAAAGTTCAGAAAAATTTTGAATATAGCTCAGACACTAACACTAAATGGATGACAAAAAAAAACTTAGATAGATGGTTGAGTGATTATATCAAGTCTGAGGATTTTAATAAAATATAAAACATTCTATCATTGTCATGATTTTGAAAATTGATATTTATAATCATGTATATTACCTAATTAATTTCTTTAATGATCTGTAGATGAACTTTATCTCAAAAAACATCGATGTAGTAATACCAACTTTGCATGGAAAAAATCTATACAAGACAATAAAAAGTCTTAATTCAGGAAGTTTGAGACCAAGAAAAATTATTTGTGTTTATTATTATAAATTTAATTTTTCTATATTAAAAAAAAAATTTAAAAACATCTATTTTGTTAAATCTAATATAGGGAATCAGGTTCAACAAAGAATAGAAGGTTTTAAACATGTTAATTCAAAATATGTTTTGCAATTAGATGATGATATTATTCTTGAAAAAAATGCTCTTTTAAATTTAATGAAAATTAAAATTAAATTAGGAGATAAAGCATTAGTTGGTCCAGTTTTTTTAGATTTAAATAATAATTCTATTCATAATTTGGAATCTAATAAATATATTTTAAGCAATATTTATAAATATATTATTTGCGGAGCTAATTACGGAGTTAAGAAAATTGGAACAATAACATCTTTAGGTTTGGCCTATGGAGTTAATTCTAATATAGAAAAAAAAATAGTTAAATGCCAGTGGTTGCCTGGAGGGTGCGTTTTGTTCTCAAGAAACATGCTTGAAAAAAGTTATGATAAATTTATTTTAAGTAAAAAATCTTTCTGCGAAGATATTTTTTTTTCTATACAAAGAACCAAAAAAAAATTTAGTCATTATACTATAGCTAATTCTTTAGTTTATACAAAAATAGATAAAAATAAATTTGATTTTTTAGCATACAAAGATGAAATGAAAAATAGACTTTTTTTATTAAATTACACAAAAGGAAATGTAATTAGATTTTATATATGGGTTATTTTTGAATTTTTTTTTAGATTAGTAAAGCCAAGTATTTCTAAAAATTAGTTAGTTATTTTCAAATATAAAAATAGAAGAGTCCGCATGGTTGGCATTAATACCAATTAAAATACTCATAAATTATAATTTTTATTTATTTAAGAAATCAACGAAAGACAAAATCCAAATATGATGCGTCATTTCAATTTGATTATAATTTTTACAATCAATCCAAAAGTTTATATTTCCTAGAGATTTTAGTTTGTTTTTTTTATTAAAACCTGAAAAAGTTATCATTTTTATACCCATTTTTTTCGCTTGCTTCGCACAATTTAAAATATTTTCAGACTCTCCGCTGCTGCTAATTAAAAAAATGAGATCGTTTTTGCAGCCGTGCGTTTTTAATGCTTCAGCCATCCAATTGTCATGACCAAAGTCATTTGCATAGCAAGTTATTAAATTAGAATCGTTAAATGTAATTGATCTTTTTTTTAAAAATTTCGAAAAATCAGTAGCGCAGTGACTAGCTATAGAAGCGCTACCACCATTGCCAATAAATATTATTTTATTTTGGCTTTTAATTTTTTTGATTAAATCTAAGGTATCTTCAAATTTTTGCATATCAAATTGAATTAAATTTTCATAAATTTTTTTAAAGTACTTTTTAGTAAAATCTTCTTTATTCATATTTTTATCGTTTTATCTATAGTTTTTGTTATTAGTTGAAATCGTGTATTTATTATATACTTAAATATTTTTTGTAACATTATATATATAATTTTTTTATTTGATAGGGCAGGTCTTTTTTCTTACTGTTGAAAAAATTTTAATTTTTTCCCCACTTACGGCTATAAAGTCTTTTTTTTATCTCCGATCATAAAATTTTATTTCCTATCAATATTCTATTTTTTTATAAGCATTGGTATTATGCCAGTACCTAGTTGTCTGTCATTAGTTTTGTTTTATATTTTCCAATTCCAAACTTAAAATGATACTGATAAAAGAAAATATCACCAATCTTTTTCTTGCGATTTTTTTTAAATAAATGTTAATAATATTGAGTTATTTTAACTTTAGGATACCTCTACCAATTTTGTGTTGATTTTTAATAATTTAAGAGCACTTTGGGTTGTTGGTTAAATATTAAATTGTGCTATTTTAGATATATAGGCATTTTCTTTATTAATAACACCATCACAGTCTATAAAAGGACATTTTTTTTGTGGGACACCATCATGCCAAAGAATAGCTAAAAATTAAATTTAAAATTAAAATACTTTATTAACAATTAATATAAATTTAATATATTTAGCTTATTGTTTAATTGTTATATAATTTTTATACTTTTGTTATTTCAGATAAGCTGCATTAGATCTCGGAAGTTTTGCTTACAATTGACCTTACTTGGGCAGATAAGTTAATGTTTTTGTCTTTGTAGTAAAACTTAATATTAGCGCCTTTGGCAGCTAGCAAGTCTATTTTTTTGTCTCCCATCATAAAGCTTTTTTTTGAATCGATATTCCATTTTTTTATAGCCTTAAGGATCATGCCCGAGCCTGGTTTGCGGTCGTTCGTTTTTTTTTTGTATTTACCAATTCCATACTTTGGGTGATATGGACAAAAATATATATCATCAATATGTTTCAATTTTTTTTTTAAATATGAGTGTATTAATTTAAGTTCATTTAATTTTACAAAACCTCTTCCTATGCCCGCCTGGTTAGTAATAATAATTATTAAATAATTTTTATTTTTAAGGAATTTTATTGCCGCCAGTGTTTTAGGTAAAATTTTGAAATTTTTTAAATTAGATATGTATCCTCGCTCTTCATTAATTACTCCATCACGATCAAAAAATGCACACTTGTATAACTTTTTTTTAAGTCTCATGCTAAAATTTATATGTAATTTTACGAATATACATTATGCAAATTGAATTTTACAATTATTGTTATATAGTTAAATTTGTATTCATGTATATTTATAAATAAATTTAATAGTTCAGTAAAAAGTCTAGTAAACACAATTATTAATATTTTTTTCCCTATAAGTAAAATTTAAATATTAAAATAATAGATATTATATCCAAAAAAGGTAAAAATTTTGAATTTTACAATGTGGGTACCAACGAAGAATTTGGAAATAAAAATTTAATTAAATTAATATGCAAAGTGACAAGGTCAAGTTATGACGATCTTGTTATAAAGATTAAGGACAGACTCTTCAATGCCGCAAGATATAGCATTAGTCATAATAAAATAACAAAATTAGGCTGGAGGCCTAAAAAAAAGCATTTTAGTTTAAAAGAAATTTTTGAATGAATAAAGAAAAATTTAAATAATTTCCCCCCTTAACATACCGGACAATATGCAAATTTTTTCTTTATTATCCTTAACTAATTTAAAATTATAGACAGTATATCTTTTGTCCGAGCAAAAAGTATTTCAATTTTCTTTTGTTATATTGCAAATGCACCATATACATTATAGTTTTTAAATAAAAAAATGGTAATTTAAATGCGAGTTGTTTTTATTTTAGACAAATATGAATCAAAAACAGGAAGTTATTATTCAATTGTAAGTGGGCTTGTTAATTATTTCTTAAAAAAAAAGATTATTGTAAATATATTAACATCTGATCTTAAAAAAAAAAACAAAAAAAAGTTTTACAATCTAATATCAAAATCTGATATCTGCCATTTTTTTGGCGGATGGAGTTTTTTTCATATTGTATCTTTTTTTATGGCTACGAAGTTAAAAAAAGTTAGAATTATTCACCCCATGGGATTTTATGAGCCATGGGCATTACAGCAAAAGAAATTAAAAAAAAAATTAGCATGGTATCTCTATCAAAAAAAAATATTGTCCGAGGCAGATCTAATTCATTGCGCGTCAAATAAAGAAAAAAAAAATTTATTGAATTTAAATCAAAGCTTTAATACAAAAGTATTGCCATTTGGTATAGCAAAAAAATTTATTTCAATAAAAAAAGAAAAAAAAATTTTATATAAAAAAGCCCTTTTCTTTTCAAGAATACATCCAGTAAAGGGGATAGAGACTTTAGTAGATTGTTGGAAAAAATTAGACAATAAAGATTGGATTTTAGATGTGGTAGGTCCAAAAGAAAACAAGTATTTTTATAACAAGATACAAAAATTAATTGGTAACAGTAATAATACAATCAACTATTTAAAGCCTGTATTTACTGATTTCGAAAAAATTAAATTATTTAATAATTATGACTTGCTGATTTTGCCCAGTAAGAATGAAAACTTTAGCATGGTGGTTTTGGAATCTTTAGGAAGAGGATTGCCAGTCTTAACAACCACAGAAACTCCGTGGAAAATTATAAAATATTATAATGCGGGGTGGATTATTAACCCTAAACGATCAAGTTTACTGCTATGTTTAAAAAATATTTTTAAGCTAGATTTTAAAAACTTTAATCTAAAATCCAATAATGCTATTAATGTTGCAAAAAATTTTCAAATAGAGCATGTTTATAAAAATTACATTAAAACTTATCTTGAATTGTTAAAAAAGAAATAATTCTTCAGTGTCATTATGATAATACTTGGATTGAATGCTTATCACCCCGATTCTTCCGCTTGCCTTTTAATTGACGGGAAGGTTGTAATTGCAATAGAAGAAGAAAGAATAAACAGAATCAAACATTGGTCTGGTTTGCCAATTTTATCAATTAAAGAATGTTTAAATAAAAAAAGTCTAAGCTTAAAAGATATAGATCATGTTGTCATCAATACCAGTCCATCATCTAATTTATTAAATAAAATAAAATTTATTATTTTCAATAAAATTGATTACGGATTTATTTGGGATAAATTCAAAAATACTAATAAAAAAAAACTCCTACTTAAAACTATTGAGCATGAGATCGAAGATACTTTTAATGGTAAGTGTAAATTAAATTTTATTGAACATCATCTTGCACATGTTGCCTCTGCATATTTCGATTCTCCTTACGATAAATCAGTCAATCTATCTATTGATGGCTTTGGAGATTTTGCAAGTTTATCGTGGGGTATTGCAGAAAAAAATAAAATCATAATTAAAAACAAAATCTTATTTCCTCATTCGTTAGGTACTTTTTATGAGGCTTTTACGCAATTTTTAGGATTTAATAATTGGGGTGATGAATATAAAATAATGGGGTTATCTTCTTATGGCACTCCTAATTACGTAAAAGAAGTTGAACAAATAATTCAAATAAAAAAATTTGATGGTTTTAAACTCAACCTAGATTATTTCGAACATCATAAAAAAAATATTATTAACACCTGGGCTAATACAGGTCCACGAAATGAAGATTTGTTTAACAATAAAATAGAAAAATTATTTTTTAGAAAAAGAAATTTTGACGAACCTTTGGAAGAAAAACATCGAAATGTCGCTGCATCTGTGCAGTTTGTTTATGAAAAGATTATATTTAGTATTTTAAATGAAATTTATCCTAAGTATCAAATTGAAAATTTAACTTTATCAGGGGGCTGTGCTCAAAATTCTTCTGCCAACGGAAAGATACTAAGCAATACAAATTTTAAGTCTTTATTTGTGCCAGCAAATCCAGGCGATGGAGGTGGCTCAGTAGGGGCTGCTTATACTCTGTGGTCTAATATTAGCAAAAAAAAACCCACAAGAAATAATAATGCATATTTAGGATCATCGTTTACGGACCAAGATATAGAAGCTGCATTGACTAAAGAAAAAAAAGCACTAGATATAAAAAAGTATGAGGTTAAGTTTATACCAAATGATAGCCAGCTAATAGAGTATGTTGCTAATCAAATTGCTAATAATAAAATAATTGGATGGTACCAAAATGGAATGGAATGGGGTCCGAGAGCATTAGGCAACCGCTCAATATTAGCCGATCCTAGAAATAAAAATATCAGAGAGGAATTAAATATTAAAATTAAAAAAAGAGAAATATTTAGGCCATTTGCTCCGTCAATTCTTTTGGAAGAAGCCTCAAATTGGTTCGAAAATTTTAACGAAGAAATTCCTTACATGTCGCAAGTGTTAAAATTTAAAAAAGACAAAAGAAGTCTAGTTCCAGCAGTGTCTCATATAGATGGAACCGGAAGGTTGCAAACTGTTACAGAAAAAAACAATCTTCTTTTTTACAATTTGATTAAATTTTTTTTCTCTATCACGGATGTTCCAATACTGCTCAATACATCTTTTAATGAAAATGAACCAATCGTGAATAAACCAGAAGAGGCTATTAATTGTTTTTTGAGAACTAAAATGGATTTGTTAGTGCTTAAAAATCACATAATAATAAGAAGATAAAACCTTATGCTCAATACCTTAGGAAAAATTAGAAGTTTGCTCACAAAGAGTGAAAAAAAAACTTATTTTGCTATCACTATATTTTTATTGTTAATTACTTTTTTGGAAATGTTTTCTCTCGCGTTAATTTTACCTGTTTTTAATATTGTATTTTTGAATGAAGCCCCAAATCTGAAGATATTTAGCTTTATTGATACGCCTTTATTAAATGACAATGATATAAAAGTTACAATATTAACGTTATTGTTTTTTTGTTACGTAATTAAAAACTCTTTTTCAATATATTACAATTATTTTACGTTAAATTTTTTTTACAAGTTTCACTATAGAATTGTAAATTATGTAATTGCAAATTATTTAAATCAAAATTACGAATTTTATTTAACAAATAAATCTAAAGATGTTTTAGTTAATACCTTTACTCACACGAATAACTTCAGAGATTTTTTGGTGTCTTTGCAAATATTTATAACTGAATTTCTTCTAATTTTAGGATTAGTCGCTTTTTTATTGTATACAAGTTTTGGATTATTTTTGTACTTCTTTCTTATTTTCACTTTTGTTTTCTTTTTATATATTATGTATTCCAAAGGTAAAATTACATCCTGGTCTATTTTAAACAATGAGAACACATCTTTGGCAAACAATCTACTCGTTGAAGGAAAAAAGGGTATTAAAGATATTATCATTTATAGCTTAACCGATTATTTTTTGGATATCTTTAAAAAAACAACTTTCCTTGTCAATAGAGCAAATAGAAATCTAGAATTTATTAATCTTGCAGCAAAGTTTTGGATTGAAATACTGGTTGTTTTTTTAGTGTGTTCCTCAGCAATCGGTATAATTTATTTAGAAAAAAATATAGAAAAATTTTTACCAATATTTACATTATTTGCAGTTGCAATATTTAGACTTTTACCAACTGTAAACAGAATGCTTCTTGCAGCGCAAATCTTAAGGTTTACAAAATTGAGCGTTGATAATATTGCTAATTGCTTTGATGACACCGACAAATATTTGATAAAATATTCAGAAAATTCTTTGTATTTTGAAAAATCAATTGAGTTAAAAAACATATCTTTTGCTTACAATTCCAGTAAAAAATTTATTTTAGAAAATATTAATTTAAAAATAATAAAAAACGAAAAAATCTGCATTTCCGGAAAAAATGGATCTGGTAAATCAACATTATTGAATATTTTAGCCGGACTGATATCCCCAACGAACGGAAAATTTATTCTAGATGATACAAATCTAGTGGTATCAGGAAATGCTTCATGGTTTCGAAATGTAAGCTATGTGCAGCAAGAAGTCTATTTAGTAGACGAAACGATTTTAAATAATATCACTTTAGGCAGTAAGAATTTAATAAATCAAAAAAAAATTAATGAGGTGGTAAGTCAACTTTCTTTAAATACTTTATTTAATCATTTGCCGAATGGACTGGAAACTAAAGTGGGGGAGTCCGGATCTAAATTATCTGGAGGACAAAAACAACTAATCTCCTTAGCAAGATCTCTTTATAAAGACTCAGAGGTAGTAATTTTTGACGAACCTACGTCTGCTCTTGATGTTAGCTATATTGATATATTCAAAAAATTCTTAACAAACTCAAGAAATAAAACAATAATAGTTGTTACGCATGATGCATTTTATAAACAAGATTACTTTGATAAAATTTACAATCTTGAAGATCAAACTATTAAGTTAACATACGAAAAAAAAATAAAAATTTAATATTATAAAATTAAAAAAATGCGCAAAGTATTGGTAACAGGATCATCGGGATTTATAGGGAAACACGTAGCTAATATTTTTATCAAAAAAAATTTTAAGGTTTATGGTTTAGATAAAAAAAGAAAATTAGAAAATTTTTATTTGAAATGCGATTTAATGGATAAAAAAAAGCTTTATACTTATGTAAAAAAAATAAAGCCTCAAATTGTTGTTCATTTAGCGGCAAGAACAGATTTATTGGGAAAACAAATTGCTGATTACAAGGCAAATTATATAGGAACGAAAAATTTAATTAATATATGCAATAACACCAAATCTGTAAAAAGAGTTATTTTCACTTCTACATTACTGGTCAACAGACTTCCGTGGAAAAGCAATAGTTATACGGATTATGATGCAGACACACTCTACGGTCAAAGCAAAGTTTTGATGGAAACAATTATTAGATCAGGAAAAACTAATTTTACATGGTGCATAATCAGGCCAACAACAATTTGGGGAGATTCTTTGCAGAATCATTTTAAATTATTTTTTAAGTTGATAAAAAAAAACTTATATTTTCATTTTGGAAGTAAAAAAATTTACAAAAGTTACGGATATGTGAAAAATACATCTTTTCAAATATACAAGTTAGCAACTTGCAAACCAAAGCTTATAAATAAAAAAACTTTCTACCTATCTGATTATACACCAATTTGTCTAAATGAATTTGCAGACAATATAGCCATAATTTTAAACAATAAAAAAAATAGAAGTATACCCATGCTTATTGTCAAACTTATCTCATACTTAGGTGATGTAATGAATTTTTTCGGGTATAGCAAATTTCCTTTGCAATCCACACGTCTTAAAAATATGACAACAGATTTGATTATCAATCAAACCAAATTAAAAAAATTATGTGGTAAGCTACCTTATAATGAGCAGGAATCATTGCGCAATTTTGTAGAAAGTTACAAATAAAAGCATGTTGTAACAAATAGCAATTCTAGTTCAAGAAATTGGCTGGGCACCTTTCAATTTTTTTAATATTTGTTTCACTGCAGTACAAGAATTATCCATATTAATAGGAAAGAAATTATCAACTTTTAAACTTTGGTATTTTGTGAATTGAGAATTATAAAAAACAGTAAGTTTATATGCTAGGCAATCTTGAGCAAAAAAACTGAATAGGTTTTCTCTGTTAGCAATAGAATATTTGCTATAAGAAATTATTTTTTTTGCCTTGTTTTCGCTACAGTAACCAAAATTTCTTACTTTTTTAGAATTGAATAGCCCGCCTATCACTGCAATTTTATAATTTAATATTAAAAGTTCATTAATGATTTCCTGGATGTATAAATTTTTTTTTAAAAATTCATTTCTAATGTAAAAAACAAAATCATATTTTTTTTTATTTATAGATTTTTTTAATTTAAAATTAGACATAATAAAATTATGCGAAGCATTTCTAAATTTTTTTCGATAAAAGTTGTTTGCAAAAATTATTTTGTCGTATCTAATTCTAATTATGAGGGAACTTAACGCCTCCAGGCATGTCTTTAATAAAAAATTTCTTTTATTGTCTACAGTCCCTGTAATTGGACCTAGTATGCATTTTGGTGGCAAAAATAAAAAAATCAAAAAATTCCATAGAGGTAAATAATTTAAGTAGCAAGTCTCATTTTTCTTTAAATAAAAAATCCACAAATTAAAAACACCATATAGCGGAATAAGGTATTTGTGCACCATGGTAGTAAAAAAAACATCATTCGTGTTTGTGTTTGTTTTGATAAAACGGCTCTTAATCTTATAAATTCTTTTGTTTTTATAAAGTCTTTTTAATCTAACAACAAACATTTTTGCCAATTTGCCCTCACCGCTTTTGGAAGATTGATCAGAAGCCCAGTAAAATATTTTATTCATAACTAATTATTTTGTATCACTAAAATAACAATATTGTGATAGAAAAACTGTTGTGTTCAATAAATTATGAAAAATAAATTAATTACATTTCTTGGAATTAGATTTTATAATTACCCATTTGTAGAATTGATGAATAAAATCAATAAAGGTGGTTATTTAGTTGCTCCGGCAGCATCTTCATTATCCCAAATTATTGCAGATAAGTATCACCATAAAGCACTTAAAAAATCATCTATTGCTATTTTTGACAGTGGATTTTTTTGTCTTCTTTTACTTATATTAAAAGGCATTGTTGTAAAAAAAAATTCAGGATTTTTATTTTTGAAAAATTTTTTAAAATACAAATATGCAAAAAATAAAAAATTTTTGTGCATAGACCCAACTCACAAAGATTCTTTAATTAATCAATCTTTTCTTAGAAAAAATAAATTTACGCAAGTAAAATCCTATATTGCGCCCAAATATAATCCGAGAGATGTAATAGATGTCAAATTGTGTAAATTGGTAAATCTCTATAAACCTAGGTATATTTTAATTAATATAGGAGGTGGTGTTCAGGAAAAATTAGCACTTTATATATCGCAACAATCAAAGCACAATCCAGTCTCCTTGTGTTTGGGAGCGGCTATTGGTTTTTATACAGGCAGTCAGGCTCCTATCAGTAGTCTTGTTGATCAATTATATTTAGGATGGTTGATGAGAGTTATATACAATCCTATGATTTTTATTCCAAGAGTTTTTCAATCTATTTATTTAACAAGATTATTTTTTAAAAAAGAGGCTTTTAAATAATATTTTTCTGAAAATAAGTATAGAGTAAAAAAAATTAGGAAATCAATTCCAAAAACTGCAAAACTGCTTTCCGCAACACCTCTAAGAATCAAATAAGATTGAATAAATATAGAACTCATTATTAGTATATTCGCTTTATTTGCCTTTATTTTATAAATAAATACAAGGCTTGCAGAAACAAAAATTGATCTTAGTATCAATAATATAAAAACAGCAACTGAAAATATCCCACCACTTGCGTAGTTGTATATCAGTATATTTGAAGCACTTTGATTAATCAAAAACCTATCCCCCATGAGCCCATTGCCAAAGACTATAT
>TARA_B110000977_G_scaffold131133_1_pt1 | contig 44884 bp, 27 predicted proteins | sample TARA_B110000977 | Tara Oceans TARA_B110000977 (sample SAMEA4397798) | marine metagenome | biome: Polar Biome; feature: [SRF] surface water layer (ENVO:00010504); material: water (ENVO:00002006), including particulate matter (ENVO:01000060) such as... | depth 5 m | reverse complement strand
GCGGGGGGGGGTGTACGTTTTTTAGTGGATGCCTGCGCCTTGGATGCTTTTTTTGACGCAGAGGTGGACGCGCCATCTCCTTGGCACCTCTTGACGATCGCTGCCGCCGCGTCCGGTGCCACGGAGTGTAACAGCGTGCCAGACTGATCGCCCGCACGCTGCAGCAACGCGTCGCATGTATCGCCGAGAAGCGCCGCCGCCGCGTCGGCGTCGACCACTCCGCTGTCGTCACCGTCCCACCCTTGGTCAATTAATTCAACCAAAGTCGTACTGACGTGTGGCAACAGGGTGGACATCACGGCGAGCGAAGCTTCCGAGGTATCAACAACCGTGCGGTCCCTGAGGTGTTGCAGGAATGTAAACGCACACACCGGAGGCGAATGCGTTATCGCTACCGACCAATTCAGCGCCGCGCGTCCGACGCCAACCGGCCCTATACTCGCGCCAGCCACGATGTTGTGCGAATCCACCAAGGAGAGCAGCAAGCGATGAACTGCGGCTGATAGCAGTGAGACGTCATCTACGGTGACTCCAGGATTTATAGCCTCCACCGCGTGCGCCCTTTCAAGCGCCGGCAAGATGAACTTTTTCAAAACCTCAAAAATTAACTCGTAATTTTCCACCCGCGCGCCCCTGTACGTCTCCACCGCGGTCGCGATGACGTCAACCGAGCGCGATAACCTTCGAATGGAGAAGCTGTGTGACACTTGTGTTTGAGTTTCATCGTCAGACTCTGAATCTGAATCGTCAGAGTCCTCTGACTGTTTGCCCATACCGGTACCCTCAACGCAGGTCTTCGCCGCTTTCTTCGACGCGCTGAGAATCATCGCCCACATCTCACCACACTTGCCCCGCCGCGTGTGTTTGCACAGCGCGGCGACGGCGTGTTCCGCGATTTTAGACGCGCGCTCGTACTGAACATCGTTTGAGTCATAGGAGGTGGATGTACCGTACGCGTCGTCGTCGTCGTTTTCTTTTTTCGTAAAAACGTGTTTCGGCCGAAACGCCACGCGAAGCACCCGTGCGCTTCGGCTGTGTAACCCCTTCGCCACACCTTTCGTTGCTTCCGCGAGAAGAACACCCGCGCCGTGAAGTTTTGAATCTATGGTTTTCTGCTTCAAGGGAAGGATTGAACCGTCGTTTAAAGGAGTTGATGATTCAACTCTCGTAGCTTCTTGTAGTAGCGCGCAAATTCCAGCGGAGACGTTGGCATCCGGAGCCGCTCTCAACAAAAACGCCACAGCCTGCGCCGCAAACACCCGGACGTGCGCCTGCGGGTGTTCCCTTAGGTTTTTCGTTTTTCGCAACGCATCGGGGAGGTCTTGCACGAGTTGTCGCTGACACCACTTGCACATGAACGCCAGGGCTTGGAAGGCGAACTCCAACAATTCAGGTTCCCGCGCGACGTCGGTTTTTAACATGTTCGCAATCCCATTCACAGATTTCTCAAAGCTCGACGTCACGAAGTCGCCTCGAAGATCTCTGGCCAGAGCTTGAAGGCACTTCAGAATGGCTTCCAGTGAGTGCTTCGCTTCCGGCACCAGCCGCACAAGTAAACAGTCCAACACCTTCTCCTGGTGTAAAACTAGCATGGGCAAACTCTGGCAAAGCGGCTCGGCCTCGCGCTTGAAGTCGCTGAAGTGCGACCCGCAATTAAGCTCCACGCACTTGACCAAGGTTTCGTGGAAGAAAGAGGTGCTCCCTGCTTGGGGGTCGATTCGAAGCTGCCCTGCGGTTCTGTGGACGTCCAAATCAACCTCGGAAACCCGGGTCGCGAAGTTCTTGAACACGTGCGTTCTTTGTCGGGGCAGTTTTTTTCCCATTGTCTTCTCCACGTCGGAATCGGAATCTGATGAAGCGCCATCGTCATCTGTCGCCTTACCATCGTTACCCTTCTTCCCCTCTGCTTTGAAGTTCCCGAACTTTGCTTTCACGAACTTCTCGTCGTCTTTGCGTTCCTGGCGTTTCGAGACGCGTAAGTCGGGGTCTATGAAGCCCCTTCTGCGTTTGTTGGTGACCGCCTTCGCGGCTTTGCTCTTTTTGCCTCCGCCCGCCGCTTTGGGAGGCATCGTGGAGAGGGAGCGCGGGTGGTCCTAACGACCTTATGTCACCCTGTCACCGCCAAACACACTCCGTCAGTATCTGCGTAGCCCCGAGGCTTGTCGCGGTACTCCCAGGGAGCGGAACTGCGCAGTCTCGGTATAGCGACAAGAGTCCACCGCCGCCCCTTGAAACGTGCATCGAGAGCGGCGGCTGACTGCTGAAGTCTCGGAGCGTGAATTATCGGTCAAACACCTCTCTTCCGGTCAAACACAGAGGGTTGAAAACTTCTCGCGCATGGTTGAACCTGGAAAGGACATTTTCAAAGCAAAAATCGACAAGCAAAAACTCTGAAAGGCGGCTGACGCTTCGGAGATCGTCCCTTTCAACGCCGCACCGGGCACACACAGTGCCTTGCTATTCCCGGAAAGGAGACAACATGGTGCGTAACAATTGTGCGATCAATTAGTCGTTAATCAGTCGTCTCGAAATGCGTCGCGTCGTATGGACACGGGTGAACGCCGGCGATGACGCAATAGTTTCGGGTTTTCACAGCGACAAACCCGCGATGCCATCGGCGGTACTGCAGTGACCGAAGATCGTCGGCACGAGACGTTGACAGTCGTGGAATGCCCGTGCGATCGACCCGAATGGCTCGGCATAGGCGTGGATGTGTCAACCAGACGCACTCCGGGTTTGAACCATGGTCGTCGCCGTCGTGACGGAGCGTCGCCGGCGCGCGATGGCAGATCATAAAAGTCGGCGTCGACTGCAGTGGTTTTTCCATTGTCCATTTAGGCACTCGCGCCGGTCGCGTTTGCAAAGTGTATACCTCACCCTTCCATCCACTGACCAAACATACCCCCCCCGTTCCCTCCCTTTCCACTCCACAGAGCTCCAAGTTCTGGGGAGGCGACGACAGCTCCGGGAGCGACTCGGACTCCAGCAGCTCGTCATCCGGATCCTCGAAGTCCGGATCGTCTTCCGGATCTTCGTCATCTTCCAGTTCCTCTTCTGATTCCGACGCCGGCCCTTCGAAGTACCTCCAAGCCGGCAGCTCCGACTCCTCCTCCGATGACGGCCAACGCGTGGTTCGCAGCGCAAAAGAAAAACGGTTCATCGAAGTTCGGCAAACGATCGACGAGATGCGGAACAAAATCAAAATCAACGATTGGATGGCGCTTCAAACTTTGTTCGACGTGCTGAACAAGAGGCTGGAAAAAGTCATGAGGGCGCAAGGGGGTGGTGCTATTCCTGGGTTCTACTTCCGTGCGCTGGCTACCCTAGATGCTGCGATCGAAACCATGTTCACCAACAAGCCCGGGATCAAGAAGATGTCCAGTACGAACGCGAAAGCCTTCAACTCGATCCGTCAGAGATTAAAAAAGCACGCCAGAGATGACCCTGTGATGGCCGCGGGCATGGCCAAAGCCAAGGAGAACCCTGATTCCACGGAGGATGAGGCGATTGATGATGAGTCTGACAGTGATTCCTCCGATGACGAAGCGGAGAAGGCTGCCAAAGCGGAGAAGAAAGCGGCGAAGGCTGCTGCCAAAGCCGCCGCGTCGGGCCAAGACCTGGACGACGGCTTTCAAGTCGTCGGCTCAAAGGGCCAGGTTGAGAAGAAGGAGCTTGATGTGATGAAATGCCCCAAGGACAAGGTGACGTACGAGATGGTGGATAAGAAGCTCAGGGATTTGATTGCGTCAAGAGGGAAGAAAGGCACGGATCGGCACGAGAATGTCGAGACGCTGGCGTACATTGCGACGGTCGCGACGTGCGCCGCTCAAGAGGTTGAGGTGTTGATCATGCTCATCTCCGCGCAGTTCGACATCTCCGGCAGCATGTCGACGCACATGCCGATTCCGATTTGGAAAAAGTGCGTCAACAACCTTTTGAGGATTGACAGCTTGCTGAAATCCAACAGCCAAATCACGCTTACGGAAAACACGGAACCCGACGCCAAGCCCACGCCTGAAGAGATCGTCGCGGGCGCCCCCGTGCAGCTCTGGGGCTCCATGTGCGCGTTCTGCGAAAGGTTGGATGACGAGTACTTCAAGAGCATGCAAAGTATTGACCCTCATACGAAAGAATATATGCTTCGCATGCAGGATGAGTCGCTGTTTGTGGTGCTGGCGAGTGAAATGGTTACATACTACGAGAAGAGAGGTGAAAAAGAAACTACGAGCAAGTTGGCGCTGAGGTTATTAGAGCATCTCTATTACAAGCCCGAGCCGGTCTATGAAGCGCTTCGCAAGTTTGCCGTACAGAAGCTCACGGAAGCTGACATCCTCGCCGAGAAGATCGCCAAGGATGCTGTTGCGGCGAAGGCGGCGGCGGACGAGAAGGCGCGGCAAGAAGCGGAGCGCCAAAAGACGCTGGAGGAAGAGGGTGACGAATACCTTGACGACGAAGACGCGGACGAAGCGGAAGCCAAAGAAGCGTCCGAGATTCCATACCCCACGGGGCAGAAGTTCCCGGAGCCGTCGTTGCCTGACACGTTGAAGAAGCTCTCACTGCTCATTTACCGCAACGGCGACGGTCGGCAAAAAGCCAGAGCGATGCTGTGCGAAATTTTCAACGACGGCCTCCGCGGCGACTTTCGCCACGGCCGCGATCTCATGCTCATGTCGCGTCTCCAGGAAAACATCAGCCAGATGGACATCTCGACGCAGATTCTGTTCAACCGAGCCATGGCGCAGCTCGGGTTAGCCGCGTTCAGGTTGGGGATGTTTCCCGAAGCGCAAGCTTGTCTTGGGGAGCTTTACCTCGGGGGCCGCGTTCGGGAATTGCTCGCCCAAGGCGTGACGCAATCGCGGTTCCACGAGCGCTCGATCGAACAAGAAAAGCTCGAGCGCCGACGCCAGATGCCGTTCCACATGCATATCAATCTTGAGTTGCTTGAGAGCGTTCATTTGACTTGTTCTATGCTCTCCGAGGTCCCGTATATGGCCAACAGCATGCGCCGCGCGCGATCCAGCAACAAGCCCTTCGCCCGCTTAGTGGACAACTACGAGCGCCAAACCTTCAACGGCCCGCCTGAAAACGTCAGGGAACACATCATGGCGGCGACGCGCTGTATGCTGAATGGCGAGTGGCGCCGGGCCAAGGAGTTCATTTTAGGGCTCGAGGTCTGGGGGCTACTGCCGGGCACGCAGGAAGAGAAGGATGTCGTGTTGGCTGCGGTGACGCAAAGGCTGAAAGAAGAAGCTACCCGGACTTATTTGTTCCAGTTCGCCGCGCAGTACAACTCCGTGAGCTTGGAAGTCATCAGCTCGATGTTCGACTTGGAAATGAAAAGCGCGTATGGCCTCGTCTCCCGAATGATCATCGACGAAGAGTTGCGAGGGATGTGCGACGAGCCCACGAAGTCGGTAGTGATGGCGCACGTAGAGCCTACTATGTTACAACAGCTCGCGATGACGTTCGCGGAGAAGTGCGCTGTGTTGTTGGATGCGAACGAACGCGCGCTGGAACTTCACGTCGGCACGGGCGGCGCTCAGTTGTTCGATTACGAGGAAAACGACGGCGGCGGTAATTCGAACCGACGAGGCGGTGGAAGAGGCAGAGGTGGCCGAGGCGACTGGGACGACGACGGTGGCCGAGGGGGTCGTGGACGTGGTGGCCGAGGCGGTCGCGGCGGAAGGGGACGAGACAATGACCGCGGCGGTGGCAGAAAAAGATACCAGGAGAGCTACGGCAACTTCAGCACCAGGCGAGGCGCCGGCGGTGACGGCGATTTCTCAAAGCGCGGCGGCGGCAAATTCAAAAAGCAAGAAAAAACCGAAGAAGTCGACCGGACGGAACGGATGGTGAGTCTTGGGTCAGCCGGGAGAAAGTAAATGTTTCTAGCTTTAATAACACGGACTAATTGGTCTATGAATCACTCCTTATCGCGTCCATGAACGTGAGTAGCACGAGTTTCCACCGCTCCTGCCGGTCAGCGCTCCACGCATTTGTTCCGAGTTCAGCGGAGATCTCCGCTTCCATCGCATTCAGTAATCCTGTTTCGGCAATCGCAATATCACTCTCCAAAACCCCAGCTTGCCGCAAATCCTCCCCCAGTTTATTGATCGATTTCAAGTGCAAATTGAGCGTTTTCGTATCTGCCATACCGAACTCCACGAACCCGTCCAGGGATTTCAGGACCCACGTGTTTCGCTGCTGCATCGCGTCAGAGCAATTTGCGAACGCACTTTTAAATTCAACAGTTCTTCCACAAATCTTCCGCCAGTCGTCCTTCGCGGCGTTGACGAGCGACGGGGTGAATAGTTTTGATGGCTCGGGTGTCCCTTCCTCCTCAAACACGCCCTCGTCATCACTGACACCTCTACTTTTTTCGAACGTCTTGGACAGCAGTTCGGCTTGTACCTTGGCGTTGGAGTCTTTCAGGGATTGCAACGTTAGGCTCTTTGCGTTGTGCCATTCAAAATCACCTGCGGCGTACGCTATTCTGGTTTCCGCGACTCGCCGCCCGACGTCTGGATTCGTGGCGAACAGCTTCTCCATGAACACGTCACCGTCCCTAACTGGGTTCTGCTCCAGGAAATCTAAAAGGAAGTCGTGCGTGCTCGTGATACGTGAAGCGGCTCGATTGGCTTCGTTGGAACTGTCAGGAGTGTCTTGGTCTTCATCCCCCGACTCCACCCCACCCGGCAACGAAACGCTCGGCGCCACGGTTTCGGTTTGGTCAATGACGATCCAGCACGCGATGTAGGTCAGCATCGCGCTTAGCACTTTGGAGGCTTGGCGTTCGGGGGTGGTGCCTCCGAACGCACCGGGAGGCACGAACATCTTTTCATCACCGTCGAACTCGCACTTGATGGATGTTTGGGGCGTGCGATGAGAAACTCCTCGCAGTCGGCATGACTGGAACTTCACAAGACTTCTTGGTGACCCGACAAAAGCACACGAGGATGTGGACACGACGTTACACCGCGGAACATGCGTCGCGAGGGACATGGCGCGGGGTCGTGTGCGGCGTTCCCTCGGACGCCGCATCCGCATCGCATCCGATGTTACTTCTTTCATTCAAGTTTTCGTTCGAAAGCTGTGGTATTCCAAACTCGACTCTTCCGAGGACGCCACAACCGCGGGCCCCATCCGTTTGTGATGCCGTGAAATGGCCGTGAGTGTCCTGAAACGGTGCTCGCACGAAAAGGTGAAAACAACTGCGCGCAGTGCACCCCCTGTCCGCACGGCAAGCTGAAACGCAGCTGCAGGGAGTGTAGCCCCTGCCCCCACGGCAAGGTGAAACACAACTGTGTGGAGTGCAGCGGGTGCTCGCACGGCAAGATGAAACATGACTGCGTATCGTGCGTCGGGTGCATTCACGGCCGGGTGAAGTACCAGTGCGCGGAGTGTATGGCTGCGCGAAGGCGCAAACAACAATAATGTGAAACGAAGTTATTTTCCTTCATAATCTATACTAATCACCTGGCAACCTCGGCGACGGGCGGCGCGGCGCAGCAAAAGTCCAACAAAAACACCGAGGTTTCCGCGGTAGCCGCCAGATCGTCGTGTAACGCCGCGAACGCCTTGGAAAGCCTTCGCAGCGAGGGTAAAAGACCACCACCTACACCCGAACCTGACATGTCGCCCTCTGCGCTGACCAGCGCACCGCCCACCGACAAGCCTCCGTGCGCCGCTGTGTGAATCACGCGCCCGTGCGCCACGCACAGCTCGCGCGTCCACCGCAACATGAGCTGCACGTGCGGTCCGTGTTGGACTCGTAGGGCAATAGCCTCAAGCAACGGTGACACCAAGGCTACGGGAAAGTCCCGGAGCGCATCTACGACGGCGTTCATCGAAACGCCCTCAAGCACCTCCGCCACGAGCAAGTCGTCCTCCTCGGCGCCGCGCAAGCGAAGCGACATGAGCAGCGCCTTGCGGGTGTCACCTTCTTTGAGCGCCTGACGACACGCGCTCGGCGTGACATCCTCCCCCAAATCAGTCGGGTCGAACGCCGCGCCGACGTCCCTGTTCCACACCATCACGCCCTCGGAAGTCGACGCGCACCACCCCGTCCCGGTAGGCGCGAAGGAAACGTGCTTGCACCTGATTTTTGGACGCTTTTTATTCGACGCACCGGCGACGCCTCCGCCCGCACCAAACCCTCCACCGCCCCCGCCGGCGCCCGGCATACCTCCACTATTGCCGTCCCTTTTCCCCCTATCGCCCCGTCGCAGCCCGTTGTCATCATCCGAGTCCGAGTCCTGCGGCAGCAAATCAAGCGGCCCCGCATCCGTCACTTTGTTCGAATCCAGCCGCTCAATAACCCCGTCGAAGGCTTTGCTCTTCGTGAGGTGGAACTTTTTCAGTAACGCTTTGCCTTTGACGTCGTACATGCAGACAGATTTTGAGTCACCGCCGGCGAGCAATAAAGCACCATCCGCGCTGTACGCCAACGCCCTGAACGATTTACCCGCTGCAATATTACTTCCACTTCTTAAATCGCCAATCACCTTGCCCCCCGCCATGTCGCGTCGGCCTTCGATCGTACCCTCCAGCTTCGCGTCGTTCGGGTCCCATAAAAACACCTGGCCGTCCAACGTGGAGCACGCGATTTGTTTGCCATCCGGTCGGAACGCGACGGCGAGGACGTCGTGCGCGTGGGGAAGCACGTCCGTTTGACCGCGTCCCTCGTACACGTCCCACAACCGGACGGACTTGTCCCACGAACCGCTGACCAACACCGTGCTCTCTGGGGAAAACGCCAGGCTCGTAACGGGGCCTTGGTGCCCCGCCAATATATCAAGCAACCGTCCCGTTTTCAAACTCCAAATGAAAATCTGGAACGTATCCACGGAACCTGGAGGATAAAAGCATGGCGTGGATGTGCATCAGCGAGAGTTTACGAAACAGATAAGAGTGAGGCATAGGCCAAATAGTCTAATGACGAAAAAACCAAAACCAAAACCAAAACCAAAAACCCTCGAGAAATCAGATTTAAAAAGCTCGTATGTTGTTTTGATCCTCAGCCACTCACTAAGTATCAGCATTGGATTTCGTAACAATCATCATGTTTCTCGTCGGGTAGGATGTGGGGTTGCGTGCAAAGGAAAGAGTTGCGGGTGGTGTCGATGGAGCGGACAGGACTATTTAGTCTCCAAAGAAACTCCAAAGAAAAAAAACTTCGACGTACCTGCGCACACCACCTCCCCCGTCGGGTCCACAGCGAGGGACACGAACTGCACCGGGTCCGGCGATGTTAACACGCGAAAGTTCCGGTACCGCATAAGGTCGAACGCCCTAACCGTACCATCTAGCGATGCGGAGACCAACGCGTGGCCAGTGGGCAAAAAAGCCACAGCGGACACGGGCGCTTTGTGCTCTGAAAACGTAACGAAGCACGACCCAGTATTCGCCGACCAAACCTTCACTTTGTGGTCATCGCTCGCAGTGGCGAACATCGATCCGTCGGGCGCGTACGCGCACTGGTTGACGTCGAAGTAGTGACCCTGTTGTTTATACACGTAGCTCTCGGATTGCCACTCCCAGACCACGAGTTGGCCCAAGCGCGCGCACCCTATGGATATCCAGTCGCCGGTTTCGTCGAACGAGACGGCGGATATCTTTTCCTGACTGATTGACAGGGTTTGCACCAAGTCGAACACGTCTCTGCCAACTCGGTGCATGGTGAACACACCGTGGCCGAACCCTGATACCAACAGCCCGGTCTTGGGGTGGAAACAAGCGCAGGTTAACTTGGCGGGCTGGTGGAAGAAATTCTTGCCCACCATGCGCCAGCGTTTGGTTGATGTGTTTTTCGTCTTCTTTCGTTTTTTGTTTCCGTTTTCCTCTCTGTCATGCTCCTCAATTATATCTTCAAGCCTCCACTCGAACAGCGCACCATCCTTGGAAACCGTGTACGCGGTGTCCGCGTCATCTCCCGCTCCAAACGCGACGTGCACTAATTGCTCCCTATGGCCCGCTAGGGTTGGGGGGGTGTAGTTTTCGAGGTGATTAGCGCTGTACACTCGCGCTGTTAAATCTTTCGAACCAACAATGACCCACCGCGAACACGCGCTCCACCCGACACAAGTCGCATCATCGTACATCCCTCCGTACGCGCGTAGCAGACGAAACGGCGCAAACTCCTTCAACATCGTTGGGGTGGCCCAGATCTGAACCGCTTTGCCCACGCACACCGCGAAACTCCGCCCGCACGGCGAAAACTCACACGCGCTCACCTTGCCTTTGAAGTTCATGTGGTGGAGCACCACGCGCTTTCTATGAGTAGTTAGTCACGGAGGGTATTGGGAAGACTAGGTCAGGAAGAGCACTTCAATGCATCACTAGTCAGCGTATGTCTTGGCAGAAAAACAGAGTCCAAAAAGAAAGAAAAGGAAGCAAGTAGAACTAGGATTGGGCAGTGAGATGCAGCAGCACAACCGCCGACAAAACACATTGCACCTCAGAATCACAAACTCCGCACTGACTACGGATCGCTCCGCGACTCAGTTCTCAACAACGAATTTAGAATTCTTATGGGCATCGTCTTCGGTGCGGGTTTTGTTATTGCTGGGGTTTGCTGGGCTGCTCGAGGGGGTTGCATGACTGTTCCTCGAAGACGAATCGAAAACAAAAAAGCTTTTCACTCCTTCGATTGAAAGATTGTGCGTCCTCCATCGTTCGATGCCTTCTTTACGCACCTCAGGTTGACCAAAATCGCCCGCCCATCCGTGTCGAAGGAGATCATGTGCGCCCCGCTTGGAGACACCGCGATGCACTGGATTTCGGTTAAGTTTTCGGAAGGCAAGGTGGTGCTAGACGAGAGCGTCAAATCAACCTCGGTAACCCTGTTGCCGATGGACGTTAGCAACTTGTGGCCTCGGACACACAGATTGCCGCCGCGGTACGGCGCGCCCAACAGGTTGTTGAACTGGTAGTGCGACATCGTGAGTTACTCGCTGCGTCACCGTCACGCACCGCAAGAGACCAGACACCGCGCTCACCACCTGCGCGCGTCTCACTGAAGTCCTTCCTTTGAGATGGGCGCCTTGAGAAGAGCCGCCGCCGCCGCCGAGATCGACTATAAAAGTCTTGAGGTATTAGACCGTCAAAAAAGGGACAACCAGGTCTCCACGAAAATCGAAAAAGGCAATTAATTACATCACGGGTCACCTTGTCAAGCCCCTCAACTCCAGCCCTACGCCACTCCACACCGCGCGCGTCTTCCGTTGCCATTACGTGCACGCGGCGTGCGATGGCGAAAGCGCAAAGGGAGAGTCGAGGTGGTGACGGAGCTGGCGTGAGTGGTTCCTCTTTGAAGAAGCGGAAAACGACGAAAGGACAAGTTTCGAAACCTTCCACGACCTGGCACCCCCTGCCCGTGCGCCTCGACCACGGCAGCGCGTTCACCCGCCACGTGTTTCTACGCGCGCCGAGCAAGAATGCGGAAGGCTCCAGCGAAGGCCGAGCTTTGTTCGTCGCCGCGGTGCCCCCCGGGTGGAGCGAACACCACCTCAATGATTTAATGCAAACCAACTTCGGCGAGGTGGAGGATTGCAACTTGGTGGTGCTGGATAGCGCGCCGGACGTGGCGGGCGGGTTGGTGACATTTTCGGATGCAAAAAGCGCCAAGAAGGCGCTAAACGCAGCAGTCCGAGGCGGTACCCCATTGAACCCCCCAACCAGTTTAAACCCAACGCAGGTTGGGTTGGAAGCGTGGGTGTCTGATTTCCGAAACGAACGACCCGGTGAAAAAAAAACACAAGAAAGAATAGACGAATGGTTCGCCGAGTTCGAAGCGGAGGAACAACGGAAAGCGGCTGAAGCTGCAGCCTTAGCTAACCAAGACGACGGATGGACCGTGGTGGAAGCGAAGCGAGGCCGGCGGAAAACCAGTGACGGTGAGAATATCACGGTCGGTGGGATTAGAGCGGCGACGGCGGATTCGCGACGGAAGGTTGGCCCCGCTCCGCAGGAGGATTTTTACAGATTTCAAGCCAGGGAGAAGCGCCGGGGCGAGCTGTACGAACTCAAAGCCAAGTTCACCGTGGACAAGGAACGCGTGGCGAAACTCAAAGCCAGCAGGAAGTTCAGACCCAGTTAGGTTGATCAGAAGTTGACAGCTATAGTAATTGAAAGAATTAAGTGTATCATTGCAACTCCTCACACACCTCACTACCCTCACACTCCTTGCGCCTCTTGCTCCCCCTTAACAATGTCCAGCTCGCTTTTCGTGATATCGAGCTTCCTCATCAACACTTCCAATGCTCTTGACACGATGTCTTCCGGCGGGATAGCCCCCGTGGATTCAACCGTGAACACAAACGCATCCTGCTTCGCGTTGATAGTAACCAATCCAGGAACGCCCATCTCCTCGGCTTTCTTTAAACATTCCCCGTCGTACGCGTAACTCTCGGGCGTGTCAATCTCAACCTTCTTCGTGCTTTCGTTGTACTTGAAAACGGGCGCGGGTGAGGACACTGCGAACGCGCGTTTCTCATCCTCCGTGAGTTGGCTCATTAGGTTCTCGTCGATCGTGATTTCGGGTTCGAACCGGTAAACGGCGGTCGCCACGGGTTGCCACTTCGCGTGATCCCGGCCAATGCCCTTCCTAGCGACGCACCGCAAGTGCACCTCTTGGTTTTTCCGCAACTTGACGATTAGGATCCCGTTTGATGCGTTTTGAGATGAGCCGTCGGAAGGGACGGTCTCATCGCCAGGAGCGCCTTTTCCTCTGACTGTAGGGCTGTACCCGACCGGCACCACCTTTTCATCCACGCAAATCAAATCGTTGCTCGTGATCTCCTCCGTCTGATCCGACGCGCACTTCACTCTCAAATCAATCTGCACGTCCGTCTTAGTCTCGTCATCCCCAGCATATTCATACGGGAACTCCATATCAGTGGCTTTGGTTGAGATTAAAGGGATCAACCCTAAACGGTGCGCGATGAACTCGTCACACAGGCACGATGAATTCTCCACGACTTCTACTAAATCTATAGCGATTGTTGGGACCTCGGCGATTATCACTCGTCTCAGTGCGTTCGCTAAACTGGTATCCGTACCACGCAACACAAAACGGATCATCTCGCTTGTCAGCTCCTGGACCTCCACTAGGGGGATCCGCTGTTTGTTGTGTTGGGCGGTCATCGTGCGTGGAGACGTGTGAACCCGCGTAGATGGCCTTTCCTGCCGTAAAATGAGCCCTCCTCCAGGAGACGCCGCGATCACGGACCTATGACCTCCGGAGTGTGGTGTCTACGCAGCTACCGTGTGTCTACGCGGCTAGTGCACTCACTTGGATGACGGTTTCCACCAAGGGGAGTGTCCCGGGTGTGCCGAACGGCGCGACGCGGTGTGCCGCGTGCCCGCGATCAAAGCCCTCAAATGGAAATGGCGATCCCGCCATTTAGACGAGCGCTTGACTCAAGAAAATAACTCGACAAGAAAAGCGAACGTTTTTTTCACTCGACACGAGACCCACGCACTTTCGATGCCCCCGTGGAAGCCGGGGTCACCGGGGGCGCCGCAGGTGTGCGACAGGGATGTTGAACACGATACATCGCGACGACTCACGAAGCATCGTACGGTCTACCCCTCCCCCCGCCACGCACGAAAGGTATTAGTGGAAGGTATTAGTGGAAGGTATTAGTGTGACATTTAGAAAACGACTGCAACAACGCTTCAAAGGAGAATGATGCTACGCGCGACGAGAATCCGAGATACAACGAATGCTATCTATAAGAGCAGCCGATTGAGAGTGATCGAACATGCCTAGTGTGTTTATCATGAAAGAGCTATACCACTCATACTATGCTAAAACTAAACCGTATTCTCTTACGCGGCGTCACTCGCTTGGCTCGTTTCCGCCGGCAAACTTCGCAGCGCAAGTTTCGCGAGGTCGATGCCGTACACCTCCACTTTCGTAACGTACCCCGGCGCCTTCGCGTCTTGCAGAAACGTAAAGTGCTCCTCAGGAACGATACCCACCGATTCGTGTTGATGGTTACTTATTTTCTTATTCGCCACGTTCCACAAACACGCCTGTGCGTGCTTCTTTGTTTCCAAGTCACTACTTTTTAACAGCCGCACCAACGCGCGTAACCCGCCCACTTTGTGCATACCCGCGACGACGCTTCTGGAACCTTCTTTTCCAACCCCATACGAGCCGTAACTCGTCACGTAACTCGTCAGGTACCGAAACACCCCGGCGGCGGCGCGTTTGCCTAATAGTGATACAGTAGCAACAGTCTTACCACGCCGCTTTTCATCCAACGTAAGGCTCTTCTTTTTCTCGGATCCTTTTGTCGATTTACTTTTCTTCCCCTTTTTGCTCTTCTTAGAAGCACCGCTCTTAGTACTCTTCGCCTCGTCCTCCTTTTCATCGTCATCCTCATCACCGTTCTCGTCGTCGTGCTCACAAAACTCGCCGTCTAGGGGCGAATGTGTGCTGCCCGGTTGCTCGCCATCGACTCGCTCACCGATATCTTCACCCTCGCCGCCCGCTGCGTTATTTTCCCCGCCCGCCGAGTTCAACTCGGACGCCACCGAGTTGCGCCGCGTCAGGCCCGATTGTTTCGCAGAGTCAACAGGAAGCGCGCCCGCTTTAGTGAGAACAGAGGCAAGAGGCCCTACCGCCCCAGCTGAAACGATCGTACCCAACCTGCACTGCAAAATTTCAGTCGTCGATGCCTCCGCCGCGGCTTCCCTCGCGGCTTCGCCGAACCCCCCGGGAAGCGGCCGAGGGTGGACTTTTCTTTTGAGTTGGACCTCGGAGGTACCGCCGTCTTCCGAGTCATTAGACCCTAAACCTCCGGTGCAACCTTCAGGGTCACCGGTCAACCCAGCTGCAGTTTCAAACTCTGTCCCTTTCAAAACACCCAGCACGTCTATGCAATTGAACAAAACGCTCGCGCACGCCGCGCGCGTCGCCACCGAGGACATCGTCGCATCCCTCATGAAGGTCACCAGTCGCGTGACGTTTGGCGCCCTGTGTCCGTGTAAAAGCCACACGCCTGTGCTGGGCGCTTTGGCACAGTACGACAGGCACTCACACGCAGCTAGCCGGACGTCCTCCAGCTCTGTTTTTTCTCTTTCTTTTTGTAAAAGGTCCTGCGCAACCTGCGACGACAAAACTTTAGACGCACTTTCAGAACCGCCTGCAGAGGTTGAAACTTCCTCGGAGTTTGGAGGCGTGGCTTTCCCGTCCTCGCCCTGGCCCACCGCCGCATCCAGCAGGAAGTCAAGATTTTTTGAAAACGCGCTGAGCTCAACGGCGACTTTTAAGCCACACGCTCTCGCACTCAACTCATCTCCATCTTCAGCGGCGTCGCCGTATTGGCAACAGATTGTGAGGAACGAAGACGCATCTCGGACGACTGGATTCGGCCAAGTCGTCGTCATCGCCGCGATTCCTTCCCACGCCCCTTTGGTTGTTACACATTTTGCAACCGTGTTTTGCCTCGTTTTCGGGTGCATCACAAGCCCCAGCAGCACCGCCAAAGCGTCTTGCTTCGCGGTAGGGGAGTTACCGGAGATGAGCTCCTCCAACGCGAACGTCGATACTTTATTCTCAGCCGCTTGTTCCAACGCTAAAATATTAGGAACTTGATTGGAGCCTTCCAAGCCTATCGTCAGGCACCGCAACAGCCCAAAACCCGCGCTTCGGTCGGTTTGTTGTACGTCAGATTTGATTGAGGAGAGTGCCGCTAACAGTGCACCGGCGTTGATTAAGGAATCTCTCGTACTTGGTGCCCCCACTGCCGACGACCACAAGTGAGACAATGCTTGGAACCGGGACACGGGTGAATTGTCTTTCGCGATGTCTTTCTTCCCCGCAAGTTGCACCAACGCGTTCACATCCTTCACGATGGCCCACACTTCAGGGTCCATATCTGCGGGACACACATCCGCAGCCTCTTCATCACCCTTGCCTTTGCCTTTCTTGGGCATCACAATAGAGGAGACACACCCGCCCGCCGCGCGCGGTGGTGACTGCGTCGTTGAGAAATCGGTTGAGATTGCAAGTTGACGTTGAGAAGAAGCAGCACGCCCGAGGTTTTCACAAGAAAAGGAAAAGCCAACAATGGACCGGTCTTCACTCACTTCGCGCCGAGCCCAGAGAGTTACCAAACGCTTTTACCATGAGCCGTCAGGCCCACATCGACGATGCCACCATGCGGATCGAGGTGCGTTGTTTTCTGAGCCGATCGCGTGTGAAACACGTACCCTGCAGTACCTCCACGGACACGATCTTCCACCCCCTCAGATCGCGTCTGCTCAAGGGTTTTTTCCCCGCGGGTTTTGAGAGTGATGACTGAGCACGAGTGCTCGATCGCCACGAAGAACAACCGACTGACCTTCACTTCCTTCTCAATCCTTACATAGAACCCCCAACGCGTGGTGGGTTCCGGGTTCATCCAGTTCCCCCCCCAGCGGCCGTTCGAGGGCAACGTCATGACGCAGCCCCCCACGGTGTCGGTACGTGATCTTTCGGATCCTCAATCGAAGCGCCGCGAAGATTCGCTCGTAACCCTTGTAGGGGTATTTAGGGTCAGGTGTAGCAGGTGTAGCAGGTGTCGCTTCCTGACACCCTGTGCGAACATCCCTTGGCGTCATCTCACGACACCGCCAAGCGACGCACTCGGACGGAGACACTCACATCCAATCATCGAACCCTCGACTGACTTTCTCATTTCTTTCCTCTCACGTTGATAAAATCAGCAAAACGACTACCCCGAGGAGTGGAAGAACATCAACAAGCCCGCGGCGGCGCCTGCTAGGGCTGCACCTGCGCCTGCTCAAAGAGCTCCTCCTCCGCAACAGCAGGGTTATTACGGACAACCCCCGCCTCAGCAGCAATACGGGCAGTACGGCCAGCCCCCTCCTCAACAGTACGGCCAGCCTCCTCCCCAGCAGCAGTACGGGCAACCTCCTCCTCAGTACCAGCAGCAGTACGGGCAGCCCCCTCTCCAGCAGCAGAGGAACCAGTACGGCGCCGTACCCGCGCAGCAGCAGATGCCGCCGCCTACGCAACAAGCGCCGATGGCAACGGGCACGCAGACTGCGATGCCGGCGCCGCGTGGGATGGGCATTGGACGGGGCAAGGGCCCTGGGGGACAACCGCAAGGCGCTCGACCTGGCATGCCCATGCCCCGCGTCGCTGGGCAGCCCCAGCCACCCACCCCTAGGCAACAGAAATCGCGGAAGATCTTGCCTGGGATGATCGTCGGGTCGCTGGTGCAGCCCGCGGCGGCGCCTCCTCCTGCGCAAGTCAACGCGCCTCCCGTCTCCGTTATCCGCGCCGCCCTCAGCGACGGCCCGATTTCAAAGTCGCAAGCGAAGAGGAACCGGAAAAAGCTGCGCGAAAACGCTTAAGTAAGATGTTCTTGAGTTTTAGACCATGAGCTTACTTACCCAACGCGCGTCGCACACGCACGCGAGGCACTTACTTCGCCGTGGACGGAGTGAGTTGTTTCGCGCGCCGGCGCGACAAGTCGTTCCACGAACTCATCGGTCGACGCATTGTAGGATTCCTCTGAGGATTCCTCACGCGACGTCGACCTCCCAAAAACAAAAAACCAATCCACACATACAACACCGGTTTATTCTTCTCGGCGGACACCGAGCGTCGGGGGGGCAATTTTTACGCACTCCTCGGCGCTTACCGCGGGCGAAATAAATCGAGTCGTAAGATTTTCTCGACGAAAAAATCGAGTGCATCATTTAACGCATCACCGCCGCCTCGGGTTACTAGAACCCGAGGCGTTTTTTAAAACGCTCACTTAGGTGAGCGTGTAGCCATACTACGTACTTACGTAGCTATACGCGTAGCGAGAGTCGAATTGTTATGACACTCCGGAGCGCGTTATTATTGTCGACGAATCAAATCATCAACCGTCCCGCGAAACTTCCCAATTTCTGTCAATCAAGTTTTTTGCACTCTTGCTTTTTTCTCATCAACCTACGGGATCTCATCACTGGGTCCCACAGAGGCTGGTGCGCGGGGCGTCACGCCGCGCGGCGTCCGGCGAGCCTTATTGGTTGTATTCAGACGATTGATTGTTTGTAGCGGTACCAGTGCCCCTGCGTCGTTACGGGAGCACACCGGAGAGTGTCGCGCGTCCGTTTTTTCGGTGTTGGGATTATAAAAAGTGCGATGCCCTCGAAGAAGCCCCCCGGTAAGTCCGGCAAACGAAGCGAGTCCTCCATGTTGGACCCCACCGCGGCGGCTGCTTTGGCGTTACGCGCAACGTCTTCAAAATCCACGTCACGACCTGTGAAGCGACCGAGGGTAAATGCCCATACACGCGACCCCCAGGGTTCCGACGTTCGCCTCGTCGATCCAAACGAAGGCTCCGTCGAACAATTCGAACGCCTTTCGCTGGGCCCTTTACTGTGGCACCGCCCCGTGGATGACGAGCTGCCCGATATCCCCACCACGTTCAAGGATGAGCACCAATACGTCAAGTCCTTCGAACCCGTTTTACTTGAAGAAACGCGGGAAGAGACTAGAAACGCGTGGTGCGAAAGCATCGGGGAAGGACGACAGTTTCCGTTAACGTTTCGATCGTTGCGAACGATAAACGCGAATTCGGGATGGCGCGTCGCGACGTTCACCTCGGAAGACAGGAGGCATTTAGAAATTATAAAATCTTTGTGTCCAGAGCATAGCGTAGCGATTCTTTGCGTCGAAAAAATCCAATCAAGAGACCCGTGGCCTCGACATAAAGAGTGCGATGCCGTCCCGACCGCAACGGCCGGATTCGTGGAGAAAGTAAACGTGAGGGAAAAGCTCGTGGAGTTTAAGTTTTTCATAAGCTCCGAGGTGGACGCCGAGGTTGATAACAGTAGTTCAAACTGGAAGCCGTGGCACACACTTGCGCGGCACAGAGAACGGAACGTGCTAGAGGCGTTCGAAGGCGTACACCGAGTTGTGAGGGGAAGAAATACTGGAAAAGGGAAAGACGCCATGCGCGCGGCGATTGAGAATGAAAAAAACGGTACGATCGATTTAACGGAAGGAGGAAGTACTGCTATGTTGGACAAAGAGGAAGGCGAGCTAGTCTCTTCTGATCCAAAACGAGCAGAGGACCATGTGTGGTACATTGCCCCCGCTGGCAAGCTGTCCAGTGCGTCGCAGTCCTACGAAGCCTTGCACCACGTGCGTCGTCTGCACAAGCCGATGCGGGACGCGATGTTGTCTCCGCGACGCGAGTGGCTTCCAAAAACGATCGACGTAACAGCGCCTGAATTGGCCGAAGAAATCACACAACACCCTGCGTTGTGTTCGTTCCTGGAATCGCAGTTCAACACCCCACAGGTGAACGCGATCCGGTGGGCTGCGCAGCACACGTTGAAAGAAAGTAGTTATACTTCTGTTGGTGACAACGATGAAGGGTTTGCAGAAAAATCGAAGGAAGAACAAAAACCTTTAAACCAGTTCCCGTTCACGTTGGTCCAAGGCCCCCCCGGCACCGGCAAGACACACACGGTGTGGGGCATTTTGAACATTCTGCACTTCACCCTGTTCCAGCGGTACTACCAAAGCAAACACCGCGCTATCGATTTGGGCACGGCGCGGGAAACCGGCGACTTGAGTTTTGTCGCCGAGGTTACCGACAAAGGAATGGACCAGTGGATCGCCACCGGGGAGAACGATAACTCAAAAGACTGCGTGACTAACAACCCATACGACAATACTTTCTCCGACAGCGCGTTTTCAGAAACTTCCTCAATAGGCGCCGCGGTGCGGGAGATGTTTCAATTTTTGAAAAGCGAAACGGGCGTGGAGAAGGGGTTCCAGCACGGCGTGTGGAAGCCGAAAATCTTGGTGTGCGCTCCGAGTAACGCCGCCGTGGACAACTTACTCGAACGCGTTCTGAAAAAAGAGTTCGTCAAGGGCGATGGGGGGTGTTACAGGCCGTCCGTGATTCGAGTCGGGGCTGCGGATGCACTTGTGTCCGAACATGTGGGGGGTGTTACAGCAAGTTCCATGGTCGATACGATCATGAAGATGAAACCGCACGCGTGGGATGCGGCGTACCGGAAACAAGACGCGTTTCAAAAGGAAGCGGTGAAGCATGTTAAGCAATTGGAGAAGGAACATGTCGGAGCCGCCGCTTGGTATGCAAATCATATATCTGAGATGAATATGAACCGAAAACCTGTGGTCCCTGCCACCACTGCCAACCACTTTCAGCAGCAAGACGCGCGAGTCGCTGAGATGCTGCGCCTCGTCGACGACCGAGACAAAGCCGTGACGGAGATGGCGCGGTTTGCGTTTTGCTTGAAGAGATTAGGAGGTACAGGGGATGATACTGGCTCCACTAATACCCATACAAACCCTCACAACCCTAACAACCCTAAACCTGGAAACCCCAACAAAAAAAACCCAAAACTGCAAAACCCAAAACCTGGTAACAACCCTCAAAGGCAACGAGACATTCGCACTGTAAGAAACGCGCTGGAAGCGTCTTTCGTTGACGACGCGGAGATTGTTTTCGCCACGTTGACGTCGAGTAGTCGAAGAGTTTTCAGAGACGTCGACCGAGGGTTCGATACGGTTCTTATCGACGAAGCCGCTCAAGCCAATGAGATTGCGACTTTGATACCCTTTCTGCACGGCGCCAAAAGGTGTGTGTTGGTTGGAGACCCGCAGCAGCTGCCAAGCACGGTGCTAAGCCAAGCGGCGAAGGTGAGTAACTTTCAGAGGTCGCTGTTTGAGCGCTTCACGAAACTTGGGGCCGAGCCGGTTTTGTTGTCGGTGCAGTACCGGATGCACCCGTCGATTCGCGCGTGGCCCTCCTTGCAGTTCTATGACAGCAGGTTACAAGATTCACAAAGTGTTCTGGATCGAGAAGCAAATGACCAACAGGTGTACCAAGGTGTAGGGGCAAACAGTCATGGAAGCGTCGCAAACAGTCTCAACTTTCCTTACTTTGCGCCGTACGTCGTCTTCGACGTCTCCGAAGGTTCCTCGCGAAAAAATCAAAGCGGCTCGTTATCAAACCCAGAGGAAGCGTTATTCGTGGTGTGCTTGTACATGACCATGACCAAAGCAGTGGATCAGGGTAATGCTCTAAACCCTAACCCTGGGAAAAACCCTAAACCCTCGTGCGCGATAATCACGCCGTACCGACAACAGCGCACTTGTATTTTGAAAGCGTTTGCGCAATTATTTGATGGTGACGGCGCGGCTGGTCGGTTGGGCGTCCGAGTCAGCACAATAGACGGCTTCCAAGGCCAAGAAGCGGACTTGGTTATTTTGAGTACCGTACGGGGGAGTGCAGGTGCTGGTTCTAATTCCGGTGGGGTTGGTTTCTTGGCCGATATCAGACGGATGAATGTAGCGCTTACCCGAGCAAAACGAGCATTGTGGATTTGCGGTAACTTGCAAACTCTGAAGCGAAGCGACGCGTGGAGTGGGTTGGTTAACGATGCGCGGTCTCGAAACTCAGTAGTTACAAACGCAGAAGCTTATGATATCTTCGCCAACGTCGTGCCGGTCGAGAAACAGAACAGGGTGTTAACCGCGTGCGGGGGGGAAGGCGAGTCGAGCGGCGCGCGCCGCGGGAATGCGGGCAAAAAGCAACACTCGGTGTTCGCTTCCGGGTGGGGCCGCGGACAAAGCGTTTCAGCTGTTCCACCTCCTCCGGCTCCGGGACAGAAAAACGCGGTCGATTCAGCACAACAAGGGCTGGATATGTACGGGGACGTGTGAATCATGGAACGGTAGACCGTAGCTGTATGGGTATATACCCTAAGCTCGCTCGTGAAAAGAGTGTACACCTAAGGTATTCTTTCATCCATCTAGTCTAACGTCTCATCTATCACTACCTCACCTCTACCTCTCCACACTAAAGCTTGCTATTGAGCATCTCCTTCAGTTTTCCATTATTTAACAATTTCAACGCCCCCATCCACGGCTCAGGGCCGTCGTTGCACCCGCCCACGAACTTGCCTCGCACGAACACCGCGGGGACGCTTCGTTGCTTGTGTCTTTTCGCTATCTCATCCCGCACCGCCTCGCCAGCGTCCAACTCATCATAATCCACCTCTCGAAACGCCACACCCTCCGCCTCGAAACCCCGGACGACCCGGCGGCAGTACGGACACCCGCCGTACGAAAACACGACCACGTCAGCGGTGGAGACCGTGGCGTCGAGCTCGGAAGCCATGGAGCGCTTTGTTTAATGACACACTTTTTCGTCACGACACGTGTCGCCTTCTGAACGTATCTCTGTCAGGTGGCGAACCGCACACGCGGGTGGAGGTTAAGTTTTCGCGCCTCACTTGAATCGAGACAAACAAACCACGACAAACCCTCTGTGCCATCTGATCGGCAGAGTGCTCGGCGCTGGGGCGATGTCGACCTCAGGAGGAGGTCGTCCCTCCCGGGACAGGAGTAAACCCGCGACGTACGTGTTAGTTCTCGACTTCAGAATGCGCGCGATCTGCTTTTCCTGAGCCGCGCACGTCTGCGAACCTCGCCCGCGAATGCGTTGTTGTTCGTGTGATGCAATTTTTTTGCTTGTCACGCACCACCGCCGCCCGCGCGCGCGTCGCTGATACGCACCGTCGCATGGTGAACGCGTTTCAGACCACCGCCCTCTGACCTTTTCCTTTCCACCTACTCTACACATAATCCCTCTCCGTCTGTCAAACAGGTTCGAAGCGGGCGCGGCGCCGCCTCCTTCGGTGCTCGCCCGGGCACGCGTGAGGCTCGCCGGGGACGACAATGATTCGATGTCGGGCGGTTCCGGGCGGACTTGCAGGACGGCATCGCCGAGAGCGCGGAGTTCGTCTCGAGCGCCGTCTGAAGCAACCACTGGTGCTGGTGGTGGCAATGGCTCGGTGATGTCCGATACGGAAGCGAGCTGGGACGGTGTTGACGACGGCACGCCCGATGACGAGTTCGTGGTGAAAGCCGGCAACGACCACGACCACGACGACATGGAGACGTTCGAAGAGGAACTGGAGACGAACCCGGTGGATGCGGTTGAGGTAAAAATCGAAGTCGATGCGTTGCGAGCGGAGAGCACCGTGCCGATCGAAATCTTGTTAGCCAGCTACGGGAAGGCTACTACTACCGCTGATGTACCAACAACAGCGGGAGACGGATCTGGCACTGATTCGAGCGACGATTCAGACTACGGCTCTGACGCGAGTTCGAGTAGCTCTGATGATGAGGACGACCCTATGAACGGTGGAGCTGTTCCGGTCAAAAACGAGCTCGACCCTACCGCACCTGCGATCAACATGGATCCCACGAAACCGAACATATCACTGTTACCCTCGTTAGACAACATCACATATGAATCCGCATTAGAAGAAGGCGCGCGAATCAGATACGAAGACGCCGTGTTTGACAAAGCGTGGCACGTGCTTCAAAGACCTCCAAAAACCCTCCCACGCCCCAAGTTCCCCGAACCCGCACGGAACAAAACGCACTGGGACCACTTGCTCGAGGAGATGAAGTGGCTCAGCGGGGATTTCGTGAGAGAAAGGAAATTCAGACAGAAGTTGGCGAAAAAAGCCGCGTACGCCGTGCAGAAATCTGACCTCGATTTAGAGTCACGGGTGATTAAGAAGGCGCGGGACGAAGCCCTACACGCCCGAAAAACCGCCCGACACGTCGGCAACGAAGTCATGCGTTTCTGGATGAAGGTTGAAAAGGTCGTAAGGTTCAAAGCGCAGTCCGTAGTCGACGCTAAGCGGAAAACCGTGATGGACAAGCACCTGGACTTTATGTTAGCGCAAACGGAGCGGTATAGCACGATGCTGGCTACTAAACTGACGGGGGTAGAGGAAGGTGTTGAGGGTGCCGATGGTGCCGATGGTGCCCCAAGCGCATCAACTGCCCCTAAGCCACCTTTATCCCTCCCTGCTCCCGACTCGGGCGGCAGTGACAAAACGCACCTCCAACTTTCCGAAAAAGAGGACGAGGACGAGTTTGTTGTCAACGATGCGGAGATGGAGGAGGAGGATGACGAACGCACGTTGGAGGAGGAGATGCGCGCTGCGGCTGATGAAGATGGAGAAGACGCTGCCGCTGAAGCCGCGATCCTAGCTGCTGATGCTGAAGTACCTATCGAAGAGCTGTTGCGAACATACAGAGAGATGGAGGAAGCTGAGGCCAAGAATAACGAGGGAAAGGGACCAACTCAAGAACCTGAAGAAAAGGAAGAGGATGATCTCACTCACGCCGACGCTACCTTCGCGGACCTGGTGGAGGATGACCCTGCGAAAGACCCAAACGGCTCAAAAACAGCGGATGCTGATGAAGACGAGTTCACCGTCGGTGAGGGCGAGGACGAGGAGGATGACGAGCAAACGCTGGAGGAGGAAATGCGCGCGGCGGCGGCGGAAGACGATGGGGATGCAGCAGCTGAGGCTGAGAATTTAGCGAAAGACGCGGAAGTCCCGATCGAAGAACTCATGCGGCAGTACCGGGAGATGGAAGCAGCGCACGAGCAGGCTACCACTAAATGTGTGGATGACGCGAATGAGTTTGACGAAAACTTGGAAGAGGAGGAGGGTGACGACGAAGACAACGAAGACGAAGGCCCTTCAGACGCTGAGGATGACGAACCCGGATTAAACTCATTAGTGGATGACAAGGAACCAGAGTTAACGAAAGAAGAAAATGCCGCGAGTGACGCCCGACGGCGTGTGTTGGACTCCCTAGCCGGCGACGCGAACAGCCTGCAACCGAAAGGCCACACCATAGACACCGCCGACGTCAAGTGCCGGGTTCCTTTCCTGTTAAAACACACGCTAAGAGAGTACCAACACGTCGGGTTGAACTGGTTAGTTTCGTGCTACGACAAGGCGCTTAACGGTATCTTAGCCGATGAAATGGGTTTAGGGAAAACAATACAGACGATATCCCTATTAGCATACCTAGCCTGTGAGTGCGGCATTTGGGGGCCTCATTTGATCGTAGTACCAACTAGCGTTATGCTAAACTGGGAAGTGGAGTTTAAAAAGTGGGCCCCCGCGTTTAAGTTGTTGACTTACTTCGGCACGGCTAAAGAGAGAAAGTTGAAGCGACAGGGCTGGAGCAAACCCAATGCGTTTCACGTATGTATCACTACGTACCGGTTAATAACTCAAGACGCGCGGGTGTTCCGACGAAAAAAGTGGAAGTACCTTATTCTCGACGAAGCGCACATGATAAAAAACTGGCGATCGCAACGGTGGCAAACTTTGTTAAACTTTAACAGTAAACGACGCTTGTTAATCACCGGCACGCCGCTTCAAAACGACCTAATGGAGCTGTGGAGTTTAATGCACTTCCTGATGCCGCACGTGTTTCAATCGCACAGCGAGTTCAAAAACTGGTTTTCATCTCCCTTAAGCGGGATGGTTGAGGGCGGGGGGGGGGTTAACATGGATTTAGTGTCGCGGCTACACGGCGTGTTGAGGCCTTTCCTATTAAGAAGGCTAAAATCCGAGGTTGAGAAAAACCTACCAGGCAAGGTGGAGCACGTGGTGCACTGCGGGCTGAGTAAAAGGCAAAGGCGGCTTTACGAGGAGTACATGGCGAGCAGTGACACGAGCACTACGTTGACTTCTGGTAATTTACTTGGCATTATTAACTGTTTAATGCAGTTGCGCAAAGTATGCAACCACCCAGATTTATTCGCGGGCAGGCCGATTGTGAGCGCGTTCGACATGCCCAGCGGACTTTCGATTACGGTTCCATCGGTCGTCGCCCGACTAGCGTCTGAAACTGAAAGGGACCCGCTCTCGATCAAGAAGCTGTTTTCACCCAAAGGTCTTCACCTTTTATCGTTGGAGGATACTAACTTTGACGGGTCCTTCGCGTTTGGGGGAGGCGAACGGTGGACCGCAGAGCGCGCGCAGTCTCGCGCAGTTGCGTCGGAGGTGGTGCAAAGTTTCCTCTCAGGCGACGATGCGCTTGACGGCTCGGATGCGCCTGCTAGCAAATCACTCGGTGGCCGCATGACCCCCGCGTGCGAAAACGCGGCGTCTCTGTTCCTGGCAGTCAGGAACGCGCGGGTTAAAGTGGAGCGGCGAGCCGTGGCGAAGCGCATCGCCCGCCACGCCTTCGCCGCGTCGGAAAGGATTCCTGTTTACGGAACAGACCTGCGCCGGTGCGTTAAAATAATCTGCCAAGCCAGGGACTGCCACGCAACCGCCAACGCGGTCAACGCTGGGCCGTTCGCAGTGGCCCCTGCGCTGTTAACAATGGTGAAAACACCAGCTCACAGAACAATCGAAGCCGACGACTTGATCGCGACGTTCGTGTTTGCCATTCCAAAAGCGAGAGCGGGGAGTCCTTCGATGATTTCCCCGACTAAAACCGCGTCTATGACTTTACAGTCTGGGATAAAGAATGCGTGGAGTCAGAAGGTTGGTTGGAGTGCGCTTGCGCCGTTGAGGCACGCGCAGGTTCGACGCCAGCTGTTTTTTCCTGATAGAAGGTTAGTCCAGTTTGACTGCGGTAAGTTACAAGCGCTGGCAACGTTACTGCGGCAACTGAAATCTGGCGGGCACAAAGTCCTGATTTTCACGCAGATGACCAAGATGTTGGATATTCTTGAGCAGTTTTTGAACCTGTACGGGTACGCGTATTGCAGGTTGGATGGTTCGACCCGGCCTGAACAGCGGCAGATTCTCATGCAGCGGTTCAATACAGATGATAGACTGTTTGCGTTTATATTGTCTACGCGTTCAGGCGGCTTTGGAATTAATTTAACAGGCGCCGACACTGTGGTGTTTTACGATTCGGACTGGAACCCGGCGATGGACCAGCAGGCGCAGGACCGCGCGCACCGGATCGGTCAAACCCGAGAGGTGCACATCTACAGGATGGTGTGCAAGGGGACGATTGAGGAGAACATCTTAAAAAAATCAATGCAGAAACGAGAGCTCGATCACTTCGCGATTCAACAAGGCAACTTCAACACGGAGGCGCTTGAAAAGATTTCGAAAGATAAAAGTTATAAAAACGTCGCGGGTGATAAAGCCACAGAGGCGGACGCGTTACCTGTATCCACCGTGGTTGGCGGTGAACAGGGCGCGCACGCCATGTCCATCTTCGACCAAGCCATGTCACGCACGGGGGTTTCGAAGCCCAAAGACAAGGATGACAAGGGTGGGAAGAAATCGAAAGAGTCTTCGAATGAACCGAACGATGACGATGAAGTCGCGCGACTCATGGACGAAGCTCAGGACGATGTGGACAAGGCGGCGACGGTGAACGCGTTGCGAGAGGAGAACGAGGACGCGATCGAGTTTGGCGATGACATCAGGGAGAAGGAAGGTGATGAGGAGGATGACGCTGCGGGTGGCTCTAAACCTGGGAGTGTTTCGGATTTGAAGAAGGTCGGAGGCGGAGGTGGTTCGTCCAGCGCGTTAGCAGATAACGGCGCTGGTCCTTCAAACGCGATGGTCACCACCAACAACCCTCCCTCCACGCCCGCCCCCACTGATGACAATCAGACGTTATCCCTAACTAGGGTGAACACTAGCTTAGAAGGCGACGACCAGTTCGCGTCGGAGATGATGCAGAAGGTGCAGTTGAGTGCGCAGAAGGGCGAGTCTCTTGAGCTTCAACTCAAGCCGGTTGAAAGATACGCTGTCAAGTATTTAGAAGAGACTGTGCGTATTCTAGACGACGTCGACGCCGCGGCCGCCGCGATTGCAGATTTCGAGGAAAAAGAGTGGGAACTCGAGCAGCTTGAGAAACAAAAAGCGGCTGCAGAGGCGGCTGAGGACGACGACGAGCTCATAATCGAGGGGTGGGAAACAGGCAACGCGGATGACGAGTACCGGCGGAACGTGGAAGAAGCTCGGGAGGCGGCGGAACAGCAGGCGGAGTTTGAACGTCTGGAAGCTGAACGATGGGCGGCGATGTACGCGGTGCCGAGTTTAGAGGAAGAGGCGGCAGTCAATAATTCAAAAGAAACAGGTACTGTCGGTGACCCGTTCGCAGGGGGTGTGCCTCGTAAGGCGCGTAGCGGGTCACCAGCGCCTGTAGCAGGTGCACCGTTGCGCGTTATGTTCAGACTCGGCGCCAAGCCCGCCGGCGCCAGGCCGTCGACGCTGGGCCTGGGCGACACTGTCGACGACACAATGGATCGGAAGGAATCCAAGAAAGCGAAGAAACACAAGCGCAAGCGCGAGGGCGAGACGAGCGAGGAGCGGGACGAGCGGCGACGGTTACGGCGGTTGTCAAAGGATGGAGCGGGGGGCGGAGGCGCGGCTCTGCCTGGCACCGCCGCCTTCGCGTCGCCGGGCGGAGGACGCGTCGCGGTGTCTCCCCAGAGCCTTGTGGGGGTTATCAAGTCGCAAAGCGGTCCCTCTCCTTCGTTCACAATTGGCGAAGACGCGGTGCTGTGCGCTTTAGTGGATGAGTTCGGCGGGGCGAGTTGGGACCTCGCGTCCGGTGCGTTACAGAAAGACCCTTCCGTGTGCAAGGACCGCTTCCGGCGCGTCGTCGCGAGCCGAGCCGCGTCGCTGTCTTCATTGGGAGAATCGAAACAAGGACAACAGTTACGGGTAACCCCGGAGGTCACGAAAGCGCTGTTCCGAGCCACTGCGAACGAAGCTTTTGGGCTTGGGGGTGGAGGGGATGGGAAGGACGCGCCGGAAGCAGCCTTGGAGTTGCGCTCTGATGTGAAAATGGCCCGGAGCCGGTTGGGCGGCGAAGGTGGAGTGGAGGAAGCGAAGGCCGACGTGGAAAGCGCCGCGAAACGTTTTCTGGCGAAGACCACCAAGTAGTAGTTTGTCAATTCAAAACAATAGTCTTATGCACGATTTCGGCAGTCTTTACTTGTCGAATCTGAAGTAGCCCTGGATCGTGAAGGGTTCTTGCTTGACCTCCTGTTTGATCTCGGGCTCTTGTTTTATTTCGGGCGAACTCCACCGCTCAGCACTTGCTTTCTTACACGCAGCGCAGTTCTTTTTCACTTTGCCTTGAGGGCACGGGTTGCACGTCGCGCATTCGCGCTTCCGCATGCAGTAAATGCAGCCACTGCACTTCGCACAGTCGTGTTTCACCTTGCCGTGAGGGCAGGAGCTGCAGTCCTTGCAGTCGGTTTTCAACTTGCCGTGGGGGCAGGGGTGGCACTTCGCGCAGCTGCGTTTTACCTTGCCGTGGGGACACGGGGTGCACTCCGCGCAGTCGCTTTTCCACTTGCCGTGCGAACATCGTTTTCGTCCCATGGTTCGCGCACGTCGCGACTTGCGTTGTGGCTCGCGAAGGCTTCGCTTCACTTGAGAAAAGTCGTTGCTTTCGTCTGGGACGAAACGAAACTCACTTTTGTTGAGATGAAATCACGCCACCATGTGGCGCGTCTCCGGCGAACGTCCTGTTCGTTCAAAGTCTCCTATCCAAAGCAAGCGTCTTCCCTGACGTTCGATCCACGCCGAGGGCACTTGCGCCCGCACGCCGCACGATTCGTGCTCGCGGCGCCCGCGTTCGTCCGGAGGCACGCGCTCCTCGCGCTTCGTCCCGTCAAAGGCTCCGGGTCTGGTAGCCAGCGCGTTGATCACGAAGGGGCAAGGCCTGCATCGTTCGCGTTTCCGCGGGTTTCCCTCGGGCCACCGACCCGAGGCTGATACGCGGTCCGCAGAGGGCGAGGCACCAAAGACACAGGCGAAACACGACCTGGACGACACCAACAGTAAGTGCAGAAGACTGCCTAGGCGATGCTGCAGTCAGGACCACACCACCTATGACGCATCGCGCATGGACGCAGTCACACGTTTCTACAAAACAAAGTCGCAGAGGTCGCGCGTCTACGATCGCAGATGCGACGAGTCCCCACATACTTCTACCCCACAATACTACCCTCGCTGACCGTGCCCTTTCTGACTACTTGCCGATACCCCGCTGCATACCCCTCTCCCAGTGGCCTCTTCCATGAGCGCGTACACGTTATCCATGATCGCGGCGTGGTACTTCAGCAACATCGGCGTCATCTTGCTCAACAAATATTTACTCTCAGTGTGGGGGTTCAAGTTTCCCATATTTTTAACCATGTGCCACATGGTGATGTGCCTTGTGTTAGCCGCGGCGACACGATCGTTAGGCCTAGTGCCGAGACAGAACCTGAAGAGCAGAAGACACTTGGCAAAAATAGCCGTCCTCGCCGTGGTGTTCGTCGCGTCCGTCGTGGGCGGCAACGTGTCGCTGCGGTTCATACCCGTGAGTTTCAACCAAGCCATCGGCGCGACCACTCCGTTCTTCACCGCGTTGTTAAGTTTGTTCATCATGCGGCAGAAGGAAACTCCTGAGGTTTATGTGACGTTGGTACCTATTGTGTTGGGGATCGTACTGGCGAGCAAGGCGGAACCGCTGTTCCACATGATTGGTTTCATCGCGTGCTTCTCGGCGACGTTTTCGAGAGCTTTAAAGTCCGTGCTACAAGGCCTATTACTCACCAACGAAGCCGAGAAGTTGGACTCGCTGAACTTACTGCTGTTCATGTCCCCTGTGGCACTTATAGTCCTCCTAACAGCCACAACTATCATGGAACCCGACGCGTTTCCCGTGTTTTTAGAGAATTGCACGCAGTCGCCAAATTTTTTCTTTATCCTGACGCTCAATTGCGTTTTGGCGTTCTCCGTCAACTTGACCAACTTTTTGGTCACGAAGTGTACGTCGCCGTTGACGCTTCAAGTCCTGGGCAACGCCAAGGGCGCAGTTGCTGTGGTCGTCTCCATTTTCCTGTTCAAAAACCCAGTCTCCCCGATCGGCATGTTCGGGTACTCGATCACGATCATGGGCGTAGTGGCGTACAGCGAGGCGAAGAAGCGATCAAAGGAAAAAATGCGGCGGCGCGACGACCTGGAGCTGCTGGGCGACGGCAAGGGGTCTTCTGGTAACTTGGCGTAGTGCGCGCATCCGTAATTGATGGAGTATCCACGTCTGCGCTCGTGCATATTTAGGGAGGGTTTGTTTTTGTGGTGAAGGTTGAGGAACCTTACTGGGGACGTCACGAGTGCTCAATCGCGATGAACTCTTCGTACTCTTGGCATATCACTGTCTAATCAGTACCCTCCCCCTCGCCCCCCAACTTCGTTCTCGCCCACCATTCTCTCTACAGCTGTGCGTCCTTCGCTCCCATTTCCCTTGCCCGACGCCCATTTAATGTAATCCGGGCTCTCGCACGCCTCGTACTCCTCCGCCAGTCCTTCCACGATTTCTCGCGCGTCGTCGAACTCGTCGAGGCCGTCGGCGAAAATAGCGTGCTGCTCGTACTGGTCTAAAAACGCTTTGCGGCGCATCAGTTTGTCGTACTGGGTGAGGCACTTCGTGAACAAGTGGCGGATTGAAGTGTGGTTGGCGAGCATCAGGCCGCTCACTTTGTTCGCGTTCTGCACGTACGGGGACTTTCTGGATAGCGCGACTTGGATACTGGCAGGCGCCCACTCGATGAAGTTCGCGAGCTTGCGTTCCCTGATCCTTTGCAAGCTTTTGTGCACCTGCGTAGGGTCGACGTCCCCTTGAATGATGTTTAATATGGAGATGTATTTACTCGATCCGTGGTGTTTCGATGACCCGTGACTCGAGACCATGATGTTCTTCGTCTGCAACAGCCGGCGCATCACGTCCAGCACGGTGGTTTTCCTTACCGCTGATCTTTGAGTGGTGCCTGGAAGTGACGAGGATTCGTCATTCTCAATCGTCAGCGGCGTGTAGCCAGTCATGAGGAAGTGACAGCGGGGGGTCGGGATCAGTGAAGCGACGAGCCCTACTAAGTCGTTGTTCATGTACCCCGGGTATCTTAAAGTTGTAGTACTTGCCGCCATCACCGCGGAGACCAACGCGTTAGTTTGCGCGAATGTTGGGTTCTGGATGTGCAATCGGTCGACGGCAATCCTATTCAGCGCAGTGTTGTCCAACACAACAACGCAGTCCGCGTTTAGCGTCAACCGCTTCAGGGTCAACAAACTGTTGTACGGCTGCACCACCACGTCGCTCGTCTCATGCTGGTTGGGAAACACGGAGTAGGTCTGCACGAGCTTCTTTCCGTACCTGTCGTTGAGCGCTTCTAACAAATAAGATCCCATCCCCGACCCGGTCCCCCCCGCGATGCTGTGACACAGAACAAACCCTTCAAGCGAATCGCTCCCGTCCGCCTCCCTATCAATCATGTCCATTATTTCTTCCTGTACCTGTTCCGCTTGCGAGTACCCGCTGGCCCAATTATTACCAGCCCCGCCTCCATGACTCGAGACGAAAAAGTTTTCCATGTTGTATAAATTGCGGTACTCGGAATTTTGGATTGTGTTTATCACGCGCGGTTCTAAATCCAACAACAGCGCTCTTGGGACGTAATGGTCATCGTCAGCTTGGTAGAAGAACACGTCTTTCCGATCCCCCGCGTTGCCGTGCTGCGCGTACTCTTCTAGAATGCCATCCTTCGCGATCCCATGTTCAGCACACAACTGCTTCCAAAACTCCGTGCCGATCTGGTTGCCGCACTGGCCGACTTGCAGGGTGATCACTTCGCGGGGCATCGCGGGGGTTTAAACCAGGGTTTAGGGCTTTCTAGGGTTTATGGTTTAAGGCTTAACCACCAGGCCTTGCACTACGCCGTACACACGCGAAACCAGGCGACAGCACACAGCTGTGTGTCTTTTGTCCCTGCGTCCGCGTCGCTGGCTGTGGCGGGCCAACCTCACACGACGCACTATTTGAATTCTTTTGGCCTTTTTGGCTTGTCATTTTGCCGGTCTAATTTGCTTGACGTTTGACGAGTTAATTTCGCGAGATTGGTTGTCGTGTTCAGGCCGCGGATGCCACTTGTTTCGATCATTCACCTGCGCACGATGGCGGTGCGTGCGAGTGCCCGCCGGGGAGGGCGACGAGTCGTGGCCCTGGCGCTTCTCGCACTATGCACGTTCGCAGGATCCGCTGTCGCGCAAGAAACCAGTGCGGTGGATGCCCCGAGCGCTTCCGATGGTACGGACTCGGATCCATTTCCAAGCGAAACCACAGAAGACGATGCCGATGCCGATCTGCCGACCAGCGAGGACGTCCCTGTTCACCGGTTCGAAACCGCGGTGGTGACGATCGGCAAGGCGAGCGGCAAGGAGCGACGCACGGAAACTGGGGCGTTCTTTTTACGGGGCGACGACCCAGCCGCGGCGGCGACGCGGTTCGTGTACTTACATTCGGTACCCCTGCATCAAATAATCCAGTATGTCAACGCTTTCACGAACGAGTGGAACGTGAACGTGCCGGAGGCGGTGAAGCCCAGGGTGAAGAGAAATCGCCGCTCGAAGCCGCTGACTCCTATGGGGTACCTAGCCCGAGGAAAAGAGCATTCAATAGAAGGAAGAGACGACGAAGCGCACTTTGATTACGCGCGAGCTTTAGCGAACGTGTTCGAGGACCCAAGTGAGATGAACGCGGTTGATTCTTTGGACGGCGTTGCACTCGCGGACGCCAATTCTTTACTGGAGCACCACCACCGGAAGCACAGTCGGGCGCTGAACGCGGCGGACAAGTCGCGAGAAACCAGGGAGAAAGCGCACGAACGCGAAGTCGCTGTGTTTTATGCTCGGCGAGAATTGAGAAAGGAACTTTTGGCAGACGAAGGCGATTTTTTTAAGCTGTGGAATGAACGGTACGTCAACGGGGGATCACAAGATTCCTCATCTGCCGGTTCCTCATCAGATTCATCAGTCGCACACGTTCTGGCGTTGCACGCCGCCGTGGAAGCCAAAGACTGGAACAGGGTGATTGAAGTCAGCGCTTCCGCCGATACGAGCGGCGACCCGGCTCCGGAAGCGGACGTCCCTTTAAGAAAATTAGCAGTTGCCCGGGCATACTGGCACAAACACGAATTTAGACAAGCCGAGCGGTACGCTAACGCCGCTGTCGCGACGGGTAAGAAGAACGGTGATTGGCGCCGAGGCCAAGTAAGAGCGATAGCCGTTGCCACTGGGGCGTACTCATCAATTAAACGAGGAGACGCTGAGGGCGCTTTGAAATTCTTCGCCGCCGCGAAGCGCGCTGATCCCGATACGCCGCTTTTCAAGGAACCGTACAAGGCGATCAAAGCGGCTGAGAAGTTGTTGAAGGATGCTGATTTAAAATTAGACCGAGGGGAATCACGGCAAGCCATGGAGAGCGCAGATGAAGCGGTTGCGAAACTAAGAGGGCTGGGGGGGAGCGATCCTTGCGAAGGGAGCGGCGGATGTGTCGGAATCTCGAGTATTACCACCGCGCACGGGATGTTTTCGGGTGCGGACGCCCGACGGTGCAGAGCACACGCGCAGATGCGGTCGTTCGAGCAAGCCCTTGAGGCGTGCGACAGATCGCTAAAGATGCTCGGGTGTCTGGGTGAGAGGGATCTGGGTGATAAGTCGTTGTCTGACGCCGATAAGAAGGTTTGGGACAAACATTGCAATTCCGCTGATGCGAAACACAGAGCCAGAGCGTTTCTCGCCCGGTCGGAGGTACACACCAGGGACCAGTACTACGACGGCGCTTTACAAGATCTGCGAACCGCTCAAGAAATCATCGAACCGTCCGCGAGCCGAGGGTCTTCGGAAGCGTCCAGACTGCTAACTGAAATCCAGGAAAAATCCAGAGCCGCCGAATCGTCTCGAAGGACGTTCGAGAACAACCGCGACCATTCCAAAATGTTGGACCTCCCCGAAAACTTGAACGAGCTCACGAAAGAACGCCGGTGCGATTTCATCAAAAAGGCGTACAAGAAAGCTGCGTTGAAGTGGCACCCCGATAAGGCGATCGAGGCGGGCAAGTTACGCGCGGCGAGGAAGATGAATGAAATGACGGAAGCTCGCGACCACGTCAATGTAAAGTTAGGATGCGTCGAGCCTAAACACGATCCGAACGAACAACACGGAAGGAATCCGTACGGCCACCACCACCAGCAGCAACACGCGTACCACCAGCAGTACTACCAGCAGCAGCAGAGGCAGCGGCACCCGGGGGGGAACAGGGGAGGCGGTCAGTATCGGCACAGTTGGGAATTTTGAAAAGGAAGAGCTGAAGAGGAATATAACCGTAACTACCATAGGGCAGAAATACATATTTCAACTCAAGAGTCAAGAGTAAATTTAACGAGCCAACTTCTCAAATCGACTTTCATCAAGCAGCCCGTTTCAAACTCGTCATCATCATCTCAGATCTGTGCTCTTCGTCATTCGCGACGTCGCGTGGTGTGATCGCATCCACGGCCAGGATGGCTAACTTCCAAAGGGACGATGAGAACGGCGGCGGGTTCAACTTCGACAACGTTTCGCGTAACGAGATGCTTCGAGGGTCGGGTTTGGCGTTCAAGAACGCGATGAAAACAGGGACGACTATTTCCGGGGTGGTTTTCGCGGGCGGAGTTGTGCTCGGCGCGGACACGCGATCGACGAACGGCGAGACCGTGGCGGATAAAAACTGCGAGAAGATTCACTACATCGCGCCCAACATATATTGCTGTGGAGCGGGGACCGCGGCGGACACCGAGGCGGTGACAGGTAAGTTGGGTATACATGGACCGACCTCGAACGATGGCGCGAGATCTGACATTCGACCGATTTAGGGTTGGTGTTGGCACACTGTCTGTGAAAAACGCATCGAGACGTCGTCGCGCGTCCTGACTTTTCTTTATCTCTCGCACGCATCACTGACGGTTTATATCTCACATCCACATTCATTCACCATAATCAGGCATGATCGCCTCAAACCTCGAGCTGCACCGCATGGCGACCAAGCGCACGAGCCGCGTGATCACCGCGTTGACGCAGCTGAAAACGCATCTGTTCAAGTACCAAGGCCATGTAGGCGCCGCGTTGGTGTTGGGCGGCTGTGACAGTAACGGTCCCCATCTGTTCACAGTATACCCTCACGGATCGAGTGACGCGTTGCCGTTCGCCACGATGGGCTCCGGTAGCTTAGCCGCGATGGCTGTGTTCGAGTCCGACTTCAAAGAAAACATGACGGAGGAGGAGGCGAAGGAGTTGGTCGCAAGGTCGATCAGAGCCGGTATTTTCAACGACCTCGGGTCCGGGTCCAACGTCGATTTATGCGTCATCACAGCGGACGGGGTGAACTATTTACGCAACCACGAAACCCCGAACGAACGCACGTACGTGCGAAGCAAGGGGTACGATTTCCCCCCCGGTACAACCCAGCTGAACCGCCGGAACTTCATGACCGCCACCTCCGCGACGCTGCCGCTGAACGAGACGGTTATTATTTCCGATGGGGCTCCGGAAGACGCGATGGTGATGTAGAGGGTAGTGGTGCTATGAATAGAGTGTCTACGCATCCTAGAAGTGTCTACGTATTATCATCTAGTTCGATTTCTATGCTGAAAGCAGTGTTTACGCTGTATATCGTACAAGTACTGCCAAATCTGACTAACTAGTCCTACACTTCATTTCCCAAAAAAATCCTCTCCCTATTTCGTTTTTGCAATTCAGTCGCGTTTGAGTAGTTCCCGACGTCCTCATCGAGGTAAACGACGTCCAACAAAGGCACATCGTGTGGGTTCTTAGTGTAATACGAGTTTGAATCCGAATCGTCATCGCTGTCCAACGAATCGTCACGAGCAATAGAATCATCACTGGCTGCGCATACCAGTGCCGCACACATGCGGCAGCACTGCAACGTGATCAGCAACCGCGACCCCGGAGGAAGATGTCTCTTTTTTTGAGAAATGTCAATCAATTTTGATTTCGGTTGCATCGAAACTGATTCGTCATCCTCGTCATCATCGTCACTACCCCCCCGGGTCCCCCCTCCGAACCCGTCCAGCCACTTGGCGAGCAAATTAAACTCCGCATGCAACACCTGATTTTTTGAATTCGTATTAACCGCGCAGTCCAGCAGCTCGCCGTTTTTACCAACCAGCATGGCGACGACATTTCGGTTGGATTCGTATTTCGGCTTTATATTTTCATCCAAGTTATCATCGAGCCTCGCGTTGATAAACGCGCTCGCCCAATTGAACAATCTCTCGTCATCCTCTTCTATTTTTTGTTTCTCTATTGAGTCGATTTCAGCAGGTAGTACATCTCTTGACTCTTTAATTCCTCGTTTGACTGCGTATTCAGCCCAGTGGTTTGCGTCGTACCGGGGAAGCGAAAGCAGATTGTCGCCGTCGTCTTTGGAGGACATGTTTACGGCCTCCGAAGGTGATAATGCGTTAACATTTGTTTCGGCATCATCATCCCTCTCCAACTCATCCCTCACAGCAACCACCGCGGCTTTGCTCGCACAAACCTTGACGACTGCTTTGTCGAGGTCGGTTAACTGTGCAGTGGTGAGAATTCGGTTGCGCATCCATTTGTGGGAGGAGACGTCCGCGCTTGAACTCGCTTCCCTAACCCCGAGCACTAATTTCACAACTGCCGAATTCCACGGTTTGCAATCAGAATGTGACTCCGCGACCCAGACGATTTGGTGCGTCCCTCCGGCTTCGTTGGGGACGTCGACCACGATGAACGCGACGTCGTTGGGATACGCGCTGCCCAACCCAACCGTTGCTGTAAGTAACGCCTCTGCGAGTTTTCGCTCAGCTTCTGTCGCCTCGTACGGCTTCATCAGCGCTTTTCGCTCTTTTCTCGACAGACCGAAATGAGGCGATGTGCTTTTGGGCTCGGGTGAAGTTTCGTTATCAGCGGAAGCTTTGAGCCGGGAAATTGGCCGTGTCCGGGGCCATCGGACGTGCGACGTGCGCACCACACGGCGCGCGGCGATGAGCGTGACATCGCACGCGAGCGCACACGCGCCGGGTCGCATACCGCGAAGTGAAAGCGCGTTGGAAATAACACTGGAGAAAAATACAAATATCAACCCGAAACTTGAAGTGAGCTCAGCCGTGAAACGTTGCCATTGCTCCCATCGCTACGATGCGGCGTGCGGCGCGACGACTCGTGGCGAGCGTCGGAGGCCTTTCATATGCTCGAGCTCTGGCACCATGGCAACTAACACAGTCGCTCCTGACTTCAACGCAGTTAGCAACCGCCACTGCGTCACGACCGTGGATGCCATCCACATCTTCGTTTTCGTGTACCGCCTTTGCACTTCGATCGGTGCCTCGCCCGTACGCGCGCTCTTATTCATCGCTGCGCAAGGAAACCGGACGCGACGGCACCGTGAGATGGGTGCGACCCGCGAGCGGCGGTGATGCGGGTACGGGATCGGGAGATGACCGGAATTGTTTCAAGAGTCACAACTCATCCGACCACCGCCTTCGCCAATCTGCTCGACCCAAACACTCCATCGATTTCGACGCCAATCAGCAGCGCGCGCTGAACAAAAGGGTGTCTAGCTCTATGGACACCAGTCACGCGTTACAAGAATTCACGAAAGCCAATAATGAATTCGACGTCAACGCAGTGAACATCGCCGCGCTGTTCGTTGTTTTAGCCAGGACGTCGAGGCTGGATGTGCGGGTTGACGGAAGCAATGGAAACATGAATGCAATCGCGATTAAAAATCTGCTCAATCGATTGAATGACGTCATCCCCGAATCGAGCGGCAGGGTCTGCGCCAACGTGCTACACGCGCTAGGTCAGCTGGAAGCCAGGGAGTGGTGGTTGGAAGGGGTGTTACATAGTGGCGATGATACGGTAATCAGTCATGAACAATGGAAAAATACAGTGGCCTCATTAGTTAAGCGTTCCGGAGCGACCGCGATTGAAATGAACGCTCAGGAAATCGGCAACTGTTACAATGGGATTTCGAGGCTGGATAAATTCACCGCTTTGGCGATGCCGACGGATGGGTGGATCGCGCTTAGTGAAGGTATTATTACAAACGCGAACGCAGCTAGGGAAGTATCAGGTGAAGGCTCCGTGAGAAGCCATGGAAGCGGTACGGTTGAATCGAGGAGTTATAACTCAAGGAGTATAACTGACTCAAGAAATAACTCCTCAAGAAATAATAAATCTCCCCAGTTCGCGTGTCTCGCCGCCGTGTTGTGTTTGAACGCTTTGGCGAGCGACAAGATGCGACGCGCGGTTGATGTAACACCCCAACACGCGTTTGATTGTTTACTCGAAATTGTGTTACACAGTCATCCGTTTGACGAAATCGGAATCCGGTCTGTGGATAAGTTATCGGAGCAAGGCTTGGCGAACGTGCTGAACGCGTGTGCGAAACTGCCGGCAGCAAAAAACGCGGTGGATCAACATAAACCAAGCGGCTGGCGCTTACTCCTCACCGATCGCTTACCTTCCCTCTCCCAAAGGTTCGGAGACCAAGGCTTGTCAGTGACGATGCACGCGCTTACGTTGCTGGGAAGAGACGCTCACTCGGCGGTTACAAAAAACGGCTGGAAATCGCTACAAAACGCGGTCCAAAGGTTAGCCCCGCAAGCGTCGCCGCAAGCGACCGCGATGCTTCTCAACTCGAGCTGGAAACTTTCAAACGAACCGGGTTGCTCCGAGTTTCGTTTATCACCCGACACGTTTCGAGTTCTAGGCCAACGCGCGGCTGAGATTGTGATGGACTCATCGTATGGGCAATTAACCTCATCAAATACCCAGCTAGATGGACAGGCGTCGTTCATCGTGGCGGACGCGATGGGGAAGCTCCCCGAGGCATCAGTTGGGTTTTCTTTGAAAACGAAAGAATATATCGATTCATCTGGACCCACCAAAGACCCGTGGCACATACTCGCAAAGCGGCTGGCGAATAGTATCGTCGAGAAAGCAAAAGATGGAGTGGTACATGTTCCGAATGCTTCCATTGATGCTTACATTGACAGCACTTCTGCAAATAACACAGACTGGAGCTCCTATGGCGGCCCCGCCGCGAGTTTCCACGTGTTGGCGCGCGTCTCTGAATTATCCGATTCTTTAACCACGAAGAAAGTTTGGGGTGACATCGGTAAGGCTTTAAAGGTTGTGGTTCCAACGTGTAATGCCGAGGACTGTTCGCGAATTCTGAACGGGTATGCGAAGAAACGGCGGAACGAGCTTGTTATGGTGTCTACGCCTGTGTCTACGTGGAAAGCGCTTGGGAATCGAATCGCGCAGTTGGCGAATGAAAATAATATCGAGCCCATGCACGTCGCTACTATTCTAGACGCGGTGAAGAAACTTGCGGCGGTCCGGGAGACGCTTGACAGTTGGTCTGCGAAAAGTTCCGGAAATAACTCCGGAAATAGCCCAGACCCTTGGGACGACCTTGCGCGTGTCATCACAACCAGTGCGTTCGAGTTGGAGCCTCTACAAGTGACGAACTTGGTGAGCGCGCTGGGGTGGCTGGAACCGCTGGGGATGGCGTTGTCGAAGCGAGACGGGGGGTGGCGCGTCGTGGCTGAGCTGGTCGAGGCACGGTTCGAATCGATCGCCAAAGGGGTTAACGATTCAGTTACTTCTTCGCATAGAGCAACCCCTGAGTCTATAAAGTGGATGGAGAAAACCGCGGCTGGGCTTGAGTTGGTGAGAGGACACGCGGAGTTTGAGACTTACAGCGATGCGGATGACCGCGCCAAATTGCTAGAGCTGGAAAATCGGTTCAGAGAAGTATTAGCGCGAAGGAAGTAGAGTAGTCTTTTATTTTTATTCCTATCGAACTGATTGGGCAACTTCGTGCTTTACTTGCCGGTGTCGAAACCGAAGTAGCTTTGGATGGTGGACGGCTCGGGCTCTTGTTTGATCTCGGGCTCTTGTTTCACCTCAGGCTCCTGTTTGTTCTCTGGCGAACTCTCGGCTCGCGCCTGATCCGCTTCGAACACGGCGGACCCGTGCGTGCCGCTTTGTACGCCTTGCAGTTGGTTTTCAGTGTGTCCCGAGGGCAGGGGGTGCACATCACGCACCAACGTTTCACCTTGCCGTGATAGCACGGGGTGCACGCCGCGCAGTGGGTTTCCCGCTTGCCGTGAGGGCAGGGGCTGCAGTCCGTGCAGTTGTGTTTCACCTTGCCGTGGGGGCAGGGTCTGCACGCTGCGAACTTGGTTTTCAGCTTCCCGTGGGGGCAAGGGTTGCAGTCCGCGCACATCTGTTTCTTCTGCCATGCGAGCACCGCTTCGGTCCCATCGCGCCCGTCCACTCGTCGCGTGCTGCGCTCCAAGACTTGTGCGCGAACACGCGAACACCGGAGTCGTAGCTTTTGAGGTGACGTTTCTGTTTCGACCCGTCTGATATTTTGGTTGACACGATGATTAATATTGTTCAGTTACTTTCTACCTTCCCTACTCCCTCTCCTCCTCCATCACCCGCACCACCGCCTGCGCAGCATCCCCAAGCTCCTTCTCCCGCAACCGCTCCGCTAACATCAACGAATCCTCTGTACCAAGCCGGTACGGCGAGTGTTGCGCTCCCGGAAATTCCCCAGAGTGCACTTCGTTTTTAAACTCTTCTAAAGCAATCGCGATCACCGAACCTACGTTGGCGTACTGCTTGCTGAACTTCGGCGTGACTTTGGCGTGGTGCGGGTGTCTGGTGAAGCCGAGCAGGTCATGGTAGACGAGGACTTGGCCTGAAGTCTGGTTGCCAGCTCCGATGCCAATAGTGGGGATCGATAGCGCTTTTGTGACCGCTGCCGCTACACTTTTTGGCACGCACTCTAAAACGATTGAAAAGCACCCCGCGTTTTGCAATGCGAGAGCTTTATCAATGACGCTCTCAGCTTCGACTAAGTTTCTGCCTTGAGGCCTGAAGCCTCCTAGGACTGATATACTTTGCGGCGTGAGACCCACGTGTCCCATCACGGCGATCCCAGCGTCCACCAAGGTTTTTGCTGCATTAACTCGTGCAGGACTTCCGCCTTCTAATTTAACGGCATCCATCGAGCCCTCCTTTAACATCCTCGTCGCTGACTCAACGGCTTGCGTGGGTGATTGCTCATAGGAGCCGAAAGGAAGATCGCCTACTAACAAAGGTCTACTCGCGCCTCGTGCGACTGCTTTGCAGTGCGTCAGCATTTCATCCAACGTAATAGGTAACGTGGTGTCGTGGCCGTGCACCACCATGGCGGCGCTGTCGCCAACGAGAATCACATCGATGCCACTCTGGTCCACCGCCACGGCTGATGGGTAATCGTACGCGGTCACCACTGATATTCGCTCGCCTTTTTTGTATTTACTCATCAAGCGCCTCAACGTGACTCGATCTGTAGCAGGCTTGGGGCCGCCGTACACCAAGTCAAACGGCTTGTGGGACATGTGGCGGGCGCTTTGGTGGTGCGTGGGGAACGCAGGTTGTCGAGATTTGCGCCCAACCCCTGGATCTCGCGAAAACATTAGGTCACCGGTCCGGGTACACATGGTTCGGGAATTTGCGCCTGTCGTGGTTGACACTAGCGGTTCAGATGTGCGCGCACACATGCGCGCGAGGCTGCGCGCCGCGCGACGCGAAGCCATGCTCTAAGTGCGCCGTAGATTGTGTCGCGCGGCTCCATTGTTTGGAGCCCGAAATATTGACGTGACTCTTCCTCATCCCGAAAACTCCGAAACCAGCAGTTTTTCCCTCCGTGCACAGCACAACGCCACGCGCGTGCGTCCGTCCACCATGGGCGATGCGGTACCTCCCGAGGACACTGACGTCGTGGCGGAAGTTCTTTACTCCGAGTCAGCGATCAAAGCCAGGGTCGCCGAGCTCGGCGTTGAAATTGCGGAGTACTACCGGGATGTTTCTCAAGGTTCTGAAGGTTTGGTTGTTCTTCCCGTGATGTCGGGCGCGATGATTTTCGCCGCGGACTTGACACGTGCTATGCGCCCTAGAGTAAAAGGCATGGTCGTGGAGACGATCAAGGCGAAATCGTACGAAGGCACGTCATCGTCAGGAACGGTAAAAGTCGATGCAAACGCATCCCAAATAAACGTCAAAGACAAGGACGTGCTTTTAGTGGAGGACATCGTGGACACGGGAGGCACGATGGTGACTTTGGAAAATGCATTTTACGAGAACGGCGCCGCCTCGGTGCGCATGGTGTCACTGATCGATAAAACCATTGGGCGGAGCACAGAGACATCGAGCTTGAAACCACACTGGGCTGGTTTCAAATTGACGGAAAATAAGTTCGTCGTCGGGTACGGCCTGGACTTCAACGGCGCGTATCGAGAACTGGAGTACGTCGGAGTGCTGAAGCCGGAGATGTATAGCTGACGCGAGTCGTTTGATATGTGCATTGGTTATTTAGTAATACAAAAAGGTAAACGGCCCCTGCCGGATCCAGAACATCATCACCCCGTCCTTCACTTCTCCTTCTTCTCCTTCTTCTCCTTCTTTTCCTTCTTCTCCTTCTTGGCGGATTTCTCCTCCTTGGATTTCTTGCGCTCACCAGCGTCGTCGGCGGCGGACGTGGGCGACCGCTCGCGCTTGGGCGTGTCGGCGACAGCATCCTTTGCCCCAGCATCCGGCACCGCTCTCAGGTACTCACTCGGCGTCTTGTCGTTGGGCTTGCCAAACTTATCCAGCTTGCCTTCCGCGATGAGCTTCTTCTTTGCTTGCGCCGTAGGTCCAAGGCCCCACCGTCTGGGGTAGGTATCCCTCTCCATCACCACGCGTTTGATTTTCGCCACGCACCCGTGGTCGCACGTCGCCATCACCGCGGTGTTCATCTGCGCGATGCCAACGGCGATGGCCTCGCCCTTCGTTGTCATCAACACAACCTCCTCCGCAACCTCGATGCCTGATTCGTACCGCAGCAAACCGGGAATCATCAACTTCGCGCCGTAGCAAATCGCGTTCACTGCGCTATCCTTGACGACGACACGCTTGTAGTTCGTCAGAAGCACTTCAAGAGGCATGATGACCCTCCTGAGGTATTCCTCCTGCTTCAAGTTGTCGTGCACCCACATCGCGTCCATCACGTCGTGCATCGTTGAAAGGTTGTCGTTCTCGCCCAGGATGCCTGAGCGGACGCGGCGCAGCTCCTGCATGTGGCCGCCCACGCCTAACAGGAGCCCTAAATGAACGCACATCGTCCGCACGTACGTCCCCGCTTCACAGCTGATCCAAAACACAACCAAGTTACGCTCCTCGTCGTACTCGTACATCTTCGACTCGTAGATGGTGCGGATGCGGAGTTGTCTTTTGACCGCAGAAATCAACGGAGGTCTTTGGAACAAAGCGCCGGTGAGGGTTTCAATTGCGCGCTGAACAGCCGCCTTGCCGCCCTCCGGCGCGCTGTGCAACCTGCAGATGCACACGTACTCCTTACCCGCGCCTTGCTGCGCCTTGACTAACCTCGTGGCGCGGTCGATGCAAACGATGAGACCTCCGGTTACTTTGGGGTCAAGGGTACCGGAGTGGCCTGTTTTTTCAACTCTCAACATGCGCTTCAGCCACGCCACGACTTCGTGGCTACTGGGGTTCGCTGGCTTATCAAGGTTAATAACCCCGTACCTGATGTACTCCTGCAGCGGGCGCTTCAAAGGCGAGTGGCCGCACGGGATGGGGGTGTAGTGGCCGGTGCGGACCTGTTGGGGGGGTTGGGGGGGGAGTCAATGGTCAGGGACGTGCAATGATAAATCCAAAGAAAATCTAAAAAAACCCTTTCAGTGCGTATTAACCCTGAATAACCCTCGAATTGTCGGCGGCTGGTTGGATCGGGAAGTCACACGTACCATCAGCTTGTCGTAGTTCTTCAGCAGCAACGGCCATTTCGACGCGTCCAGCGTGGGGGTGATCTTCTCAGGCTGGATCGCGAAGTCCTCCGTGACCTGTATGGGTATTTAGACGGGGGCGGGTCAGGATGATGGAAGAATTCTCGGGGCGATGTAACAAAGGGCGGCGGTTTGGAGTGTCATTGATTGCCCGATGACGCTATGCTGAACCCTGAATGCGGGGTTTAATTCACCGATCGGTAACCTACCTGAGCGGTGCCCACGTCTTTTTTCTTGTCCTTGCCCATGGCGAGGGAAGGGAGGTAACGCGCGCGAGTGTCGCGGGCGATAGTGAGGGCTCTCTGCCGCCGCCTTCA
>TARA_B110000977_G_scaffold56_1_pt1 | contig 45168 bp, 42 predicted proteins | sample TARA_B110000977 | Tara Oceans TARA_B110000977 (sample SAMEA4397798) | marine metagenome | biome: Polar Biome; feature: [SRF] surface water layer (ENVO:00010504); material: water (ENVO:00002006), including particulate matter (ENVO:01000060) such as... | depth 5 m | reverse complement strand
AGAATTAATATAGAATGATATGATATATCATAACAGTGTATAAAGATAAATAGTGGCTGAGGAAATTATTAAGACTTTTGTTTAACAGCGGTTCGGGACATGCGTAACACGCGAAGAGCTTGAGCGAAGCAAACCCCTAAATGGGCTTGACCTCAAAATTGTGTGGGGCACCATATTTAATTAAAAAAGCTCACTGGCAAAATATATACTCTGCAACTTCATTGAGTGGCTTACCTATTTTTCCGTTTAATTCTCTGAAATACTCATACCCTGATGACTATAAATCCTGACAATCTTATTTTTAATTTTTCACGATAAACTCTGAACAGTACATTAAAACAGTAAACACTTAATGAAAGTCACTACTTGCAACACTGCAAAAAAGGAGCATAGTTAAAATATCAAATTTAATTTAAAATTATAAATAATTTATTTTATTTGGCTACGAGTAAGACATAAAAAATGAAAAAAATTCCACTTGATGCCACTGATATTCGGATTCTTTGTGCAGTACAGCGCTATGGAAATCTTAGTAAATCAAAGTTAGCTGAGATGGTAAATCTTTCAGCAACACCAAGCTGGATAAGACTTAATAGGCTTAAAAAAGCAGGAATAATCCGTAATTACTACGCAAATATTGCTTACGATGATGTTGTTGATACAACTAAGGTAATTGTAACCCTATCTCTTTCAAATCACCGAAAATCAAATTTTGAGAAATTTGAGACACATATAGCCAACATAGATGAAATTATCGAATGCATGGCAACCGGTGGTGGTACTGATTACGTTATGAAAGTAATAACACCTAGTCTTACAAACTTTCAGGAAATAATGGATCAACTACTTTCTGCAGAGTTAGGGATAGATCGTTATATGACTTACATCGTAACTAGAGAAATCAAATCATCTCAACCAAACCTTACGAAACTAATACCTACAAAATAAATGTAAACTTTTAACATATCACGCCCTTATAAGACCAAATGTACGCATTCTCCCAAATAAAAAACCCTTTTAGTCTTTTTTCTTTGGAAAATTAGGACACTTTTTAGAGCTAAATCTTGCTAATAATCAAATCTAAATATCATTATACTTAAAAGGTAAAGCTATGGAAAAAAAAGACGATTTTGGTTTTGGAACCCAAATTAGAAAATCTCCTTACTTTGACGCCACAGTGAGATGGGGCGCAAAAGAGTTTTCAGTTTATAATCATATGTACATTCCACGCGATTTTGGAAATCCAGAAGAAAATTTTTGGAATCTAGTTAATGATGCAATACTTTGCGATGTTTCAGTTGAGCGCCAGGTAGAAATTAGTGGTCCAGATGCTGCAAAATTTGTTCAAATATTAACACCGCGTGATTTGTCTAAATTAGCAATAGGGCAATGCAAGTACATCATAATTACAAATGATGAGGGTGGAATACTTAATGACCCAGTTTTATTACGCTTAGAAGAAAACCGCTTTTGGATTTCATTAGCTGATAGCGATATATTATTATGGGCACAGGGCCTTGCGGTTAACTCTGGCTTAAATATAAAAATTCATGAACCAGATGTTTCTCCACTTCAGTTACAAGGTCCAAAATCTGGTGAAATCATGAAAAAGCTATTTGGCAACAGCATAATAGATTTACGCTATTATTGGCTTCTCAATTTGGAATTGGATGGAATCCAATTAATTGTTTCACGGACAGGTTGGTCAAGTGAATTAGGGTATGAAATTTATTTACAGGATGAATCACGTGGAGATGAGCTATGGGAAAAAATTATGATTGCGGGTCAAGAATATAATCTCAAAGCTGGGCACACTTCATCTATCAGACGAATTGAAGGTGGAATGTTATCATATCATGCGGATATGGATATTAATACTAATCCATTTGAAGTTGGGATGGGGCGCTTTGTTGATTTGAATATGGATATAGAGTTCATAGGTAAGGCTGCACTGCAGAAAATTTATGCAAGTGGTATTAAGCGTAAACAAGTGGGATTGGTTATTGATGGTCCACCACTCACTGGACCAAATACAACATTTTGGAAAATTTCAAAAAATGGCAAAGCTATCGGGAAGGTTACATCCGCCATATACTCGCCACGTTTAAAGAAAAATATTGCTTTGGCGATGGTCACAATTGATAATTCAGAAAATGATACTGAACTAATGATACAAATGAATACTAATTTTGTTAAAGCAACAGTTGTTGATAAACCATTTTACGATCCAAAGAAAAAAATAGTAGCAAACTAATAAAGCATAAGGGCCTAAAACATGTCTGAACTATCAATAAAATTAAACTGGCGGCGCTCTGAACCAGTATTGGTTCCTACAAAATATACGAACGCCCATAGCATAATTTATAACGAAAAATACAAAGTTGTTGTAGATGCAGCTCCTGATTGGGGGGGGGATGCAAATAACACGAACCCAGAACAAGCTCTCGCGGCGGCTCTTTCAAGTTGCCACATGATGACATTTCTAGCACTTTCAGCAAAAGTTAACTGGCCAGTTTTAAGCTTTCAGGATTATGCAGTGGCTTATTTGGGGGAAAACTCTAAAGGTCAAATGTCAGTAACTCAAATAGATCTTAATCCAACTGTTAGTTTTGATATTGGATTTACGATAGTGGCAGACGAATTAAGAAAAATGCACCAACGCGCTCACCGCTATTGTTTTATTGCCAATACATTAGCTGATAGTGTTAAAATTAATATTATTAGTTAATTTTTGATAAGGGAAATAATCTGATGTCCAGCGCAACAAGCAATATAGAAATAATATTAAGTGAACTGGACGAAGATGGGATTCTCCGACTTACTTTAAATGATCCAAGCCGGCACAACGCTTTATCGGAAGCAATGCTTGAAAAGTTAAAAATTACCTTGGATATCGCGTCTAGAAACGCTTCTGTTCGCGTAATTGTTCTAGCCGCAAACGGGCCTACTTATTGTGCAGGGCATGATTTAAAAGAAATAACTGCAGGGCGCACAGCCCCTGACATGGGCCATGAGTACTTTTCATATATTATGAATATGTGTTCGAATGCCATGCAGGCTATTGTTACTTGTAAAAAACCAGTTATTGCAGAAATTACAGGAATTGCCACTGCAGCTGGATGCCAATTGGTTGCAAGCTGCGATTTGGCTATAGCAGATAGCAGTGCTAAATTTAGTACACCTGGAGTTAACATTGGCTTATTTTGCTCAACGCCAATGGTAGCATTATCTAGAAATGTTTCAAATAAACATGCATTAGAGATGTTACTCACTGGTGAAATGATTTCAGCAAGGCGAGCAATGGATTTTGGGCTCATTAATAGTGCTGTTGAGACAGAAGCACTTCGAGACAACGTAATGAATTTAGCACGCAAAATTGCATCAAAATCTAGTGCAACAGTAGCAATAGGCAAAGCAGCCTTTTATACTCAACGAGAAATGAATTTATCTGATGCTTATAAATATGCTTCAGAAGTTATGATACAAAATTTGCTGACATCTGATGCTAGTGAGGGGATTAGTGCTTTTATAGAAAAGCGTAAACCTCAGTGGAAAGACAAATAGATCATCATGGCCAGCCCTTACAATACAAACCTTGATCGCAACCCAGCTAACTTTCAGCCCTTGTCTCCTCTGACATTTTTAGAGCGCGCGGCAACAGTTTTTCCTGATCACACAGCAATTATTCATGGAGGTTTACGGCGCAACTATGCTGATTTCTACGTGCGGGCGAAACAACTAGGTTCAGCCCTTATGAACTCTGGCATTAAGCGCAGTGATACAGTTTCTGTTTTGCTTCCCAATACACCAGCTATGCTCGAATGCCATTATGGTGTACCAATGTGTGGAGCTGTACTACATTCAATAAATACCAGATTAGATCCTGCTATTATATCATTTCAACTTGATCATGCAGATAGTAAAGTTGTCATTGTTGACAGTGAGTACATGCCTTTAATTCAAGAATCTCTTAAATTAACAAAAGTTAAACCATTGTTAATTCAATACGATGATGAAGAATACTTAGGACCACGTCTAAAGTCAAAAGCAATCGATTTTGAAGTATTTCTAGAACAAGGACATTCATCATTTGAATGGCTCATGCCAGAAGATGAATGGGATGCAATTTCTATTAATTATACTTCAGGAACCACAGGTGACCCAAAAGGTGTTGTTACCCATCATCGTGGTGCGTATTTGCTGTCGCAAGGCAATGCATTAACGATTTCAATGCCAAAACATGCAGTCTATCTTTGGACATTACCAATGTTTCATTGCAACGGATGGTGTTTCCCGTGGACTATGTCCGTGATCATAGGCACACATGTTTGTCTCCGCCAAGTTAAAGCTGATAAAATTTGGAATGCTCTATGGGACAACAAAGTAACTCATCTTTGTGGTGCACCGATAGTAATGTCTATAATCATAAATGCAAAAATATCTATTAAACGTAAAATTGATCATAGAATCCAATTCTTAACTGCAGCTGCTCCACCTCCTGAAAAAATGTTAACAGAAATGAGGCAGGCAGGCTTTAATGTCACTCACCTTTATGGGTTAACCGAAACATATGGTCCCGCCGTGGTGAATGATTGGCACGAGAGTTGGTCAGAACTTCCATTAGATGAGCAAGCTACCTTAAAAGCGCGCCAAGGCGTTCGATATCTACCATTAGAGGGGTTAGATGTTTTAAATCCAAAAACTATGACACCAGTACACCGAGATGGGAAAACCTTAGGAGAAGTAATGTTCCGTGGAAATGTTGTAATGAAAGGGTATTTTCGCAATGCTAAGGCAACTAAAGATGCTTTTGAAGGTGGCTGGTTTCACTCTGGAGATCTTGGGGTTATGCATTCTGATGGATATTTGCAGCTAAAAGACAGATCAAAAGATATAATTATATCTGGTGGTGAAAATATTTCTTCAATTGAAATTGAGGAAGTACTATATCGACATCCAGCAGTTGAGATTGCTGCTGTAGTTGCAATTCCAGATGAAAAATGGGGAGAAACCCCATGTGCTTTTATTCAGGCACTCCAAGGAAATAAAATATCAGCTGATGAATTACGTGTTTGGTGTAATAAGTTTTTGGCTTCATATAAAACGCCAAGAAAATTTATTTTCACAACTATTGCCCGCACATCCACAGGAAAAATTCAAAAATTTAAATTGAGAGAGCAAGCCAAAAATTATTTGAAAGATAAAAAAACTTAGTTTAAAATAAAAAAATGTTGAAAGGTATAAAAGTAGTCAAAATCATTTAGTTTGTAGATAATTTTGCATTATGCTGCTGAGCATAAATATCTTTAAATATATCTGTCCTACTGTGATTGGAGCGGCTAACATCTTGGTGGATGCCATAAGGCAGATATTGGATCAGTCTACCCCATGGATGTGTTGCAGTAGATCCTAGTATCGGGGCAAGCGCCGTGGACTAGAAAAGGCATTGCCAGCGATAGCCGCCAAAAGTAATATACCCCCGATTAGCGTGCGAATAGAGGCGTCTTCGCCCAAAAATAACCAGACCCAGAACGGACCAAGAAGTACCTCTGCGAGAGATAGTAAAGTTAGTTCAGCCGCTGGCAGCTTACGCGATCCAAGTGTGTATAAAACAAGCCCTGCACCAACCTGAAAGATCCCCATGGCCATGGAAATGCTACCGTCTCTTGAGGATAAAATGAGGGGAAGCCCTAAGGCCAAGCAGATGGCTAATGTGATGATGATTGCAAATAAGCCTGAAAGAAACACAGCAGGCAGCATTTCGTCAGATTTCCCCCACCTAAGTGCAATTGTGAAAATAGAAAATCCAAATGCAGATCCAAGTGCGGCTAGAGATCCCCCCACAGCGCCGTATGATGTTTGTCCTGAAACCATAATCGCCATGGCAGTGACAGCCACAATAATTGCAATCCATGTGGCTGACCTAACTTGTTCATGTAAGAAGATTTTTCCCAGAACTGCCGTAATGAATGGAGCGGCCGCAAAGAGTAACAGCGCATTGGCGACAGGAATTACTTGGATTGAATAGATTCCCCCCGAATATGCAGCGACCAATGCCAATCCAGCGACGATGGCTGGACTGCCAGAACGGCGCAGTTGACTAAACGGGGTTTCACTGCTTCTCAGGTTAATTACAGCATAAAGAAATACACTTAGCGCTATTGATCGATAAAGTAGGATTTGCCAGACGCTTGCATCTTCGATGAGCCTAATTCCTAGGCCAACTGTTGACCAGAGTGCACCTGCAGCAAGAACAAAAGCCACGCCTTGACGATGGCTGACTTCTTGGCTGGAGCCAGAGGATAGATAGGACATGAACTTAGCCTTGATAGATGCATTCTTTGGATGATTATCAATAAGATGGCGTGTTTTACCCGTTGTTTGCGACCTATAAATGTCGGAGTAGTTGGGCTGGGACTTGTCAAATTAAACTAGTTTGAAGCGTATAGGGCGATTTTGTAATTTTTCGGATAGCACTTTTAGATAAAACTGACAGCTATCGTCAACTTGACGGGCTGTTTGTTTGATCGCACGAAACCATATGACCAAAGTGAAACAATCTGATGCCTTTAATGACAATGGCTTTCCATCTCATCCAATAGATCAGATTAGGAAAACTTGATTATTTTGTCATCTTTGTAGAGGCGCCGCCTAATGTTGCTTTTTACCAATGTCATTCGTGGCCATTGTGAAAGGAACTCTCGTAAGTGAAAACTAGTTTAAGTGTTCTAGCCAGGCGTACATCTTAAACTACATTAGTCAGATCAGCACCCTTCAAATCAGTATCAATCAAATCCTACTTCATACATTTATCTGTTTCATTTAGTTTCTTCAAATCATCAAGATAAAAGCAAATACACTACTGGAAAATATATTTTCCGCTATGGACAGGACTGTGAGTATTAATTTTATTTAGAATAGTGTCACTTATTTTTATGCGCCATGTTTCTTGTAGAAATAGTTGCACCCTATTCATAATTGCGGATTGGTATTGTTGACATATTTAAACCGCCTCTTCAAAATAAAGTGAAATGTTGAAGATGATTTGTGGCTAAATTAGATTTATACGACAGGACATTACTATGAGGTTTATGAGTTTCATATTTATTATACTTTTATTGGGCTTTGCAGTTATTGCACATGCTAACAGTGGCGGCCTAAACAAACAGGGTTGTCATGCAGGCTCTCAACCATATCACTGCCACAAAGCACAAATAGCAGCTCCTAAAAATATAAGAACACTTATAGGTAAAGTAACTCATGTGCGTGATGGTGACACCATTGAAGTTAATGGAATAGCAGTCCGCCTATCAGCATTAGACTGCCCCGAGATTGGCACTAATAATGGTGACTATGCAACAAAGATAGCTAAACAGTTTACTGGTTCTCAGGCTATGTGTGAGCTTACTGGAGCAAAAACATATGATAGACTTGTTGGATACTGCAGCATCAATGGTACTGACTTTGGCAAATACATGATGGAAAATTCTTCATGTAAAGTTTGGGCAAGGTATGACGTTTGGGATCGGTATTAAAATAGGTTTACCATTCTGGCCACCATTAGTGTGGTAGCTTTTGATTGTTAGTTCGTTCAACAATCATTGTAGATCACTGAACCATCTGGCATAGTCGTATTGCAGAAAATAGCACCCTTCATTTTGGCAGTCTCCAGATTAGTATCACGCAGACTAGCACCCCTCAGATTAGCACCACTTAGATTAGTCATAAACAGATCAGCACCCCTCAGATTAGCATCATTCAGATAAGTACCATTCAGATAAGCATGACTCAGATTAGCATCAGTTAGATTAGTTGCACTCAGGTTAGAGCCATACAGTCTGGCACTCCTCAGATCAGCACTAATCAGAATAGCACCAATCAGATAAGCATCACCAAGTTTAGCATTTCTCAGATTAGCGTCCTTCAGATTAGCACCATTCAGATTAGCAATAACCAAATTAGCACCCTCCAAATTAGCACCCTCAAGATTAATATCTTCTAGATTAGCACCGATCAGATCACATTTCACACATTCATTTGTTTCCTTCAGCTTTTTTAAATCATCAGGATCAAAAGCAGATGCGCTACTAGCAAACATATTTGCTACAATGGTCAGGGCTGTCAGTGTTAGTTTCATTTAGAATAGTTCCCCTTATTTGTACAATCCACACCTCTTGCAAGAATAGTTGCAAACTATTTATATTTCCTGATTAGTATTGTTGACATAGTTAAACCTCCTCTTCAAAATAAAACAAGAAGCTAATGACAATTTTTTAGCCAATTTAGATTGAGTCGATAGGACACTGCTATGAACCGAATGAAAGACTTTATATTAAACAGCTGGAATGTAGTAATGGATGACACACGCAATCCATTGAGGAACATACCCAACACAGCAACACGACATATGATCATGCAAATACTCGCATGGATGTGGTGTATTGTATTTGGTATAGTAGTTGGGAGTTGGTATATAGGCTTGATAAGTCTCATCGGTCACTTTTTATTGTTAGCAGCCATAGCTATAACAGTAGCTACATTTGAGACAGCAAAACGTAAACCACAAGTGTTTACGGGAGGTCTTCGTGGTAAGGGTGGTGAGCACGAGTAAATTAGCATGGAAATGTATATGCTATTGCTGATTATTTGAGAGACAATCGTGGAGGTCTAATAAAACCTTCTGACATCTCAAAAGATAAAGGAGGGGGCTAATCTACGTGAAAGGTAAGGTATGAAAACAATTCATAGGTTTCCAAAAATAATATCAGTGTTGTTGATTTTTAGTATTTTCTCTAGCGCGTCTGCTGAAGGCTTATCTATAGATCCAATAAAACTAATAAATAAAATATCTAATCGATTATTTGAGATTGGTATTTCTACAGCCAGGTCATTTGCTGAAATCAGTTATGAAGATGTTAGGTATGATCCAAATTTAGAAACATTTTTTATATCTGGGCTAAAGATTATACCTTTTTCACTTGAGGTATTAGACGGGTGCGAAATTGACGTGGGAGCATTAAATGTATCAGGTACCCGTAATGAAAATTTGTCTTCTGAACAATTTTCAATTGGAGTTTCTGATCTTAAAATAAATCAATTTTGTTTTCCACTTGAAACACGAGCAATGCTTTCTTTATCAGGAATTTCAAACATAAATATTCCATTTTTAAAAATTGATGTTGGGCATGAATATAAATCAGCGGCCACTACATTTGCTTTATATGGTGAGTTGCAAGATTCAGTAAGTTTCACAATGGGTGCTAATTTAAGCTATTTTTCTGTTGCAAACAATTCAGATCTTACATTCGTCGCTAAATTGCAGGCCTTGCATGTAAGATTTGAGAACAATGGTCTTTGGGAAAATATATCTAAACAATTACCCAAGCAATTTGTTCAAAGTGGGATTGCTGGAACCAGTGTATCTTTATTTCTTGTCCAAGAATTAAAAAATATTTTGAGTCCAGATTTGTTAAACACAATATCTGAGCAAGTAGCTCAGGCTGTTGATGATTTTATAGAGGAGCCTAAGTCTATAACAATTTCTACTCAAATTACATCTGCAGATGGAATACATCTGGACTATGAAATTTTCCAGAACCCAATCTCAACATATATAAAGTTGAATCCTGTTATCTCTGTAAATAAAGTCAAACAATTAAAACAAGTTTCTAAATCTGATTTAGCTGAAATATTAAATGGTAATTTTTCTAGATTTGAAACAAAAAAATTATTTGAATTGGGAATTTCTTTTAATAGTGGAATTGGCGTAATTAAAAACTCAAACTTATCAAGGAAAATATTTGAGTATTTAGCTTCAGATGGTCACGAAAAGGCCAATGAAAAATTGATTGAATTATATTTATCTGAAGACCGTTTCAGTGATGCGTATGTAGTAGCTCAAAAAATGGGATCACAAGGAAATAAAAGTGCTCCAACTTATTTGAATGCTATAGAAAAGCAACTTAGTCTTTCAGAAATAATTCAGCTACAACAAAAAACAATTAATTTTGAAGAGACAAAAAATAAGGCCAAACCACAATTCTATTTATTAGCTCGAGGTTACTTAACAGGTAACAGTAGTACCAAATCATACGAGAGTGCGTATTTCTGGGCACTTATTGCTCAATCTAATGGTGATGTCAGAGCTAATTATGTAATTGAAAAAGTAGAGGCACTCAAAAATAAATTACCAGAAATTGAAGCGAGTATGTGGTCTAACCGTTTAAAGGAAGTTCAAGATGAAGCGAGTGACTATTGGATGAAGAGAATTAATTAATAATGAGGTTATGCTTGGTGCGTTTGTCCTAATCACTACCCATAACCATAAGCTCCACAATTTATTACTTTGACTTAGGCCTTCACGAAGACGCAAACCGACTGGACAGCATTGTTGCCAAAGCCGGAGAAGTCCCAAGGTGGGCTGATTGGCTGAACTGCACCTGTTTCGTCTGTTGCCCGGCACTGCAAAACGTGTTTGCCAGGTTCTGCACTCCAAGTATGCTCCCATCCAGTCCAGGCAAATTTGCCTCTGCGCTCTTTCAGTTTAGCCTCTTGCCAGGCTCCATTTGCGGCAAATTCTACTTTGGTAATTGTACGGCCCAATCCAGACCACGCCCGTCCCTGAATGTGTACGTCTCCAGCTTTTACACAGCGCTCTCGGCTGAGCCAATCGGGTACACCAGGCGGCACCATTAATGACTTCACTCTTATATGGGTGACAGGAAGACCTTCGTCTTCAGCGCTCTTCTTGAAGAGATACGTGTGGATCTGTTGATAACCATCATAAGGTTGGGTCAGTGCGACAATTTTATCTAACCATTTGACTGATGCCATCCCATACCATCCTGGCACTATAATCCGAAGTGGGGCACCATGTTGGGGTAAGAGTGGCTGGCCGTTCATTCCGTGTACTAAAAGAACATCAAGCGCGCTAAGTTGATCAAGAGTTAAACTACGTCCAAAGTAATGTCCGACTCCATTGTCATATCCGTAATCAGCCCCAGTAAAAGCGATATCAACAACATCAGCTTTCGGGCTTGCCTGAGCAATCAGTGGGGCAAGTGGTGTTCCAATCCATTCTGATGTACCCACTGCTTCAACCCCCCAAGGCATTGAATATTTGCGTGGAGAAAGGCCCGCACGCCCGTTGCCTGCGCATTCAAGCGTCACAGGCATCATGATCTGGGGTAAACTACGAATTTGATTCATATCCATTTCAAACGGGTTGGCAAAAGCACCTTCGAACCGCAATCGATGACTTTCTGTATTCAAGATCGGAGTGTCAAAATGGGTCAGCAGATAATGCGCCCCAGAAGGTGTAATATCTAGTGCTAGGGTTTCCAATAATGTGCCTGAGTTGCGATTGGCCAACCCACGTTCGGCGTCGTCATAACGACCATCCTGGGTATCGGGTTTCGTTGGCGAGTTTGTAAAAGGATTGTTCATGTTTCGATTCACCGTTTCAACTATAAAATTTAAAACTTCATACATTAAAGTTTTTTGACCTGCACTTACTAAAATATTATCCAAATAGGCTTACATTTAAGGATCAGTAAAATTATTTTTATTTACTTCTATCATAAAACCTTCAGGTATTTTTTCAATTTGGTTCATTATCAAAATTTTTTCAAAGTTACATTTTTTGATAATATAATTTTATAAACTGTTAAAGCTGTCTAATATTATAAATAGCATACCGTTTATTTTTATTTGGTTAATGCAAAGGTTCTTTTGAAGACCATTGATTGCCAAAATTATTAAAATAAGTAGATATTATAATTTCAATGTTGCCGGATACTTTACGGTTAAACGGAATAGTTTGTTAAAAGTGTTAAAGTTATGAAAATAATGCGCGCGATAAAGTTAATCATTTTTTTATAGTTATATCTCTTGTTTTGACAGTGTTTCTTCCGCCAGTTGCTTTTTTATAGTATCCAAGTATCTCTTCATTCATCATTTTTTAAAATAAGAGCACTAGGCTATAAGTTTACTTTTTAATCTGCTTATATATTAAGCGCATGGGCTGAATATTGTGCATATATACTTAAACCTCTTTGGTAGATTAATGTAATTAATACATGTCTTGATGATAACTGGTCCTCTGCTTAAGTTTTATTGGGGGAAATAAATAACTGTGCCTTTTGAAAATTTATTATCTACACCTGTAAAACTTCAACGTGCTTATGGAGACATTTCTGTTTGTGTTGCGTCTAATGAACTGGGTGTGACAACTCTCAAAGATCTTCGGCAGGAAGGATCTATGAGAGTTGTTTTTCCCAAATCATTAAATAATAATTTTGAAGCTGTAATTGTAAATACTGCTGGTGGTATAACTAGTGGTGATAAGTTTTCTATTTTTGCTGAAGTAGGAGAGGGAGCAAAGCTGTCTCTCACTACCCAAGCTGCTGAGAGAGTATACTGTGCGTCTAATAGTGATTTTGGTCTTGTGCAAAACAAATTAATTATTGCAGAAAATGCTCAATTATATTGGCTACCTCAAGAAACTATACTGTTTAATGGTAGTAGAATGCAAAGGCAGTTAAATGTTGAGATTGCTACTACAGCTAAATTTCTTTTTCTTGAACCTTTAGTCTTTGGTCGGGAGGCGTCAGGTGAAGAGCTGAGGTGTTGTTTTTTTAAAGACAGAGTTCAGATTTTTTGTAATAATAGCCCTATTTATATTGATGGCATCAAAATGAATGGCGATGTTGCAGATGTTTTAAGAAAAACCTGCGTTGGTAATGAAAATCGTGCGCTGGCAAATATTGTTCTTTTTGATAAAGATTCAACTAACCTCATAGATAAAATTAGAGAACTTCTGCCTCAGAATGCAGGAGCAAGTCTTATTTCTGAAAATTTATTAGGAATCCGAATTCTTGCAGCAAGTAGTTTCGAATTGCGAAAAATTCTTCTTCCAATTTTAACTCTTTTAACAAACGATACTTTACCTAAAAACTGGAAGCTTTAACAAAATGAAACTTACACCACGTGAAAAAGATAAATTATTGATAGCAATGGCTGCGGAAGTTGCTCGAAAGCGTCTCGCTCGGGGAATTAAACTTAATTATCCAGAAGCGATAGCACTTATATCAGATGCTGTTGTGGAAGGTGCCCGTGATGGGCGATCTGTGGCGGATATGATGCAGGCTGGGGGGCATGTAATTTCACGCGATCAATGTATGATTGGCGTGCCTGAAATGATTCCTGATGTTCAGGTTGAAGCTACTTTTCCAGATGGCACAAAGCTTGTCACTGTTCACAATCCAATTCGCTGATGGAGATTTAAGATGATACCAGGAGAATTATTTCCGGCTGAAGGCACACTAATACTTAATGAAGGCTTGCAATCACAAATCTTGATGGTTGCAAATAGGGGTGATCGGCCTGTGCAAGTTGGTAGCCATTATCATTTTGGAGAAGCAAATTCGGCACTTGATTTTGACCGTAATAAAGCGAGAGGCATGCGCTTGGATATTGCGGCTGGAACTGCAGTGCGTTTTGAACCTGGGCAACGCCGTGAGGTGCAGCTGGTTCCAATTTTAGGCGATCGCCGTATTTTTGGATTTAATCAACATATTATGGGAGATCTATAGATGCCTGTAGAAATTAAGCGTTCCGAATATGCATCAATGTTTGGCCCAACTGTTGGTGACAAGTTACGCCTGGCTGATACGGATCTTATTATTGAGGTTGAAAAAGATTTAACAATTTATGGTGAGGAAGTGAAGTTTGGTGGTGGTAAAGTCATTCGTGATGGTATGGGGCAATCTCAAGCTACTCGAGCTGAAGGTGCTGTGGATACTGTAATAACTAATGCGCTCATTATAGACCACAGTGGCATTTATAAAGCTGATGTTGGCTTAAGAGGTGGACGGATTTTTAAAATAGGTAAGGCAGGAAATCCAGATACTCAACCTGGCGTTGACATTATAGTAGGCCCCGGCACTGAAGCAATTGCTGGAGAAGGGCGCATACTAACTGCAGGTGGATTTGATAGCCATATTCACTTTATTTGCCCGCAACAGATTGAAGATGCCCTGCACTCTGGTTTAACAACAATGCTTGGTGGGGGGACTGGTCCTGCTCATGGTACGCTTGCAACAACTTGTACGCCTGGACCTTGGCACTTAGCGCGAATGTTACAAGCCGCAGATGCGTTTCCAATGAACCTTGCTTTTGCTGGTAAGGGAAATGCAAGTAAGCCTGCTGCATTAATCGAAATGGTTAATGCAGGGGCATGTGCATTGAAGTTACACGAGGATTGGGGGACTACTCCAGCTGCGATTGATTGCTGTCTTTCTGTGGCGGATGATATGGATGTTCAGGTGATGATACATACCGATACACTCAATGAATCTGGGTTTGTTGAAAATACTGTAAAGGCTATGAAAGGGCGGACTATACATGCGTTCCATACTGAAGGTGCAGGCGGTGGCCATGCGCCAGATATCATAAAAATTTGTGGAGAAGAGCATGTATTGCCATCGTCAACAAATCCGACCAGACCATATACAGTAAACACTTTGGAAGAACATCTGGACATGCTCATGGTATGTCATCATTTAGATAAATCAATTCCTGAAGATGTAGCTTTCGCAGAAAGTAGAATAAGGCGAGAAACAATTGCCGCTGAAGATATTCTTCATGACATGGGCGCATTCTCAATTATAGCGTCAGATAGTCAGGCTATGGGGCGTGTTGGTGAGGTGTTAATACGCACTTGGCAAACCGCTGATAAAATGAAGAAGCAGCGTGGTCGCTTATCAGAAGAAACTGGTGAAAACGATAATTTTCGTGTGCGCCGTTATATTTCAAAATATACAATAAATCCTGCAATTGCTCATGGTATTAGTCATGAAATTGGTAGTGTTTCTGAAGGTAAGAGAGCTGATCTTGTAATGTGGGACCCAGCATTTTTTGGGGTTAAACCAGAGATGATTTTGTTATCTGGCACAATTGTTTCGGCGCAGATGGGTGACCCAAATGCTTCAATTCCAACACCACAGCCTGTATATTCAAGGCATATGTTTGGTGCCTTTGGTCGATCCGTTGAACGTTCAGCAGTAACCTTTGTATCTGAAGCTGCACAGGCAGACAGCATAGGTAAAAAGCTTGGTTTAGCCAAAGACACTGTTGCAGTTCAAAATACCCGAAATATAGGTAAATCAGATCTAATTTTAAATAATGCAATGCCTTATATAGAAGTAAATCCAGAGACCTATGAAGTTCGAGCAGATGGTGAATTACTTACTTGTGAGCCAGCGACTGAATTGCCAATGGCTCAAAGATATTTTCTATTCTGATGGTCGATTATAAATCTTTTGAAATTTGTCGCTCAGGTGAATGGTCCAATAGCTTTGAGGTGTGTATTCTTACATATGATGAAAGGTTTTTACGCCGTAAAGTTCTGAAAACCTTTAGGAGTAAAAAGGTTCTTATAGATCTCTCGCAAACCACTTCTCTTGATCATGGGGATGCTTTAGTCATTGAGGATGGCCGCTTTATAGAGGTTGTAGCAGCAAAGGAGCCATTATTGAAAGTTACTGGTAAAGATTTGGTTAAATTAGCATGGCATATAGGTAATAGGCATACACCATGTCAAATTGAAGCAAAGAGGTTGTTGATCCAAGAGGATCCTGTAATCGGCCATATGCTTGAACATTTAGGAGCTACAGTTACTAGTCTATTAGAACCATTTGATCCTGAAAAAGGCGCCTATGGTTATGGGCGAACACATAGTCATGAACATGGCAACACATCGCATGACTAGTCGTAACGAAATCCTTACGTTAGTTCAATTACTTTCACCATCTTTTCCAGTAGGGTCCTTTGCATATTCACATGGTTTAGAGAACGCCATTCATGAAGAATTAATTTATAGTGCAGATGATTTACAAGATTGGCTAAACTATTTATTAACTCAAGGTGGAGGCTGCGCAGATGCCACACTTCTTAATGTTTCATTTTATGCAGAAGAACATGATGTGCAATATATTGATGCAAGCTCTCGAGCATTTGCATCATCAAAAGAGCGGCTTCAAGAAACCGACCTCCAAGGAGTTGCTTTTTGTGATGCTGTAAATGCAGTTTGGGGTCTAAATCTTACAAAACTTACCTACCCGGTAGCTGTTGGTAGAACAGCGCGTGCATTAGGGCTTTGTGTGGAACTTACAACTGCAATGTTCTTGCATGCTTTTATTGGAAATATGTGTAACGTCGCTATGCGCCTTGTCCCACTTGGACAAACGGATGGGCAACGGGTTCAAGCGTTGCTTAAGCCAGTAATCATATCAGTTGCTTCAAATATGAAGGACATAACTCTTGATGATCTTCACAGTAATACTTTTATGTCAGATATCATAGCGATGCGGCATGAAACTCAATATTCACGTATTTTTCGAACTTGAAGGAGGCTTAAATTGTCAAATCATGGTCCATTAAGAATAGGAATAGGTGGTCCTGTTGGTGCAGGAAAAACAACCTTAACTGCAGCACTCATTCGTATTTTACATCCTCAAACTTCTGTTGGGGTTATTACTAACGATATTTATACTCAAGAGGATGCTGAGGCATTAATGCGGTTACAAATCTTGCCAAAAGACCGTGTTATAGGTGTTGAGACAGGGGGTTGCCCACATACTGCCATTCGTGAAGATGCCTCCATTAATCTTGCTGCAATTGCTCAAATGCGCGAACGATACGAAGATGTTGAAATAATTTTTATTGAAAGTGGTGGAGACAACCTCTCAGCTACGTTTAGTCCGGAACTTGCAGACTTAACCGTCTATGTAATCGATGTAGCTGCAGGTGAAGAAATACCACGAAAAGGTGGTCCTGCTATCACTAAGTCAGATGTTTTAGTTATTAACAAAACAGATTTAGCGCCTTACGTAGGCGCATCCCTGACTGTAATGGAGCGTGATGCAAAAAGAATGCGCTCTGGGAAACCTTTTGTTTTTGCAAGTTTGAGGAATGGTGAGGGAGCTTATCAAATATTAAAGCTTTTGTCTGAACTTGGAAATTTTGATATTTTGGGATTCCAAACAAAAAAATCGTAAAGGTGTTTATCATTTGGCAGTGGTATTATTTTTAATAAATTAAACATTTAATAAAGCGTTAATGTGAATGGTTTTAGTGACATATTGATTAATTATTATACTGATAAAGTACTTAAAAGTTGTATCTTTTTTAAATTTGGTTTTGAACCTTCTAAAATAATATTACCTCGGCGCATTGCATAAAAATAATCAGCTAAATTATATGCAAACTCAAAGTACTGCTCAACCAGAAGTATTGCCATGTCACCCTGATCCTTCAAAAATGAAATGACATTTCCAATTTGTTGAATAATGTTTGGTTGGATACCTTCAGTGGGTTCATCTAGAAGTAATAGTTTTGGTTTTGTAATTAGTGTGCGAGCAATTGCTAATTGTTGTTGCTGTCCTCCAGATAGGTCACCACCTCTGCGATTTTTCATTTCTTTAAGAACTGGGAACAATTCAAAAATCTGATCTGGAACCATGAATTGTGCTTTGTCTAAACATGCAAATCCAGTTTCCATATTTTCACGAACAGTCATAAGTGGAAATATGTCACGACCCTGTGGTACATACCCAACACCACGTCTAGCTAGCATATGCGCAGTTGTCATACCTTGTTCTTGTCCATTCAATTTATAACTGCCACCAGAATGATTGTGGGTCCCAGAAACTACCTTAAGTAAACTAGTTTTTCCAACCCCATTGGTGCCCATCAAACAAGTAATTTTACCTTTTTCAGCAATTAAATCTACACCGTTTAATATTTGGCTTTGACCATAATGCAGTGTAATGTTGTTAAGTTCCAGCATTTTTAACGCCCCAAATATACATCAATAACAGTTTGATTTTTAATTACATGGTCTAGAGTTCCTTCTGCTAAAACAGAACCTTCATGTAAAACTGTTACCTTACAGTTCAAACTACGGATAAATTCCATATCGTGCTCCACAACAATAACTGCACGTGATTTAGCCAATTTTTTTAATAGAAAAGCAGTATGCTTTCGCTCTTCAAAAGTCATGCCTGCGGCTGGTTCATCAACTAATAATAACTGTGGTTCTTGTGCTAAGAGCATACCAATTTCTAGCCATTGTTTTTGTCCGTGACTCAATTCACCTGCAAGTTTATCTAAATAATCAAATAGTCCTATACCTGAAGCAACACTAATAACTTTATTATTATCTGAAGCGTTTGGCTTATAAAAAAGAACTGACCACGGGCTGCGTTTATTTTTTAATGCCATGATTAAGTTTTCCATAACTGATTGATGCTCAAACACAGTTGGTTTTTGGAATTTTCGCCCAATGCCTAGATTAGCTATTTCACTTTCTGATTTTTGGATCAAACTAATGTTCTTGTTCCCCCATATAACATCACCACTATCAGGACGTGTTTTGCCAGTAATTATATCCATAAATGTTGTTTTTCCTGCTCCATTAGGCCCAATAATAGCGCGAAGCTCACCACAATTTATATTGAAGGACAGATTATTAATTGCCTTAAAGCCATCAAATGAGACGGAAATTGCATTAACTTCTAAGAGTGCCCCACTCATTTTCGAGCTCCTTTGGTTAATTTATCAAATAATCCACCTATACCTTTAGGGGCGTATAATGTGACAAGTACAAAGGATATACCTAGTAGTACTAACCACCAATCCACCCACTTTAGTTCTATGAACCCTAATGAAATATTAGGTGCCTGACCTCCTGTGAGCCAGCTTGATAATAAAGAAACAACTCCAGCGCCTATGACTGCACCATAAATGCGCCCACGTCCTCCTATAGCTACCCATACGGCTAAATATATTGATGCAATAGGTGCTAATTCTGCTGGATTTATAATACCTGCCTGTGGGTAGTATAATGCACCTGCGATAGCAGCTATAATGGCTGTAAATGTAAAGATGAATAACTTGTATATTTCCACATTATAACCCAAGAATCGCATTCTTTGTTCATTATCCCTAATACCGCGAATAACATTACCAAGTTTGCTTTCAACAATTAATTTTACAAATAAATAACCAAGGCCTAGTGCTAAAGCTGATCCCCAAAAAAACCACATGGAAATTACTGATTGCGATATATCCTCTAATCCTGGCAAATTTTGCAATCCAGAAAGACCATTATTTCCGCGTAGGCCACTATCATTTTGGAATAGATAAAGAGCGAGTGCCAAAGTCATTGCTTGGGTCAGGATCGATAGGTATACTCCCGTTACGCGTGAGCGAAATGCTAGCCATCCAAAAATTAGCGCTAATAAGCCAGGAATAAAGACTATTAATAAGAGCTGAACCCAAAGAAAGTTTGAAAAAGTCCAAATTATTGGAAACTCTGACCCTCCCACTACTCCAAATATTTGAGACCCTATAGAATTTTGAATTTCCTGAACTGTCATAGGAAGTTCAGCATTTTTTCCCGCTTCAAGTACAATCAATCTTGTTCGTTCATACATTAGCCACATGCCAATCATGTAGCCACCTAAACCAAAAAATGCGAAGTGGCCTAAACTTAATATTCCACAATAGCCCCAAACAAGATCCATTGATATTGCAACCAAGCAAAAACATAATGTTTTACCAAGTATTTTAACTAGAGAAGTAGAAATAAATCCAAAGCCAAATGCTTCACTGCCTATAGTAATTAGTATTGTAAATACTGAGAGGATTAATAAGAAAATTAAAACACTTGGATTTCTGTTTAAGAATTTCATAAGAGGACTTTTCATCATTTAATCTCCTGCAGCCCGACCGCGAAGTGCAATAATGCCTCTGGGTCTGAATTGAATAAATACAATGATGAAAATAATCATAAATGTTTGTGCTGCTAAGGTGTTGGATGGGTTAAACCATTCAATACTTTTTTGTAAGAATCCAATCATGGCAGCACCTGCTAAAGTACCCCATATATTGCCAACCCCCCCCACAACTACAGTCATGAAGGATTGAACTATATAGTCTGAACCAAGTTCTGAAGTGACCTTTGCAAATAGACCTATGGCAATACCTGCAATGCCTGCGATGCCAGACCCAAGCCCAAATGTTAACATATTTATTTTATCTGGGTTAATACCCATTGATGCGGCCATACGGGGGTTCTGAGTGACTGCTCTGGTTTCTAGCCCCAAGCGTGTTTTATTCAAAGTAAACCAAAGCATTACAAAAAATAAAATTGATAAACCAAAGATGGCAACTCGTATCCAGCTAATGGAAATAACGTCATTAATGGCCCATGCTCCTCCTAACCAATCTGGAGAGGTTAATGGTCGTGCTTGTGTTCCAAAAATATTTTTGGCTAATTGCTGCAGGGCAATAGAGACGCCAAATGTTGCAAGCAAAGTTTCTAACGGTCTATGGTATAGATGGCGAATAATAAGGCGCTCCATTAATACGCCAGCGGTAAAGGTAACAGCAAAAGCGATGGGTATCGCTATGATAATCGATAATGTATAATTAGTAATATACTGTTGTATTAAATACCCAGTATAAGCTCCCATCATTATAAATTCACCATGAGCCATGTTTATAACTCCCATCACACCGAATGTAATAGCTAGTCCAATTGCAGCTAAAAAGAATATAGATGCTAATGAGAGGCCATCCAAAAAGAGATCAATGCCCTGTGATATTGAAACTTTTGTTTTAATACTTGCTAATGAGTTTTTTGCTGTAATAACAACTTGTGTGGATGGTTCTATATACTGTTCATAAAAAAATGTTTTATTTAAGGCCAATTGTATTTGAGTATCGTTTACATCTTTTGAAACCAACCCAGAATCTGTTAATCTAGAATAGGCTAAGTTACGATTAGTTTCTAAATTTAAGTCTTTTATATCAAAGCCCGCAACACGGCCATTTTTTATGTGCTTGATGATTGCTGTGCGTTTCATTTTAGGTGATATATTTGCAGTAGCCCAACCCTGCTTTACTATCATATCGTATGCTTCAGTGCGTGTTAATCTATCGGTTTTATTTATATCTAAAATGCGAGCATAACTCCCTGCTTTAGGTGGTGTCTGGGAAAGGTGTAATGTGGTCTCTAAAATTGGATTTAATCTAGCCCTAACATCTAGGCCAAGGTCATTCGAAAAGCTTTTGATTGCAGCAATTCGTTTAACTGTGTCTGTATCATATTGCATCGTTAATAGGCGTTCAAGCCGTTCCATCTTAGATCGTACTTTTGGATCACTTTCTTTTAATATAGCTTTACGTAATGGTTCCAAATGGGTGCGTTTTGGGTTACGAGTTAGACTTTCTAAACTAGCAATTCGGTTTGCAAGAATATTACTTGTAAGTTGAGATGAAACTAAAGCCGTCCCAATTAGCCCTCGGACACCAGAGTTTGGTTTTATTTGTTTAATCTCATTCTTTTTAACTATTCCCACAATATCATAAGTTTCTAAATCAAATAAAGTATATTTTTTTTTGTCATTACTTTTAACGAGAAAAATTAATCCATCAGATCGGCGAGACCAAAGGTTCTTAGATTGCCATTCTAACAAAAATTTATTGGTAGGCTTGCCACCAAACCTCTGAATGGATTCAATCACTTTTGGGGCAGTTTTTACTGATCCTTTAATAATGTTTAAGGCATGCGATTGTACTAAATCCTGAAAAATAGGCTGGGCTTTCGCAGTAGTAGTAAATAAAATAATAATAACGAAAAGTCGCAGTACTCGATGCATAATCTTAATGTCCATTAAAGAATGGGGGGAGCGCATTTTGCTCCCCCCAACCGTCCCTGTTAGGCGCGGCGTTTCATTTAGTAATTTGATTTTAACTGCACACAGCTTTTAGTTTCTGTGTTGTACATTCCACAGCCTAAGTCTTTCCAATCAGATTTAAGAATTGCTGACGAGGCCAAGAAATCTGTCCAAGCATCTCCAGCTACTTCTGATGTTTGGCTGATAATATCAAATTGACCATTATCTTGGATTTCACCAATTAAAACTGGTTTAGTAAGGTGATGGTTTGGTAGCATTTCAGCTATACCACCAGTAAGGTTTGGAAATTTTTGTCCGTACATTTCTGCACGAACTGCATCTACATCAGTAGTGCCTGCATCTTTAACAGCATTTACCCACATATTGAAACCTATGTAATGGGCTTCCATTGGATCGTTGGTTACACGGTCCTTACCCATAGTCGTCTTCCAGGTTTCAATAAAGTTTGCATTGATAGCACCTTCAGCAGATTGAAAATAATTCCAGGCAGCTAAGTGACCTACAAGATTTGTTGTATCTAGACCTGCCAGTTCTTCTTCGCCAACAGAAAATGCAACAACTGGGATATCATCAGCTGAAATTCCAGCAGCGGCAAGTTCTTTGTAAAAACCGATATTTGCATCACCATTAATAGTTGAAATCACACCAACTTTCTTCCCATCAGCACCTAGGGCAACAACATCTGAAACAATTTTTGACCAATCTGAATGACCAAAAGGTGTGTAGTTTACAAAAATATCATCCTTAGAGATGCCCTTATCCTTTAAGTATTGCTCTAATATTTTATTTGTTGTCCGGGGGTACACATAGTCCGTACCTAAAAGCGCAAATTTTTCAACTCCAAGTTCTTCTAAATAGTAATCAGTTGCAGGGATAGCTTGCTGGTTTGGTGCTGCACCTGTGTAAAATACATTTTTTGAACTCTCCTCACCTTCATATTGCACTGGATAAAATAGAAGACCATTAAGTTCTTCTATTACAGGTAGAACTGATTTGCGAGATACTGAAGTCCAGTTTCCAAAAATCACATCAACATCTTCAACACTCAATAATTCACGTGCTTTTTCCGCAAACAGTGGCCAGTCAGAAGCTGGGTCAACTACTACAGGTACTAGTTTTTCGCCATTAATACCCCCTTTAGCGTTTTGCTGTTCAATTAGCATTAGCATTGTGTCTTTTAGGGTAGTTTCTGAAATTGCCATTGTTCCGGAAAGTGAGTGTAATATGCCAACTTTAATGTCCGCAATAGCACTTGTTGTTGCTACTATACTTAATGCTGATGCAAGAAGAATTTTTTTCATGTCTGTTCCTTTTAAAGTGCGCGGGAGGAATGCGCTGTGTTTTTGATAATCAAAATAATTAATTTCTAATGATTCCATACATTCTAAAACTTATACATGGTGCGGTCTGCGTCAAAAGATGTATATTAGTGTTGCATTTTTTGCACCATTATATTATTTTGTATAAAAAGTAATGACATGCGACATTTGCAATCCTTTAAATATGTGAAATTAATTTCTGAGTCAGGTTCTATTCGTAGTGCAGCAGAAAGTTGCGCTATTTCACCATCAGCATTAAATCGACATATTCAAAGTTTAGAACTTGATATTGGGTTTCGGATTTTTGATCGATTAAGTGTTGGTGTTAGATTGTCGATAGAGGGAGAGATATTCTATCAATTTGCATTGTCACAATTAAGAAGCTTTGAACGTCTGCAATCCCAGATAAATGATATAAAAGGCATGCGAACTGGAGTGGTAAGATTGGGTGTTAGTGCAGATTTGAATGTTAATTTTGTTAATGCTCAAATAGCGAAGTACCAAAATGAATACCCATACATATCTTTTGAACTTAAGGTTATCGATCAAAATAATATGGAAGATTATTTAACTTCGAACCGCCTTGATATTGCATTGTTTTACCAGCCGATAATTAGCCGAAATTTAAATATTCTTCATGCATTTGAAGTAAAAGTTCATGCTGCTTTGCCACTTGCTGTAAAAACTGAAAGCTTAGCCAAGATAAAATTTTATGAGCTTATTGATCATCAAATTTTGTTACCTTCAAAAAATACACAGTTACGAAATAAAATTGATAGTGCGTGTTCAAAGCTTGGGATAACTTTAAGAACACAAATAGAATGTGATGATCCATTTCCTCATTTAACATCATCTAATAATGCGCGAGTGGCATTCTGCCTGCCACTACTTGATGAATTTGATCAATATAACGCCAAAGGCTATAAACTTGTTCCGCTTGCATCAAAGGAATTAGGTGTTGGTTATGTTAATTTGGTATCTCCATCTCAAGGAATAATGGCAATTGCACCTCAGAAATTTGTAGAAAGCTTGATTAAAGAAATAGAGAGACTTTAGTGGTTCGCCATCTTCATATACTATAACTCCAGATGTAGCGAGGTTCCCTGTTTATAAGCGGGGTCTTTATGAAGATGTGCCTACCTATACAAACTAACTTATCAATGGGTACTCTAGTAGCTTTGTCTAAGTGATTGACAGTGTTATTTATAACTTGTTTGTGTGCCAATTTGGTGGTCAACCTTATCCAACTGTCTTTGTTTTTCATTATCGCTCAGAAACGACCCTGCAAACGAGTTTTTTACCAATTGTATTATTTCTTTTTCGGATAACCCTAGATGCTTGTGAATTGCTCGATAGTTATCATTTAAATATCCGCCAAAATATGAGGGATCATCTGAATTTACTGTCACTAACAAGCCCGCATCAAGGGCTTTCTTTACGGGGCTTGCTGATAGTGATGGGATGCCTTTTAGCCGCCAATTCGAAATTGGACACATAGTAAGGGGCGTTTGTTGTTTGGCTAGGCGTTGCGTCAGGGCAGGGTCATCTAATGCATGATTTCCGTGATCCACGCGCTCAATTTTCAGAATATCTAATGCTTCCCTTACATTTTCTGCTGTCCCCTCTTCACCGACGTGAGCAACAGGTACAAATCCTTCCTTTCGAGCGGCTTCAAATACTCGAGCAAAGGCACCAGGTGGATTTCCTTTTTCAGCACTGTCCAACCCAACCCCAAAAATATACTCTTTGTGTTTACAGGCACATTCAAGCGCCTCAAAAGCCTGCTCTTCGGGGAGATGCCGCAGGAAGCACATAATTAATTTTGATGTTATGCCAAATTCTGTGCGCGCTTTTTCTAGAGCAATTGTGATACCTCCTAATACTGTCTCAAATGCGACGCCTCGATCTGTGTGTGCTTGAGCGTCAAAAAACATTTCCACATGTGTTAACCGATCGGCATGAACTCGTTCCAAATAAGCCCATGTTAAATCATAAAAATCTTTCTCTGTCAGGAGTACGGACATACCTAAGTAATAAAGGTCAAGAAAATCTTGAAGGCAATCAAACTGATATGCACTCCGAACATCTTCTACAGTCACATAAGGCAGTTTAATCCCATTTCGCTTTGCTAAAATTAGCATCATCTCAGGCTCTAGTGTTCCTTCAATGTGGAGGTGGAGTTCTGCCTTTGGAAGATTGTTGATAAGGCTCTGAGCAAGATTTTTCACGTTGGATTATTTTCCATCACCACAATTGTTGATAATTCATAGTAATAAAAGATTGCTAATTAAACAAATTAAATTACTCTCAACAATAATGTTCAATGTTTAAACATAAGTTAAGTGGATAAAAGAAATGTACGAAAACAAAAATAATTGGGCAAGAAAAGTTGGTTTTGGATTTAGGCCAGACGACGAAGTTCCCTCAAATATTGATGTTTGGAATAGTAATCAGCTAGATGGCAAGTTTCAATTATTTGGCCTCAATAAAGTGGGATTATGGCCTGAAGAGCATAATTTCTCAATCGAACAAAGGCTTAATAGACTTCATAAGCATCATAGATATATTGAAAAAACTAACAAAGAAAAAATTAGCCTAAAAGAAAAAAAACTTCTAAACCAGGTTTCAAAGAGAGAAAGCGATGTACATCTTTATGACGTACAAAAGCTTTGGAATTCTGCAATATATGGGAATGATACATTCAAGCAAAGATTACTTCATTTCTGGGCAAATCATTTCACGGTTGGTGGAAACGTTAACTTTAGGAACTATGTGATTGGAGATCTAATTCATAATGTAATTTATGAAAACTTGGATGGACCTTTCGATGATTTATTGTATCTGGCGACAACTCATCCAGGTATGTTGGATTACCTTGATAACACGGCTAACTCTGGTGAAAATTCGAAAGAAGCAATAAACTTTAGAAAAATTGGGAGAACCGCTGGTTTAAATGATAACCTAGCTCGAGAGTTAATGGAGCTACATACAGTTTCACCAGCAAAAAATTATACCGAAACTGATATAAGAAATGCTGCTAAAGTATTAGCGGGCTGGGGGCAAAGCCTTACTGATTTTGTGCAGCGCTACAATGAACTTAAAATACAAAAAGGAAATCCAATTGGAAACATGTCATTAAAGGAATTTACTTTATCACCTTATATTAAGAATAAAGCAGAACCTGGTAAAAAAGTTATAATGGGAAAGCCGTTTCCTGCTGGACCTAAAGCGCTCCGTAAATTAACAGACATGTTGGCTCAGGATGATTTTACAGCTCAAAATCTCTCAAAAAAATTAGCGATCCATTTCATTGGTGAAAACGCGAATAAAAGTGAAATTAAAATCATTTATGATGCTTGGAAAGCTTCAAAAGGTGACTTGGTTAAGGTTCATGAGGCAACGTTGAAAGTTACACGAGCAACAAGGGTTAAAAAATTCCTTTGGCCATCAACGTGGATGTTGCAGGGTATTCGGGTTTCGGGGGCTAATTTTATGAAAGAAAACAAATCAGCTGGAGGCTTTGGCGGTATTAGAGATGATGGTACACCGAATTATGAACCATTAGGTATTCTTGAAGAAATTGGCCATAGTTTTTGGGCCTCTAGACAACCCGATGGCTACTCAGAAAAAAAACTAGACTGGGTATCCACAGAACATTTAGATCGTAGAGTTAGAATAGCATCAAGAATTTTTAATGCAGGGCCATCTAGGTCAGGTGAGGAAATAGCTAATCTTTTAGATTTTTCCGATAGAACAAAAGTAGCTATCTCAAAAGGTAGAAACTCTGAAGAAAAGTTTATTATTGCATTATGTAGCTCAGATTTTATGGAGATTTAGATGATAAATCGTAGACATTTTTTATCAGCGGCTGCCCCAGCTTTAGCTTTGTCGGGCTATCCAGTGCATGGCTTCACAAAAGAGCCAGTAAAAGGCCGAATTGTAGTTATTATGTTGCAAGGGGGAATGGATGGCCTCCTAGCAGTTCCACCTATTGGTGATGACGATCTTTTTAAACAAAGGAAAGCGCTAGTAGCATCAAATCCACTAAAGCTTAACCCACTTTTTGGAATACACCCTAATTTCAAAAACTTTTCAAAAATGCTGAAAAGTAATGAAGCGTCAATAGTTCATGCAACTTCTTTTCCATATACTGCACGATCGCATTTTGAAGGGCAAAACGTCTCTCAGACTGGATCTAAAATACCATTTTCTACAGATACAGGCTGGTTAGGACGCGCGATGGATGTCGCAAAAATAACTGGTAAAGCATTATCTCTTGATGCTCCATTATTAATTAGGGGTGCGCCAGCATTCGATAATTTTTACCCTGCAAATATTGGAAAAACTCAGGCCCCACAAAGTGAACTTTTAAATCTTATAAAAAATACTCACGATGGAGAGGTTATGGTAGCAATCGATAAATTAAGCCAAGTCTCAATGAATAGTCCTAGTAGGCTTAGAGCTAGAGATTCATTAAGTTTAGCAACTAAGGCAGGAGAGTCTATGAGGGAAATAAATGGTCCTCGTGTTGCGGTTCTCACGATACCAGAATTTGATGATCATTCCAGTATTGGCTCCACAACAGGACATCACCCTAAATTATTTACTTTATTAGATAATGTATTTTATCAATTAAGGAGTGCATTAAAAGAACAGTGGGATAATACAATAGTACTCACAACAACTGAATTTGGCCGAACGGTTCAGGAAAATGGGTCTGCTGGAACAGATCATGGTTTTGGGTCAGTTGGCTTATTAGCTGGTGGCTTAATTAATAAATCAAGTGTGGTTTCAAATTGGCCAGGACTGTCATCCAAAGATCTTTATGAAAAAAGAGATCTGTTTGCGACTATTGATTATCGCTCAGTTTGTGCGGCATGTATTGAGGCTGCCTTCAAACTTGATCATGACTTAATTGTAGATAAAGTTTTTAAAGATAAAAAAATAACACGTATTTATGAACATATATTCAGATGATTGAAATTAAATTAAGAATTGCATTATTTTTGATGCTGATGGTATTTAGCACCCAAATTCAAGCTGAAGAAAATATTCTGTGCCTTCAAAAATTCTTAGCTAAAACTGTGTTTAATCCTGGCCCGTCAGATGGTGTTTGGGGGAAGAAAACAGAAACTGCTATTAATCAATTGATAAGCCAAGCAAACAATTTTGAATCCCCATACGTTAAAAAAAGTGATGCGAAAAACGTATGCAAAATGCTTCAAGGCAATCAGGCATTAAAGCTACTTGAAATAGGTCAATTCAAGCGATTTCCTATAGAAATATTGGCTGATATTGGGGAGATTAAATCTGTAACAGATTTTGATTTTTCTAAAATTACAATAAGTAACGATATCAATTATAATTGTAAGTTCGTTATATTGCACAGTAAGGGTTTTAAGCGAGCATCTGGTAAAGTTAATATTGATAATGGTAAATTAGTTTTTAAAAACCATATATGGCAAGTTGGACTTGCATCAGAAGGAAGCCAACGATTTTTGACTGAAGAGGCTAATTTAAGGGTGACCCAAAATGGTTTGCGTGGGATAATGCCTCATCTATCTTATGTAGATGAGGGTGAGGTAGCAAAACCAATTCAATACATAACTTTGGGTAAAAATTATATAAAGGTGGCAAAATCCTCTACTTTTGAAGCAGGAATTTTAGGGTCTAATAACTATATAGATAGTTTTGGGAATACTTATACTTTTAAAATATTAGATTGTTCTGAAAAATTTAATCGTACAAAAAAATCTATGGATAAGAAATTATTATGTTTGCAAAATAGCTTCACTGATAAGGGTATGGGTGAAGTATTATCTATTCTAGGCTTAGAGCTTTTGAGTAAAGCTTTTATAAAAGATCACAAAAATCTTAAAGATAAATCGGATTTAATAAAAATTGGACTTAATCCTAACGCTGTAAATAAAAATGAAAAGCATTTGTTAAAACTTGTAAACCACGAAGGCAGTAATTTTTTATTTTGTCGGAAATTAAAGGGATGAATTAATTATTAATTGTGCATGACGCTACTATTTTTGGATAATTTAAATGATCCATTGCACAAGGAAATATTGCGGCCTTTAGGCGTTGCAGACTAATACAAGTAATAAATTAGGGCATAGAATTTGGATGCAGCTACAATATAATTTTTAAACATTTGTAATTTAAGAAAGTAAATTAATGAATTCATAGTGCGTTACACTAGGCAGCAAAAATGGATGATGTAGACTATATTTCATAAAATTATATTTTGACTAGTAACTTTAATAAATTATGCTGATGTAAAAAGGATGTCAGTGACATGATGAATTTAGGAAAGTTTTATATCAATGGTGAATGGGTCACACCCATTTCAAGTAATTCGATGCGGATTATTAATCCTGCCGACGAAAGTGAGATAGGAACAATAATTCTTGCCAATAAAGCTGATGTTGATTTGGCTGTTATGGCCGCAAATACTGCGTTCCTAAGTTATTCTAGAACCTCTAAACAAGAGCGGCTGGGAATGCTTGAGGCATTACTAGCTCTTTCTAAGAAAAAATTACCAGATTTAGCCAAAGTAATTTCTATAGAAATGGGTGCGCCAATGACAATGTCACTAGAGCTGCAAGCAGATGCTGCAATTGGTCATTTAGAAGGCTATATTTATGCATTAAAAAACCAAACAGAAAGTGAAAAACTTTCAAATGGTGATAAACAACTACGCGAACCTGTTGGTGTTTGCGGGCTAATCACTCCGTGGAACTGGCCAATAAATCAAATTACATTAAAGGTGCTTCCTGCTTTAGCGGCTGGTTGTACATGTGTCCTGAAACCATCTGAATTTACTCCTTTGTCATCCGTAATGTATTCTGAAATGATTCATGAGGCAGGGTTTCCAGCTGGCGTTTATAACATGATTCAAGGAGATGGACCGTTGGCTGGCGCCACACTTTCAAAGCACCCTGACATTGCGATGATGTCCTTCACTGGATCAACACGAGCAGGTTCTGCTGTATCAAAAGATTCTGCAGATACTATCAAGCGTGTAGCACTAGAACTTGGTGGAAAATCACCGAATATAGTTTTTGCAGATTGTAATCTTGAAGAACGAATAGCTGGTTCAATCGAAGAATGTTTTATTAATACAGGACAGTCTTGTGATGCTCCAACTCGGCTTGTGGTAGAGCGTAGCTGCTATGACGAAGTTCTGGAAATAGCCAAGCGCATTGGTGAAAGTATTAAAGTTGGTGATCCTGCGTTGGAAGGAACTCACTTGGGTCCTCTGGTTAGTGACATTCAGTATGAACGTGTGCAGGCTATGATAAAAAAAGGAATTTCTGAAGGTGCAAGATTGTTAGTTGGTGGGTTGGGTAAACCAGATGGTTTTGATAAAGGTTTTTGGGTTCGACCTACGATTTTTGCAGATGCACACAATAAAATGACAATTGCCCAACAGGAAATCTTTGGTCCAGTTTTGACAATTATACCTTTTGATAATGAAGAGGAGGCAATTGAAATTGCCAATGATACTCCATACGGATTAGCAGCATATGTACAGTCCGGTGACTTAGATCGGGCAGACCGTGTCGCCAGTAGACTCCGTGCTGGCATGGTGCATATTAATGGTGGAGAATTTAATTATGGTTCACCTTTTGGCGGATATAAACAATCTGGTAATGGCCGTGAAGGTGGTGTAATCGGTATCGAAGATTTTCAAGAAATTAAAACGGTACATTATCCAGAATAATGTTCCGTGTATTTTTCTTTGCCATTATTATATTTTAATCTATGAGATCAAGACTGGGCTGATGTTTTGGGTTATGCAATCGAAAACTAAAAGTGAGAGTAACTTGACAGAGCAAACTATAAATCAAAAAATGATTACTGGAAAAATAAGCCAAGAGTTTGTTCGATTTGCAGTTCCTTCTGTTTTTGGCATGCTGGCAATTTCGTCAGCAATAGTTGTTGATGGAATTTTTATTGGGAACTTTGTTGGTGCAATACCTTTGGCATCAGTAAATATTGTTATGCCATTTATAACCATTGTATGGGGCATCATTTTAATGTTTTCAAGTGGGTCTGCTGTAATAGCTGGTAAGTATTTAGGTGAAAATAAACCAAATAAAGCTTGCGACATATTTTCTAAAACAGCAGTCATTGTATTTTTGGCAATGGTTTTATTAACTATAATATCATTCTGTTTTACAGAACAGATAGCTGTGATGCTTGGTGCAAAAGGTGAAACTGTAGCATTAAGTACGGACTATTTACGTGTACTTGCTTGGTTTTATTTGGGGTTTGGATTTGCGGTCTTAATGAACTTTTTCTTACGCATTGATGGAAGGCCAAGTTATGCATTTTTTGGTCTGCTAAGCACAACGATTGTTAATATATTTCTTGATTATATTTTTGTTGCACGTTTTGATTGGGGGCTAAAAGGTGCTGCACTTGCGACTGGTTTGGCCTTTTTGGTGGGTATGTTAATAGTTTTACCTCATTTTATTGGGCATTATGGGAGTATTAAATTTGTACGTCCAAAGGGTACTTGGGCAGAAATCCCCCTTGCTGCATTTAATGGGTTTTCCGAGTTCTTGACTGAAACTTCAGCAGGATTAATTGTGCTGATGTTCAATTGGATACTTATAACTCATATTGGATCAATGGGTGTCGCTGCGTTCACTGTTGTTGACTATCTAATGTATTTTTCTTTATTAGTTTTTTATGGTGTAGGAGAGGGAATTTCACCTTTGATTAGTGTGAATTTTGGTGCGCGAAAACCATCACGCATTTCTACATTCTTCAAAATCGGACTTATCATAAATTTGGTAATTGCGTCTTTGGCAACAATAGCACTCTTATATTGGACTGAAGATATGGTAAATATTTTCTTGAACGAAGAAGACGCTGAAATAATAAATCTTGCCACTAAAATTGTAGAAATTATTTGGCCAATGCTAATTTTTGCAGCTGTCAATATAACTTTGACAGGATATTTAACTGGCATGCAATGCGCAAAACAATCCGCATTAATTGCTTTGGCCCGTTCACTTGTTTTGCCAGTATTATTAGTTTTTCTATTTTGGAAATTTTTTGGCTTTATGTATGCTTTTTATGCATTACCAATTTCTGAAGTATGTGTATTTATTTTTGCCCTTTTTCTCCTTAAGGGACGGTTGCCACAAGAATTAATCAAAAATTAATTTTTGGTAAATCTTATATGTATTTAATTATTGATTGCAGTAATTTCTTCTGCTGCTCTTATCCCGCTTAAGTATGCACCATGAACTGTTGCTTGAGCATTAAGCATGGTGGCTTCGCCAGCAAAAAATAATCGATTACCCAATGTTGCAGACAATTTTAATCTTGCGTCTTTTGCACCCGGAAGGGCGTAACTGTAAGAGCCAAGCGTGTGCAAGTTTCCTTTCCATGCAGTTTCAGTTGTCTTTTGAATATACTTTGTGACATTGTTGCCAAAAACTGCCTTCACACCTTCTATGCAAAAATTTGTAGCCGCCCCAACGCCCTCTTTTTCAAGCTGTTCGGCAAAGCGCCCTGCAACAAACCCAACAGCTAAGTTAGTATCGTAAAAGCCAAAATTTATTGTGCAAAAGTCGCTTTCACCAACTAAATAATTGACACTTTCTCCTTGATGGGCCTCTTGCCAGCCTGGATCAAATTCTAACCCTATTTTATTTAAGACTCCTGTTGGGAGAAGATTGATTGCCTCTAATTTCCATTTTGGTAATTGGGGAGTAAATTTAATATGTTCTGCGGCTAAAACGCTGGTTGAAACAGTGAGAATTACATATTTAGCGTTAATTGATCCTATTGGGGTCTCGATTTTCACACCTTTTCCAGAATAATTAACTTTTGATACTGGGCAGTTAACTACTACGTTTACATCTGAATGTAGGTTCCTAATAAATGTTCCCAAGCCACCATCGAGCAACCAATCGCCTTCGGCATCTGCATATTGATATACATCTGCTGACGATGTGACATCTGGATCAGCACTTAACATTGGGGCTATTAGATTTTTAACTAATTTTTTCCATGGAGATTGTGGTAAAGTCTTTTCAACTGATTGGTCTAGAGTTTCAGCACCAGCCTGGTTTGCTGCCAGCCACATTGATGTATGGTATTTACCATATTCCTTAACTTGTTGCGGAGTAAGCAAGGTTCCATTTGAATATACCCAAGTCCAATCCCAGCTCTTTTTGTGTAAAGATATTCCATTTTCTTCTGCTAAACGTGCTAAAGGATTGATCACAGCAGAATGTAGCCATGATCCACCTATGTCAAAAGGGGTTCTAAATGTAGATTTATCTGTAATGCAACGACCGCCAACAAATGCTTTTGCTTCTAATACAACGACTGAAAAGCCATTTTTTTTTAACTTTTTTGCCGCAGAAAGCCCTGAGGTTCCTGCGCCTACAATAACGACATCTGGATTTGCGGATGGTAATTTCACAAAATTATTCCCTCATAATCCTTGGCTCAGATTTGGGATGATTTTAATACCTTCAAATTGAGCAACATGTATGGGATCCTCTTTATCGAACTTGCAACATCTACGATAAATTTCCAACATTTCTGCTGATATTTTACCATGCTTGTAAAAATACATTGCTGCTGCATAACGTTCGAACCCTGACCCAGAAATACCAATTTCGGAAAATAGAAATGTTTTTTGTTCTTTATTTTTAATAGATATGGGGTCGATTTGAAAGCTCATGCACTTTTAGTTTCAAGGGAGGCATTTAAGTGTTTTATCTCGGATTCTTTTGGTGCTTTCTTTATATTATAAACAGGAAGAAGTGCGCGTAAATGATTATGATATGTACGTACTCCAAATTCCAGATCAGATAAATAAAATCCATCAAATGAGTCAGAAACCATAGATTCATTTGACCAAATAGTTAGTTGTTTATCTTCAACTACTGTTTCACGATCAATTCGGCTTGCCAGATACCTAGCTACTTTTTGTTGCCTGTCTTCATTTGGATAGCGATATGTGGCACTTCGAATTATAGTTTTATCGACGGATACAGGAAATTCTTGATAAAACAATGAAGTTTCTGGTGTCATTGCTATAACTGAATTTGGGAAAATCCCATAGTAGATCCATGTTTTTGCTAAGCTTTCTGGAAGTGAAGCTTGCTGTTTGGAAAATTTCTTATAATTGCGAACACCCCAATGTCGGCCCTTCGACATAGTGAATTGACCTTCAGAGCGTGATACACCATCTTCGTAGGGTTCGTCTTGGTAATTAGATCCATATAAATCTTGTAAACCTGGATGAGCCATTGCAACGTGATAACCTTCATTGTCAACGTCACGAATTGATTTCCAGTTTACTGGAGACTGTTCAGTCCAAAAACCATCAGTTGGAATTTGATCAGTGATATTGTAGCGCGTGGCTTCTTCCTTGTGACGGCTCAATAATTCTTTAACCGATGGTTGTGGGCCCTCCTTAAATCGCACAAAAATAAAACCATTCCAAACTTCATGTTCCACAGTTTTTAACGCAAACTCATCTTTATCCAAATCTGGGAAAGTATCAGGCCGTGCCGCCCCTCTTAAGGTGCCATCTAAATTATATACCCATCCATGAAATGGACAAATTAATGCATTTTTACACGTGCCTTGGTCTTTTGCGACGAGACGGGAACCACGATGGCGACATATATTGTGAAAGGCTCTAATCTTTAAGCTTGAATCACGAATGATGATTGCGCGCTCGCCACATAGATCAAATGTTTTAAAATCTCCAGTATTGGGAACATCAGATATATGGCATGCAATTTGCCAATGGGTTTTAAAAATTTCTATTTCTAGCTCTAAAAGCGCAGGACTATGGTAGCTCCATCCTGGCAGTCCGCTTCTATCCCAGTTTTTGGGAGGATTATTGTTCTTTACAGCTTTAGTCATTATAAAGTCTTTCATCTTAACAGATCACGTTAATTGCCCTAAGCGTATCTTCAAGGCCGTGCAGTATCCATCATTCTTTTCCAGCTTAGTGCAACTGCAACGCCAATGCCACGAAAGCGATTAAATGGAATTTTTGGCATTGACGTCAAAGGAAGAAAGTTATTGTTATCTTTATTGAGGATACAGTGATTGGCTAAAATTTCCCCCATCATTGTAGCCATTGCCACGCCGCGTCCGTTGAAACCGAGCCCGCTGTACAAACCATCAGCTAATTTATGAACATGTGGTACGTGATCAAGTGTTAAAGCTACCCGGCCAGTCCACATGTGGCTAAGGTTTGTGTTATCAACCTTTGGAAAAATCTCTTTCATTCTTCGAAGGCCAAACGTAAAATTCTTTTTATCTATTAATTCTTTTTGTGAATTGACGCGGCTCCCAAATAGAAGTCGATTTTCACAATCAAAACCAAACCACGACAACAAACGCCTTGTGTCTGCTACACCTTGACGGCCTGGAAGAATTTTATCTTTTAATGAACCAGTTAAGGGTGTCGTTGCAATCACACCTGTTAATACTGGAATAATAGATTGAGATAATCCTGGTAGCATACTACCTGTATATCCATTTGTGCATATTATTACTGTTTCTGATTTTATTGTGCCATTTAATGTTTTTATTACCCAACGGTTGCCAATGCGTTTAACCGAAGTAGCTGGCGTATCGCAAAAGATTGACACGCCTAAAGAAATACATGCCTTTGCAAGGCCCCGAGCATATTTGAGTGGATGTAGGTTGCCACCGCGCTCATCAATTAATCCGCCAGTATAAGCTGATGTGCCCACTTTTTTTTGAATGTCATCAAAAGACAAAGCTTTGACAGAAATATTTCGATTTCCCCACTGTTGGACATGGGCATCTGTTGTTTTCATACCCACTGGCCCTTTTGCTAATTGTATCCATCCAGTTCTACGTAGATCACAATCAATTTTGTATTTCTGAATTAGATCATAGACCATTTTTGGTGCAGCGCTAACCGTATTAACAATTCTTTCACCTCGTTCAGATCCAAAGCGAGAGACTATTTCGTCAGGAAATATTTTTAACCCTGGTATAATTTGGCCGCCGTTACGCCCAGAGGCACCCCAGCCGGGTTCATGTGCTTCAACCACTCCGACCTCAACACCTTTTTCAGCCAAGTGTAAGGCTGCTGAAAGGCCACAAAATCCAGCACCAATGACTAAAACATCAACATTTATATCATCTTTGAGCGCTGTCATTACAGGAAGGCTGTTGGCAGTCTTACCCCACAATGACGTTTTAATATGACACGATGATTGATACCAAGCTGTCATGTTTTAAAAGCCGGCCAGGATCGATTCAATTCAAAATCGTTTTCACGCCTGAATGGAGTATCTAGATCAATAGGCATATCTAAATTTCGAGCAAATTCGTGGCCAGCGTAAACTGCCATTGCAATGGTACCGGGTGCGTAACAATCTCCAATCCTAGTGACCGTTTTAATTCCATTGTCCTGCCATTCTTGTTTGCGCGATAGAATTTTATAGTACAAATCATCCTGACTAATTCGTGAAGTTACAGGTACAACAGTGTTAACTTCCACCCGTTGTTTTGTACCGACAAATACACAAGAAATGTCAACATAACCCTTGCCTATCTCGCTAATTCCATGGCTGCAAATTATAGTAACACCCAATTCTCGAAGCTTAATTTGTATATGCTCATACTCGAGTGAAAAATGCGTCCATCCGGATACTTCAGATGCAGGGGTCACCAAGGTGACTTTGGTTCCAGCCTCAGCTAGTTGCTCGGCCAGAGCACTTCCTAAATAATAATGGTCGTCGTCAAAAATTAATGCATGACCAGTTGGAATATAACCCAACATAATTTGTTCTGGAGAAATCATCATGGGTGAGTGAATCTTAATATTTTTAAACCTGTGGTGAATGCCAAGCAAATCTAATCGCCATTTAGAGCCTGTTGCTATTGCAACATGCTCTGCACCTAATTCAAAAATACCATCTACATCCATTTTACTTTGGGTAAACAAATTCACATTGCTCCGAGTGGATAACATCGAAGTGCGATAATCAGCGACCCTTTTCCATTGGCGCAGAGGACCTAATTTAGTTTCACTTAATACTCTACCACCCATCTCATTATTAGCTTCAGCTAAGGTTGTATCATATGATCTATTTGAAAGAGCTAGTGTTGCTTCAAGACCAGTAGGGCCACCGCCAACTATCAAAATAGTATCTTTAGATTTGGCCAGTGGGATTTTTTCTGGATGCCATCCTTTACGCCACTCTTCGCCCATGGTTGGGTTTTGAGTGCAGCGCATGGGGTATGCTATATGATCGCCTGTTGTGCACATATTGCAACCGATACATTCACGTATTTCGTTAGAACGCCCCTCTTGAATTTTTTTTGGAAGAAATGGATCTGCAATTGAAGGTCTGGCTGCCCCAATCAAATCTAATACGCCACGATTTATTTGAGAAGCCATAGTGTCAGGAGATGTAAATCTGCCAACGCCAACTACAGGTTTAGTGGTTACGCCCTTTACAAATTTAATATATTTTTCTTGCGCGCCTTCGACCCCAAACCTTGATGGTAGAGAGTCGTTGCCCCAATCCGCAACGTTGACATCCCAAAGATCAGGTACTTCAGCTAATGCCGCAACTATATCTTCTGCCTCAGCTGGGTGCATACCATCTTCACCTAAGAGTTCATCAACAGCAAATCTAAACGCAATTGCACAGTCTTGGCCCACAGCGTCTTTCGTATCTTCTAAGATTTCACGTACAAGGCGAACCCGATTCTCAAGGCAGCCTCCATATTCATCAGTTCGCTGATTGTAGCGTTTTAAAATAAACTGGTAGAGTAAGGTCATGATCCCATGAGCAGCGTAAACATAGATTATGTCATAACCTGCACGTTGAGATCTGATGGCTGCTTCGCGAAACCAGCGTCTTAAGGCTTGGATATCTTCTTTATCCATTCCCCTTGCTTGAGTGGAGTTGGCTGTTTCAGTTGGACAAGGAGAGGGCGCAAGTGCTGGCGTACGCGAAAGGTAATTACTAACTGATTGGCCGTTGTGTACTAATTGAATTCCAGCAAGCGCCCCGTGTTCGTGAACTTTTTCTATCATTAATTTATGAACTGGTAAATCGCTGTCGTCCCAAAGGCGCATAAGTGTTGCCGGCGTTAGGTCGCTTGTTGGATGAATCGAGCATTCTTCAGTGCAAACAACACCCCAACCACCCTCTGCTTTGACACCTCGCATTTCCGCCATTGTACGTGGCCAGCGATGGCCCATTCCATTACAATGGGGAACCTGATAAAATCTGTTTTTTGTTATTTTAGGGCCTATTTTCAATGGCTCAAATAATATGCGATGATTTTTTTCCATAGCCATTTTTTTTGCTAAGCCTTTCTTTTTTTGCCAATCAGATTTCGCTCAAGTATTTTTAAATAAAGTCGCCACACGATTAATCTATAAAATTTAGATTACATATTTGTATTCTATTTTACTTCTCAGTCAACTTGACTTTGTTAGTTTGAACGGAATAGCATGTTTATAAAATAAATAGTCAGCTGCGATAATGGGGGTGCAATGGCTAGTAGGCATACTTATATTTTGATAAAATATTAGCCTAAATTTATAATTTTTATGAGAATGCAAAAAAAATTTAATCTAGGGAGAGGAAACCGACCATGAAATTAATAAATAAATTTATAGGCCTGACCTATACTTTAGCAATCAGCTCATTGCTTGTTAGCTCAGCTCATGCAGAAGAGCGAGTTCTCAAAATCACTAATTGGGGTGAGTACATAGCTGAAGATACTATTGAAAATTTTGAAAATGAGTATGGAATAAAGGTCATATACGACGAGTATGATTCTGCTGAATCAATTGATGCCAAATTGCTTGCGGGTAGCAGTGGATATGATGTTGTTAGCCACTCTGGAAGCGATACAGCACGTTTGATTCAAGCAGGAATTATTGCGCCACTTGATAAATCAAAGCTTGATCAAATTGCAAATATGGATCCAGCTCTTATGGCTCAATTAGCAAATGATTGGGATCCTGATAACGCTCATGTTATACCTTATATGTGGGGTTCGCATGGGGTTACATATAATAAAGAACTAATTTTGGAGACATATGCAGATGCTCCTATCGGTTCAATGGACATGATTTTCAACCCAATGCATCTTAAAGAATTATCTAAATGTGGTGTGTCATTATTAGATTCGCCTGGTGATATTATCCCAATGGCACTTGCCCACATGGGTCTTGATCCTAATTCAACTAATTCAGATGACTATAAAAAAGTTGGTGTAATGTTAGCTAAGATTCGTCCATATGTTAAAACTTTTGATAACTATGCTTACCAGCGCATGCCTCAAAAAGAATTCTGCGTATCGGTAACTTGGGGTCCAGATGGATTGCTTGCAATGTCAGGAGCGGCTGAAGCTAATACAGGCGTTATCCTTGATTTTTTCCTACCAGAAGGACAAGGGAAAGCACAGCTGTGGATCGATGGTTGGCTTATTCCAGCTGATGCTAGTAACAAGGATGACGCTCATCTTTTCTTGAACTATATGATGCGTCCAGAAGTTGGTGCCGCCGATAGTAATTATACTTGGTACGCAACTGCAAACTTAGCAGGAAAGGATTTAGTTGACGAAGAAGTTACATCTAGCCCTGCAGCTTTTCCAACGTCTGATCAAGTTGATCAAATGTACACAACTGCAGTTTTACCGCCAAAAGTTAAGCGGCTTCAAACAAGAACGTGGACTAATTTTAAAGCGGGTAATTAAACTCATAGAAATTTGACGGCGGTAACTTTATATCGCCGTCTTACTTTTGTCAGTAGATATAAATAGTGAGATTTGATTTGATAGAAAAATCGAACGTAAATGATACAACTTGGCACACTGACGATAAAACTAAACCACTTGTACAGATTAAGGGTTTAACAAAAAAGTTTGGCGATGTTATTGCAGTTGATAATATTGATTTAGATATATACCAAGGTGAACTATTTTGCCTCCTTGGTGGTTCTGGTTGTGGTAAATCAACGCTTTTAAGGATGCTTGCTGGATTTGAGTATCCTGAAGCTGGGACGATTAAAATAGATGGCATGGATATGTCTAATGTTCCTGCTTACGAACGTCCAACCAATATGATGTTTCAAAACTATGCCCTTTTCCCACATATGACTGTTGAACAAAATATTGCATTTGGGCTTCAACAGGATGTTATGCCTAAGGATGAAATTGCTGATCGTGTTCATGGTATTCTCAAATTGGTTGAGCTTGAAGACTACAAAAAACGCAGACCACAACAGCTGTCTGGAGGGCAACGTCAAAGGGTAGCATTGGCAAGGTCATTAGTTAAAGAACCAAAATTATTGTTGCTGGATGAACCTCTGGCCGCGCTTGATAAAAAGTTACGCAAACAAACTCAATTTGAACTTGCTAACATCCAAGAACAAGTAGGTGTCACCTTTGTTGTTGTTACGCATGATCAAGAAGAAGCCATGACCTTGTCTTCGAGAATGGCGGTTATGGACGCTGGTAAATTTAAACAAATTGGGACCCCAACAGAAATTTATGAGTTCCCTGAAACTAGATTTGTTGCTGACTTCATAGGTTCGGCTAATATCTTTGAAGGCCGTGTAAGTGAAGATGGTGCAGATCACGTCATTGTTTCTACTAATGTTGGAGAGGTGTATGTAAATCATGGCCAATCAATTGCGAAAAATAAAAAACTTTGGGTTGGACTGCGGCCTGAGAAAATTCATCTCAGTATAACACCCCCCCCCCAAATAGGACCTAATCAAATTATGGGGCAGGTTGAAGATATTGGTTATCTTGGCGAAACTTCTATTTATAAGGTCCGTCTTAAAAATGGGCAAATTGTTGATGTAACAGCACCTAACCAAAGGCGACCAATGAGCCGGACCCATAGCATTACTTGGGAAGATGCAGTTTATTTGAGTTGGGAACCTGAGAGCGCAATGTTGCTAATTTCATGAGTAATCAAATCAAAAAAGTTATTAGCATGAACGTTAAAACTTTAACCTTATTGCCTGGATATTTGGGTCGTAAAATTCAGAAAAATTGGCGAGTTATTATAATAACTATTCCTTTTGTTTGGCTTTTATTATTTTTTCTATTTCCATTCTTTATTGTTGCAAAAATTAGTGTTGCAGAACTAAAGATAGCGAGTCCACCCTTTTCAAAAATGTTTGAGTGGACAGGCAATGGTATCTTGTCAGTAAGAATTGTTTTTGACAATTTCATTTACATTATAACTGACGATCTTTACTTCAATACTTATATAAACTCAGTAAAAATTGCTGCAATTTCAACATTTTTTTGCCTCTTATTTGGTTACCCTATTGCGTATGGAATTGTTCGATCTGGCCCATTAGCAAAGCCAATTTTTCTTTTCTTGATTATCTTGCCGTTTTGGACATCTTTTTTGTTACGTGTTTATGCATGGATGGGACTACTTTCTGATCAAGGTACTATTAATAATATTCTAATAGCACTTGGAATTATTGAAGAACCTATTCAAATGCTGTACACTGAGTTTGCTGTCTATATCGGGATAATTTATACATATATGCCATTCATGATATTGCCGCTTTATGCAAATATGGAAAAACTTGATGGCAGTTTAAATGAGGCTGCAGCTGACTTGGGCTCGAGACCGATTAACACTTTTTTCAAAGTCACTCTGCCGCTAACTATGCCTGGTGTAATTGCGGGCTCATTGCTTGTATTTATTCCTGCAACAGGTGAATATGTTATTCCTGATTTATTGGGAGGTGGTAATGTTCAAATGATTGGTCGTGTTTTATATAATGAGTTTTCGCGAAACACTGATTGGCCTGTGGCGTCAGCGGTTGCACTTGCCATGCTATTTTTACTTGTATTACCGATTATAGTATTTCAGTATTATCAGGGCAAATCGGTAGAGGAAAAATAGAATATGCATGGTCAGCGCTCTCGTTTTCTTACAGTCATGATTACAGTTGGATTAGCATTTTTTTATATTCCAATGATCCTTTTAGTTGTTTATTCGTTTAATTATTCCAAATTAGTTCCAGTTTGGGGTGGTTGGTCAACCAGATGGTATAAAGTTCTTTTCCAATCTGAAGAAGTATGGAGCGCAGTCAGTTTAAGCCTTAAGATTGCAATTGTGAATGCAACCTTTGCAACATTCCTTGGTATGTTAGCAGCTTTATCTATGGTTCGTTTTGGTCAATTTAGGGGCCGTACTTTGTTTGGTGGAATGCTGATGGCTCCGCTGGTTATGCCTGAAGTTATAACAGGTCTATCTTTGCTAGTTTTGTTCATCACGCTAAAGCAAGTTTTTGGTTGGCCTGAAAATCGTGGATTTGCTACTATTACGATTGCTCATATTACATTTTCAATGGCTTATGTGGCAGTTACGATTCAGGCTCGGTTAACAGGTATGGGGCAATCGTTGGAAGAAGCTGCATCTGATTTAGGCGCTAAACCCTTTAAAGTTTTGACTGCGATTACAATTCCGCGCCTAATGCCAGCTTTAGTTTCAGGTTGGCTGTTGGCGTTCACTCTTTCTCTTGATGATTTAGTGATTGCTAGCTTCGTAACTGGGCCAGGAGCTAGTACATTACCTATATTGATTTTTTCTCGAATTCGACTTGGGTTACGTCCTGACATAAATGCACTAGCAACAATTATCATATTGGTTGTTGCTGTTTGCATAGCAATTGCCGCGCTTATACTGTTTCGACAACAGCAGCGTGACCTTCTAGATCAGCAACTTGCTAAACGTGAAGAATGACGTTTTAAATTAATCAAACTAAATTCATTAGGAAACAGAAATGACCATTGCAAAACTATCTGGAAATGAACCAAATCTTGATACGCTTAAGGAGTGGGACCGTAAGCATCAGATTCACCCTTGGGCGGCTATCGATAGTTGGAGAGGCTATGATAATATGTTTGTCGATTCCGCTGATGGAATTTACATGTGGGATGGCACTGGGAAACGTTACATTGATGGGCCAGGGGGAATGTGGTGTAGCCAAATTGGGTATGGTAGAAAAGATATGGCTGAAGCAATTTCTGCACAAGTCGAAAAATTATCTTACACCTCCCCATTTACAAATTCGTCGGAACCCTCTGCAATCTTAGCAAAAAAAATTGCTGATTTAGCACCTGGTGATTTGAATAATGTATTCTTTACAACAGGTGGATCAACGGCGGTAGATACTGCATTGCGTACAATGCAATATTTAAATAATCGCCGTGGCCTCCCCAAAAAGAAGATGATAATTGCGCGAGAAAAAGGATATCATGGATCTACTTATTTATCACATTCTGTTTCAGGCAAAGACAGGGATAAATCTCATTTTGATTTTGATACGCAGCTTGTTCACTTTTTGCCAGATGTAAACCCATATTGCAGACCTGATGGCATGAGCACGCAAGAGTGGTGTGATGCCAAGATAATGGATTTGCAGGCTGCTATTTCTAAGTTAGGTGCTGATAAAATCGGTGCATTCATTGCGGAACCTATTCTGAGCTCGGGTGGAGTAATTGTACCGGCCCCTGGATATCAAAAAAGGACTTGGGAAATTTGTCGTGAAAATGATATTCTTTATATATCGGACGAAGTTGTAACAGGTTTTGGCCGATTGGGTCATTGGTTTGCATCAGAAGCGGTATTTGATTTTATTCCCGACATAATCACTTGCGCAAAAGGTCTAACATCAGGTTATTTACCCTTGGGTGCTTGTATTATTTCAGATCGTGTGATGGAGATTTTAAGCCAAGGGGAAGAACCATCTGCCTTTACAAATGGGTATACCTATTCGGGCCATCCAGTGTCTTGTGTTGCTGCATTGAAAAATATTGAGATCATTGAGAATGAAAAAATCTTAGAAAATGTTCGTAATGTTACACCTCACTTTCAAAATCGCCTTAAAAAACTTATGAAATATGACATTGTTGGCGACGCGCGTGGTATGGGTCTGCTTGGTTGTATCGAATGCAAAGCTGATAATCTTGAAGCAGAACGTTCTCTTGGATCAAAAATTGATGAAGCTTGTGAAGAGCGGGGCTTAATAGTACGCCCGCTTATCAACATGGCTGTTTTCTCACCTCCACTTATTATTACATTGGATCAAATTAATGAAATGTTTGATATTCTTGAATCTGCTCTAGTTAAAGTTCAAGATGAATTAAAATTAAATTAACCTAATTTTAAATTACCTATAAATAGCCTGTGATTATATTTTATTATTTGGCTTTTGTATTATTACTGGTAATAACTTTATCGAATACCTGATATTAAATTTTATTAGTAAAGTTTAGAAAAAGAACGAGGTTTTGGATGGGTAATTATAAATTACAGTTGTGGTGTGGTGATAACTACTTTTAATTACCACCACATATATAACCCAGCTTGAAAAATTAACGTGTAACAGGGTTTTTGCTAGTTCGCTTAGCATAAACATTAGTATTGGCTATCCTATATAATTCGCCCTGCTGCGCTTGTTCTAATGTTTGATTCTTATAACCAGTTTTATAATATGGCATTTTCTTTATTACATGAACCTTACTTACTTTTGGTTTAGGACTATTTTCAAGCATTACTCCAGCAGATGCTGATATTGCTAATAGGCTCAATGCCCCTGCTGTTATTAAAAGTTTCATTTTATTCTCCATATTGGTCATTCATAAAAGCCCTCTAACGATATGCGACCATCTATTATCGCTAGAGGGAAGTTTGGATGCTAGTTAAAGTAACTAACTTCTGCTTAACGGCTCTTTCCTGCCGTCTGGGGCAGTGATGGTTTATACAAATGCAACCATGATGAAATTAATTTGAAGATTAAATGAAAGAATGTGCAAAATTTATGATCATGTAAGATAATTCAAATCATGTAAGCAAAAAATTAAATATATTGACACAAAGTCATTTAGCTAGATAATCAATAAAATGGCACAATGATACTAACTTACTTAACAAGGAAAACTTTTATGCAACTAAATTTTGTAAAAAAAATAGCCCTGACTGCTGCACTAGCCTTATCAACGGCTACAGCTGTTTATGCTGATGTAATTGATGATATTAAAGA
>TARA_B110000977_G_scaffold90099_1_pt1 | contig 45320 bp, 35 predicted proteins | sample TARA_B110000977 | Tara Oceans TARA_B110000977 (sample SAMEA4397798) | marine metagenome | biome: Polar Biome; feature: [SRF] surface water layer (ENVO:00010504); material: water (ENVO:00002006), including particulate matter (ENVO:01000060) such as... | depth 5 m | reverse complement strand
TTACACAGCTTTGAATTACACGTTGAAAGTACAAGTCCCGCGTTGCCGTCCGCCGCTCCCGCTACGCCGCCGCCGGCGGAACTCTTTCCGCGAGCTCCGTCACCACGTCTTCCAGGGATTTCGAAAACGCGACGTGCCGCTCCAACGCACGACGCGCGTCGCGCAGCACAGCGAGTTCAGCTTGGATTTCGGTTGATTCAGTGTTTTCGTTCTTTTTCAAACCAATCGATTCAACTTGATTTGTCTCAACCGCGGGCGCCCGTAACTTGGACGCGCACTTCGGACACCGAAACACGCTCACCTCACGAGGGATCTTCAGCATCACCGAACACCGGCCGCACTTGATTTTGAACACTTCACTCTGGGTTTTGTCTTGTATGGGTATTTGGTCCGAACGAGAAACCGCGCGTTTGCGCATGCGCGCGCTTTGTCGCCCGGGAGAGGGGTTAGTGTGTTCGTTGCGTTCTGACTGTTTGCGCGTAGGGGTTGATGCGGTAGCTGCGCTTGATGCGGCGGTGGTGTCACCACTGCCACCGCCAAGTCGATTTGTACGCTCGAGATTTTCGTGCGAGCGGTTAGTCATCTGCGAAGACGCCGACTCCCCGGCGCCAACCGCGCTGGTCGACCCGTAGCTGTTCTTTTTCGATTGCGGGTCGTGAAGAATGGGCCTGGTTGACTCAGACAGCCCGGACGTTTTCGTCGCGGACGCAACGTCCTCTGCATCTCCTTCTAAAAGCGCTTCCCGGAAGTCACGGAGCATCACACGCGTCGGGTCCTCCTTTCCGGCTTGCCTGTAGAAGACATCCGACGGGTCGCGGATCACGTTCGCTAAGTTTTCGGCAAACGCAATGGCGCGCGCTTCGCGGCTCGCGGAGCTCCGGGTTTCAGGTTCAGGGCCGTCAGTGCCCTCTGCTGCGGTGCCGTGTACGTCTACGTCTACGCCGTCGCCGTTCGGAGAATCGAACCTACCACCGCCCGTGGTCCCTGATTTGAACGGCGAACGAGATCCTCCAACGCCCGCAGAGCCGTAACTCGGCGAGCCGGGTGCGATTAAACTCGAGTCGTTGGTCGTCCCTGATTGCGGACTGAACCCGGACAGCCCGGGAACGACCGCTCCGTACACATCTGGTGTGACCATCGACGCCTCGTTCAGCGCCGCGGCGGAAGCGCGGTCGCTAGCGGGAAGCGAAGGGGGAGCCATCCAGACTGACGAGAATCAAGGACAAAAGGGCAAACAAAAAGGCCAACACCGACGACAAAAGACCATCAGCAGCGCGTCCGGCGTCGATGGTTTCCAGGTGGCATTCGCGTGACTCAACATTGACGGTCTAAATTCGAGATCGACACGGGCTTTTTACTGAGCACGGGTATTTTTCTTCGACCGCGACCTTACGAGACGGAATCTTCGGTCACGTCACGTGACCTCATTCTCACCCACGCGCCTGGTGTTGCCGCACGGCGCTTGCTCCCGCACCGCGACTGCTTCGTGGCGTTCGTGCCGCGCTTTGATCGCGTAATCCGCGGCGTTTTTCACTGGATCACCACCCTGCGCCGCGAGCCTCACCGCGTCGTCATCCGACGGTCCCTCGGTAAGCAACTCATCACTGATCTCAAAAACCCGCGCGTGCCGTCTCCCGCTTTCGCTTTCGAGTGAGGTTCGGCACACTCGCGCGTTACGACGTACCGCGTGACGTACGTACGCTTTGGTGGTCCAACTCTAGGGGTCTCCCAAGGCTTTCCTCGTGGACTCGCGGTAACGGCACCGCCAAGAAAACTCGTGTTCGACAATCTTTCGTTCTTTTCCCGAGTGCCTGATAAAACACCCAGTTACCACGACGATGTACGCGCGTTTCGCCCCCATCCTTTTCCTCGCCACGGTTGTTTTTGGCGCGAGGCCGGTGGACGCGTGGGACCCCGACCCTATGTTTACCCCTGGGTGCGACCCCGTGGTGCTATCCGACGGCACGAACGAGTGGACCACGGGAGCCGCAGTGTTGGTGCTCGGCGGGTCGGATTTTGTTTTCGACCGAGACAACAAATACGTGTACGTTCGGTTCGACGCGACGACGGATTCCTCCTTTTCCGGGTACCAGGATTTGTTCCTGTGGGGTGGGGGTTCTGCCACTAATGGCCACTGCTACGGTCTTTTCGCCGGGTTCCTAGACGGTGAGCTGTTTTTGGGCCAGCAATGCATCGGAGATTTGACTTTAATTCCGACCGCGACGTTCGCCCCGCTAACCTCAACGCGTTACGTCTTCGAGTTTTACTACGACAAAACCTTCGGGATTTCATCGGTGTGGGTGGACGGCGTCCGACTCACCTCGAACCCGAACAACAATTGGAATATTGCCGGGTACACGGACGGGGACATATCAATCGGGTACGGCGGGCATTATAGCACATCCGAACCGTGGGGAGGCGCAATCCACGCTGCGGAGTTTTACGAGTGCGCTCGGATGTGCGACGCGTCGTACGCGATTGAACACGGCACTCCAGGTGCTTGCGAGCTCGAATCGCAGATGATGTTCAGTGTGTCGTGTAAGCCCATGTGTGATGCGGGGTATTACCTCGTCGGCGATCGTTACTGTGACTACGGGTCGCTAACGGACACCGCGGTTTGCGTGTCGTACGCGTACCAACCCACGTGCGGGGCGTTGTACAACTCCTCCACCGACGGCGCGCGCGCGTACGCCTTGCCGGAAAGAGAGTTCACCGCAACCGGCGTGTATTACGCGCACGTGGAGGTTACGTATTACGTACCGTCCGAAACCACGACCTTGTTCATTTGGGGCGGGAGCTCGGGAACTTCGTCCTCGTGCGGCGGACTGAGAGGTGCGTTGAGTTCGGGCGGCTTGATGTTTATGGACGCGCAGTGTAATGGCCCCATCGGTGACCAAAATTCCAAATGGGTTGAAACCAGCGGGTACTGGCTTACGGAAAACGCGCGGTACGTTTTCGAGTTTTACTACGACTCACAAACATTTCTCGCGCGGATGTGGAAAACGTGCGTCGAGTTTTGTGGCGTGGATGAAACCCTCGGGGTGACCACCGAGACGACGCCGGTCGGGGGTACCGTTCCAAGCAGCGGCAGCGGCGAATCCAAGCTGATTCTAGAGAGAGGGCCGTTGTCCGTGGGGTACGACACACACGCCGGAGCGAAAGATTTCACCGGTACTTTGTACTCCGCGGCATTTTTCGATTGCGCTCCTCCCACGTGCACGTGCTGCGAGGCGAATAGGCTAAAGTATGGATTCAGCGCCGGGCGAGAGTGCGAGGTTCGAGAAGAGTCCTGGGTTGTGTAACGATTTTTTAACTGTAAATTCGGAGATCACTAGAAAATTGTGACAAAACGCGTGCCGACTTCACGCGCTTAAAAGAAATTAACAAACCTCGGAATGCGTGAGCTCGGGTTCCCCACTGGCACAGCCACACCATTCTAGCGCACTCACGTGCCCTGTGGTTTTGTTGCACGACGGGCCACGTATGGCGTCGTTCGCGAAGAGCGATGGCGCGAGGGACGTGCGTTTGTGGGTGGGAGCGCCCGTTGAGGATTCGGATTCGCAAGAAGTTTTTGGAAAGTTCGAGGCGGTAAAGGTTTTACCACCGAACCGCCAAGACCGCGGCATACCCCCCCCGAATTCCGTGTTACACGCCTCTCTATCTGCACGCCCCGTTTGCGAGTCTGCGGCGTACACCTCGAACACTTCGAGTAATGGGTTCACAACCTTCGTGGGGGCTACAGAAACGCGGGAAGATTCGGACTCGTCGTCCGAAGACGAGGATGACGGGAAAAGTGCATTCGAACATTGCAAATCAGCGGCTTCATCAGTCCTGGTCTTTGTCGCGACGCGGTTCGATTTGCTGCTGGGGATCGCCGGGGCGTGCGCTGCGCTGTGGCTGTGGCTGTCGCTGGACTCGTCCACTCGAAACGACGGACGGAACCACGCGTGGCGGTGGGCTTTGTTCGGCGCATGCGTTTTTCTCGGTCGATTCTTGGCGCGAAGCCTCGTCGCCGCCGCCATCTTCGCCCTCGATAGGTACGACTTCATCGTCACAGCAAGGGACTCGAAAGACAGTGAGTCCGGGACACCCAACAACCACCCGAATTCATCCGAAACCTCCCATCGAAGACCTGTGAACGCGGTGCTGTACTACGTCAACGTGATGCGCGGGGATATCAAGCACACGTTACTCGTAGTGGGCGTCGCCGTGGCGTGGACCACGCTGATGCGCCCGGCGCGCGACGTGGTGGGCGCCGAGGCGTACGCCAACGTTTCAAGGGCGCTCGGGTGCGTTATCGTGGTGGTCGTGTTCCGCGGGTTACGGAACTACCTCACGCACTGGCTTGCCTCGAGGCTTCACTCCTCGACGCTCTGGGAGCAGCTGCACGCGACGACGAGGCAGGAATCGATTTTGAAACGCTTAGCGGGGCCGCCGATTCGCCCGCGCCCGCGCTCGCGCGCGAAAGCAAAGGCGCGGTGGACTTTAGTGAAAAGGAAATTGACGGATGAGATGGGGAGTCCGGGGGGGGAGAAGGGGAACAGCGGCGGTGGGAAACACCTACGGAAAAAAAGTGACAACGACAAAGGCGGGTTGGGTATGAAAGATTCAGCAAAACCGCCGGTGGTTGCGACGAAACAATCGCAAGTTCCAGCGCGAAAAACAAGTTCATCGCAACCAGTACCCAACTTCTTCCTGTTCCCGTCTCCCCGGACGCCCGACCCGCTTGGTTCCGGGTCCACAGGACAAGGTGTTGATTCGAAAACCACGGGTCAGCTAAACGAAACGCCTTCCCACCACCCGCCCGAAAACGCCTCAAACTGGCTCCCCAGCGTGATCGAATCTCTGGAAGAGGCGTCCGCGATGGACGGCGCGGCAACGGTGAGGGGAGGGGATGGCGAAACCCCGAGGTCGCCCGCGGACGCGCTGCTTGAGAAGACGGAACAGGAACACGCCGCGTTGGCGGACGCGCCGCACGCCGCGCCCATCAGCGCCAGCGCCGCCGCCGCGGTTGTCGGCGCAACGGAAGAACCTGTGGTTTCGTCATCCGTATCCCTGCGGGTGATCGACGCGGCGGCGAGACACGTGTTGCGGGGCACGTTCGCCTTGCCGTTCCGGGTGTTGACGGCGTCTAAACCGAGGAAGACAAGCGGAAACACGACTGCGTTGCAAAAAACAATTCACTCCAAAAGCCAGCACGGCGATTTGAAAGCTACTACGAAAAGGGCGTTTGTGTCGTCGCCGGAGGTAAGTTTTTTGTTCTTTTTTATCCCGTAAAATCCTGCTCACCTTGTACTGCGTAGTTGGTGTACGACTTGGTTCGCGTTTCAATTCAACCTGTGAGGGATTCCTCATCATCTCGATTTACTAGACTGTCCCTCAATTGCCCATACAGAAACTGACAACTTTCCGAAAACCGGCAGGACGCCGACGCCGCGGCGACGATGATGTTCACGCACCTTCGTCGCCCGGGTCAGCCGTTCGTGACTCCAGACGCGGTGGGCGACTTCGTCGAACAGGACAAGGTGGAGGAAGCGTTTCAGTTGATTGGGGGGAGCGACTCCGGGGTTGCCGCATTAGCCGAGTCGAACATCCAAGTCGCGATGCGCAAAATTTATGAACAACGAGAGGCGTGTTCCAAGACGCTGGCCAACACGGCAGGGCTGGTGAGGAATGTTGGCAGACTGTTGACTGCTTTGCTTGGAATTGTGGCATTATTCACCTCACTGGGCATCTTCCGAGTCGACGTGGCGAACCTGTGGCTGGTTTTCAGTAGCGCGTTACTCGCCTTCGCGTTCGTGTTTGGCCAAACCGCGGCCACCATGTTCAGGTACGTTTGTTATTTTTATCCCGTAAAATCCTGCTCGCCTTGAACTGCGTAGTGAGGATTGACTCTGAAGGTTTTTCACGTGATCCTGTGAGGAATCCTCACCATCCCGAAGTTCGGGATTCCTCATCATCCCAATACGAAGGCATCTCCAATGAATAGCACTACCTAATATGTCCCAATACATCCGCCCGACTGTTTGCCCACTGTCCAGACTACTGTACTTTATATATCGCCCATACAAAAGACTGACTTGTATTGCCAAAATCCCAGGGCGCTGATTATGATTTTCGTCACCAACCCGTTTGGCGTAGGCGATTGGGTTCGGTTCGGCAACGACCCGGTCGCGGTGAAGGTACACGAGTTAGGTTTAAACTTCGTGGTAGTGGCGACGTTCTGGGGGGAGCTTATCTTTCTGCCTGTCAGTACTTGTTTGGATGCGCAGATATACAATTTATCGCGCTCGCCGCCCCTGTGGATGAACGCTGCTTTCGATTTAGATGTTGGATCGATTTCGGCGTCCGACGTGGAACGGCTTCAAACCTCGTTAGCTAGCCACTGCGATTCGGATTCCGCAAACTACGCAAAGGGTTCAGTGGAGGTGATTTGCCGGGAGGTCCGGGACCCGTTGAAAATCCGAGTCTCGTGTTTCTACCAGCTCGCGTTCAACGCGAGTGAGTTTTCGCGAAAACTCGCCGCGAACTCGAGGTTTTTACTCGCGTTACAAGCGTCCATGATGGAAATCGGCCTCTCCTACTGCGGCACGGATGGCCAGATCTTCACGTGCGAAGAGACGGGGGAGACGAAGAGTTTACGGGCGCTGAAAGCGGAACAAAGAGGTCGTACGGAGAGTGGCAGGGGGACGCCGGTTGCGCCGTCGCCGGCGCAATCAAGACGCGTCAGCAAGGGCGACGTGGCGCGGGACATCGCGCGGGAGTTCAAGGCGGGCCAAGCGAAGCAACGAGAACAACGGGAAGGCACGCCCGAACAACGTGCTGTGTCGTCTGCTGTGGGGGTTCCTGCCGACCCGCAGTCCGTCACATCCGGCCCCGCGCTTGACTTCGAGCGGCAAACCGAGGGACGAGCCGGTAAGGAGCACCGCGACGCGGCCGGTCACCCGCAAGCCGGATACGTTCCCGGAATCGGGTACGTCATTCCCGACATTCTGTCGGGCGGCTTGCGCTACAGGGGGTCGCACAGAATCCCAGGCCGTGTCCGGCACTACACCGGGAACTTAAGGGACATGAGCGAAGTCGTGCGGTTCGACGCGCGGGAAGGGCAGTTCGATGAATGAACCAATAAGAACAGGAGGGGAGACGAATGAAGAGATGAACTACCATCCAAATTATTATGAATAAAACGTTTGCGTTATGAAAGCCCCCCCCGCCTGCTGCATTCCGTCATTGCAAATCCCGATCGTCGAAATCGCGCAAGATACTCTTTTTGACGCGTCCCAAGCAGTTCGCCCCACCGCCCGCACTTCGCTTCGCACGTTCCACGGTGCCCCGTTCGGAACCGTTCTGAACCACACGTGCCCCGAATCTTTGTGTTTAACGCACACGCACCATGTCCTTCGCGGTTTCGCGCGTCCCCGTCGCGGTTCCCTCGGTTCGCCCATCCGATCGCACAGCCTCAAATCCGCGTCAGCACAGATTCGCCCAAGCGTCAAGACTTGACTCAAGCGGAAGGCGCTCCCGCACTACCCGCCTCCACGCCTCTTCCTCCAAGGAAACCGAGATGTACGCCGAGTTGAGGGAGATGGAAGCCGCGGCGGAGGCGAAGGAGTTGGACTGCGTGCAAGGCGCGAACAACAACGCTACGAAAACAGAGTGTACCGTGGAGTTCATCGATGTGGCGGAATCGATCGATGACGTGAAGTTAGCTGCGAGAGCATCGGGAGTAGGTCAAGCTAATGATGCCGCAGTAGCCAGAGCAGCAGTACACCGAGCCAAACTCGCGCGGCAAGATGAAATCAAGCAAGCGGAGGCGGATGAGATCGCGTGTGTTGAGGCGGGGGGGGGAGGCGAGTGCACCGCGCAGTTCAACGATACATACGACAAAGCCGTTGAATCGGCTTTGCAGAAAACTGAGCGGCACAGATCGCTGCTGAGACGGTGGGTTAACGCCAGGAAGTAAGGAGGACCCGACTGTTGTACTATGAATACTGCTTACTATAATCGTGCCTACAACCGATACTTCTTACTACAAAGAGACTAACTCACAACTATCGCATGACTATACTACCTAAAATCTACGTCCTCGAGACGCGCCGCCGACTCGTTCGTTTCTCCCGCGTCCCATGGGCGGTCCGCCGCCGAAACTCCCGTCCCTTTGATTCCTATCGGCGCTCCTGTTGTGGAACGAATGAGGGTTGCCTTGTGCATCCGGTAGGGAAAGGAACCAGTCCGGCACGTCTTGTTTCGTTTCGCTCATCAACTCAAGCAAAGGTCGGTAAATAAAGCCGTTGCCTTCGTACTTTGAGAACCCGGGGTGGTATAACGAGATCGCGGATCCGGATCGACCTGCACGGCCCGTCCGTCCGATTCGGTGAACGTACGAATCGAAATCCCTTCCATCCGTGGGGAGGTCGAAGTTGATAACAGTAGTGACTCTTGGGAGGTCTAAACCTCTTGACGCAACATCCGTGGCTACCAAAATTCTGCACGCGCCTGTCGCGAACGCATCCAGCGCCCGTGACCGCGCGCCTTGCGAGCAATCGCCGTGCAGTTCCTCTGCGGCGAACGTTTTTGGTACTGGAACACCTCTGGCTCGGCTCATTAAGGTATCAGCATCCAACAACTTGGTAAGCTCACTGCGCACCCACGCTGCGGTTGATTTACCCGCACAGAACACCAACACGCGGGAAATGTCATCGGAAGAGTCTTCCTCACTGTTTGCCCCTACAGAAGATTCAACTAAAGCGTCTACAAGTAATGGAAACTTTTTTTCCCGCAAGTGCGACGGCGAAAGGACGACGGTTTGTTTTATCCCGGCCACCGTGCTCCCTACTCTGCCAACCGCGACTCGGGCGGGCGGGGGGGCACCTGACCCTTGGCCACCCACTGCCACGTCAAGCGCCAACCGCCGCACCGCGGGCGGGAACGTCGCTGAGAACAGTAAGGTTTGGCGCCCGAAGCCTCGCGTGATGGTTTTATCTGATTGCATCGTCTCGTCCAGCATCGGCGCCGGCGCCGGCATTGCGCAACTCCCACCTTGGCAAATCTCAAACACCTGCGGCGCGAATCCCATGTCCACCATCTGGTCAGCTTCGTCCAGGATTAGGGTTTTGACGTTGGAGAGATCCAAGTACTTCTCATCCGCGACGCAGCTTAATAATCGCCCCGGGGTGCTAACTACGATTTCCGGCGCAAACGCGAGCTGCTCCAGCTGAGGCTTCACGCTCTGCCCACCGTGCAGCGTCGCCACGGTGTACCCCGTGCCGAACACCACGCGTCGCGCTTCAACCGCAACTTGTGCCGCGAGCTCTCTGGTCGGTACTAGCACCACCACCCTGGGGCGTGCCGGGGTGGGGGGCTCGTCGGGAGGAATAATTTCTGAGGTATCGCCGGTGCTTTCCGTCTCGCTATCCTCGTCGTCCTCGACGTCAATCAGATCGCCGTCCTCGTCACCCGCAGTGTCTTCCAACTGTCGTCGCCGGCCGTACCCGCCGCTCGGGGAGGGGGTAGAGGTAGATGAAGGTAATTCACTGGCAGTTACTTCAATATCTTCCGTATCTTCCGTATCTTCCATTTCGTATCCGCTTTTAGTCTCTGAAGATGTCGACTTCCCAACTCCGTTCGCGTCGCTTTGGACCATTTTAACTACCGCAGGGACTAGATACGCGAACGTCTTCCCACTTCCAGTGGCGGCGGAACACACCAGATCCCTACCACTCAACGCCATCGGGATGGCGTGGCGCTGTATGGGAGTCAGTGTGGAGAATGATAGCCTTCTTTGCAACGTTTCCTTGACACTTTGACACTTTTCAGTCGTCGGTTCAACCCCAACCAAATCCAAATCACAACAAAGCTTCTCCACGCCTGTCGGACCGATGGGGTACGGTTCGGGGGTGGAGTGCACAGAAGAACTGCCATCATGTTCCTCCCCCAAGGGATCAACAACCTTAACCGGAATGTCGTCGTACGCGTTTTCGATCTGCTCCCTGCGTCGTATGGATTCGGATTCTCGGGCGACGTCGTCGATCTCGCCGCCGTCATCATCCCCGACAAACAAATGCGGAAACAAATCAGATTCCTCATCGGGTAAACACCGGCCGTGTGACCGCGCGCCCCCTACCCCGGTTCGCGCGGCTTCTACCTCTGCCCAGAAATGAGCTCGTTCGTCTAGACGTCGGCCGCGCGCTTTTTCTTCCACCGCAGCGAGCACGTGGGGGGGTAACTTGCTCTTCCCAGCACGTTTCATGTGGCCGCCCTTGGAACCGCCGCCACGGCCGCCTCGATTTCCTCTTCCTCCTCTTCCTCCGCCTCTTCCTCCCCTGTCGCCTCGGCCTCCGCCTCGACCGCGCGCCGCCGCCGCGTGCGGTACCGCGACCGCGACCGCGACCGAGGCCATGGCGAGCGGATTGTACCCTGCGCTGAGGTGGTGAGGCGCTTCCGATGATTGGAGGCGAGGTTAAATCAACGGCCGACTTTGAAAAAGTGCAAAAAGTGCACTGACTTTTCAATGAGCCCACACCTCGGAAGCGCTTGGCACGATGCGCGTTTCAATGCTCGCGTCGTGCTCGTGCCCCGCGAGCGTCGGCAAGCTTCACGGTAATACCACCCGCCGTCCCCTGCCGAGCGCCAAACTCAGCTCGTCTCGGAATTCCAAGAACCCAATTCACGTAGTGTTCGCGACAGAAAACAGTAATGGTGATTCTGCCCCATCTACGGTCCACCTCGTGGGCGCGGGCCCCGGCGGCCTTGATAATTTAACAGTAAAAGCCCTGCGAGTATTACAAAACGCGGATGTGGTGGTACACGACGATTTAGGTGGGGGAGAGGCGGACATCTTGAACGAATGCAAACCCGAATGCGAGCTGATTCACGTCGGTAAAAGGGGAGGAGACCAAAAAAGCTGGAAGCAGAACGACGTCAACGATCTATTAATAAAACTAGCAAAGCGAGGCAAGACAACCGTGCGATTGAAAGGAGGGTGCCCCTCTGTGTTTTCAAGGGTACGTGAAGAGATGGACAGCTTAAAGAAAGAAAGCATTCCGTATGAGTTGGTGGCTGGGATTAGTTCGTCGCTAGCGGCGCCGCTATCGGCTAATGTTCCTCTGACGGAAAAAAACTTTGGAAAACATTTCGCAGTAACTTCAGCGCACGACGTGTTATCGTTAAACTTTTCTGCGTATGAGCACATAGACACGTGCGTGTTTCTCATGGCGGGCAAGGCGCTGCCGGTGATTGTCGAGCGATTAATAGAAGAATCAGGTAAAGGTATTACGACTCCGTGTATCGTGGTCAAGTGGGGATGCACGGAGCGGGAGGAGGTATTTTTTGGAACGCTTGAAACTATAATAGAAACTACCTCTGGTAAGAAGCTCTCGCCGTGCGTGTTCGTGGCGGGGGAAGTATGTGCGGAGGTAGTTGGGGAGAACACGGGGAGTACTGAGGGATGATTAGTTTGTGGGAGTATTAATATGGATAGAGTGGTAGGAGTAAATAGACTCGTAATATAGTCGTGAATAATAAAAATACGTTACTGCCGCAAGCTTTTCACTAACTCGACGTACCCAGGTTCTTCTGGTGTTACCAGCCCATTACGCACGAAAAAGTCACACAAAACTAGTGCGACATTAGGCTTGAACTCGTTACTTGTAGCGACCAACTTCATAGCGTCTTCTATGGGCAGTAACTCGAACCCCTCAACTTCCCCGTCGTTCGGAGTAGGAACGAAATCCTCCGGCAATTCTAAATCGTACACGAAAAGAATGTCCCTTTTACAGCATCCCTTGTAGTCTGAATTATAGGTAACGATCCCACACGGTTTTGCGTTTTTTGATAACTCGATTGGTACAGACGCCTCTTCCTCGCACTCCTTTACGCAGCATATACTCGGATCCATGCCACTCGGCAACCCCCCAGCCACTAAGTGGTCCAACATGTCGGGAAAGGTTTGTTTCGTTTTCGAGCGCCGCGCGACCCAGAGTTGTTTTACTCGGTTGGTTTTTGAGTATATTGTGTACCCGTTGACGTGCACGCCGTAGGCTTTGATGCCTAATAAGCTCGCTGATGCTCGCTCCACGGTGAGCAAAATTTCCTCGCCGTAACTCGTGTTCACCGGGAACAGCTCGTCCCTCCAGCCCGTGATTGTTTCGGTTTCTTTCAATTTGAGTAAAACGGGGGCTACTTGGTCGGACCTTTGGTCGGGAGTTAACTGGTTACTATGGTCTAAAGTTACCGCGGTTTTCGTGGTGAGTAACGCATTAGGGTCGTCCATTAACGCTTGCCATTCATCAGCTCGTACCACTGTTCCATATTGGGCTTTCACGTTTGTTTCTTCGCTCTTCAAGGTTTCTTTATTCATCAATCCATCATCATCTCGCCTTCTAACCTCAAACACATCCTTCCCCGCCTTTACGAGTTCCGCCGCGAACTGCGGTTGCATCAAACCCACGGCCCGGCCCGCCACGATCAACGGGACGTATTTACCCCCTATGTCTCTATCCGCAATGTCGTTACACTCCGCGACTCGGGTCAGGAATCCGGGGACGAGGCCGTGGCCGGGGGATTGGGACGAGACATCATGAGTCCCAACGTTCGTGTTTTTCGCGGAGACCCGCATTGGCATGCGTCCCGGTTTAAGTAAGTGTGGAGCTTTGCGGCTGTGAGTCGACCAATGGGTCAAAACTCGAGGCGCGACAACCCCAACCGCGTGCGGAACCATCATCCGCGCTTGGTGTCCCTCTGACCACCGGGGAAGAAGAGGTGTCGAGTTGTTCTATCGGAAGAGACACTTTTTTGCTTCGTTTTGATCGGCAATCTGACAGAGATGGGTCAACTGAGTCGATCTGAAACCGTTGATTTGAAACTGCGTTTGCCTATGAACGAGATCTCTGTTTGCCAAATCTGTGATCCAGTTGGCCGAATATGCCAGCCAGCGATCGAGCCTGGAACGGTGCGCCTCAAGGTCGTTTACAGCACGTCTCCCCCCTCCTCGCCACAAGCGTCCGCACATCGGCACGGCACCTGTTAGGTGACGTCTTGACCCGTTCGTCACTGTCGCACAGGTCGTTCATCGACAAGGCACCACCGATCTACCTCCAACATCTAAAATGGCCGCCACAGCTTTCGCCGCCTCTCCGACTTTCGTGGGTACGAAGCTCACTGTGAAGAGGGCCAGTGGGTCAAACCAAGGTCGCTACTCGACTGTGACGCGCGCCGCCACGAAGACCGTCTCCATCGGCCAAACCTTCACCAACCTAAAGAAACGAAACCAGTGCGCGTTCGTGCCGTTCATCTGCGCGGGCGATCCCAACCTCGATGCGACGGAGAAAGCGATCGCGATTCTGGACGACGCGGGCGCCGATGTGATCGAACTCGGCGTGCCGTACAGCGACCCGCTCGCGGACGGACCCACGATCCAGGTAGGTTATGTGCAATGTGCTTGACTATAGTCCTCATGTAGCCCTCCTCACGCGGAACATACCCAGCTCTCCTCATGAACCACGGACCGAGAAGCACAACCGTCTCATCGCGCTGTGGATAAACACTCGTCCAGTTGGCCAGATTCAGTGCTGTGCGTTTTGGCGACACAAATTCATCATCAACACCGTTCGCTAACCTTTCCCAAACCCCTAACCCTACCCCTAGGCTTCCGCCACCCGCGCCCTCGCCTCGGGCACGACGTTAAAGAAGGTGATCGACCTGGTTGGCCGGGTCAGCCCGAATGTCAAAGCCCCTATCGTGTTGTTCACGTATTACAACCCGATTTACCAAAGAGGGTTCGAAAAGTTCGTCAAAGAGATTGCGAACGCCGGCGCCAAAGGTCTGTTGGTACCAGACATCCCCCTGGAAGAGACTGTCGAGTTGAGTAAGATCTGCGCCGCAAATGGGCTTGATTTAGTGCTCCTGTCAACCCCCACAACACCAATTGACAGGATGGAGAAGATCGCCAAGGCAAGCAACGGGTTCATCTATTTAGTGTCAGTCACCGGCGTTACTGGCATGCGCACCGGCGTCGAGTCGCGCGTCGAGGAACTCGTCCAGAAACTCAAAACCGTGACCGACAAACCAGTCTGCGTCGGGTTCGGCATTTCGAAGGAGGAACAAGCTCAGCAAGTCGTGCAGTGGGGTGCGGACGGGGTGATCGTGGGGTCGGCGTTAGTGAAAGCCTTAGGCGAAGCGGAGACACCGGAGAAGGGGCTGGAGAACTTGAAGGCGCTCGCCACTGAGTTGAGGACTGGATCCAACAGGGAAGGCGCCAAGCCGGAGGGGTCATCCGGGGGGTTCTTCGCCAACCTGTTCGGCAAGTGATTTTTTATTATACAGTCAGTGAGGTGTGAGTGAGGAGAGGGGTAGGTTCTTTTTATGCAAGATAATTTTGCGAAACTTGTCGATTCTTCAAGTCCGTTGACCGTTTTGCCGTTTCGGGGACTCGAGTCTCGGGAGGCCCGAGGTTGTCTCTTCCAACACCTTGGCACAACGGAGGCGCATGTGTGAGGGCACGTCAGCGCGTGTGGTGCGTCGTGCGGCGACCGCGACCGTTTCGGCGCGCGCGTCTCGAGCGTGGCGTAGGGCGAAGAGTGGAGCGTCGGCTGCGGCGCGACAAGTCGGATCTTGGAAGTGGCGATGGCGTCGGGCCCCTTCTGAATCGGACGCAACCCTGGTGGAGACTACGAGCGATGAGACCCGCGATGACCGCCCGAGGATCACTGATAACGACCCGGTGTCTTATGAAAGCAGGTGCGTGCCGTTGGTGTGGTCTAAGGTTGCGTCAAGAGGGGCGGGACGCCTATCGAGGCGGTTTCGAAGGGAGGGGAAAAACAAGCGGGCGGTGGCTGAAGAGACGACCGATGAAAAGGTGATGCGAGATGATGATGCGTGCGTTGAGTTCAACGATGCGGTACAGTCGATGAGCACAGTACAGTCGCCAGAATCGAAACATACAGTACATTCACCACGTTCCTCTCTTGAGCCGTCTTCGCCCACGTCCCCATACGCACGCTCGGACGTCCCAGGCGCTGTGGCGTCGCCGCTGATGAGTCCCGCGAAAATCGAAACTCCAAAAAGTGTATTTTCCGACGCCGGGGACGGTACCGACGAGACTAATTGCCCATACGATCACGGTAGGGACGATGAGCAACCTGATACAGCGGACGATACAATCCCCGTGGAATGCGTGGAGGAAGAAAGACCCACCATTACTCGCTCAAACGAAACAGCGAAGAAGACTCTGGACGAAGAGCACTCCACTGATAAGAAAACAATAGCAAAAACAACCTCGACGCTGATGGAACGTCTCGACGCTTTAACAAAAAACGTCGGGTCGAGGTACGAAACCGTTGCTACGAGGGTGGAAGTGAATGAAGCAGAAGCAGTTTCAAAACAAACACTCGGAGTTATAACTCAAGAAAAAGTCCAGTCGCCTTCGCCCGTGCGTTTGCTCGTAAAGCGGGTTATGGAAAAGACAAAAAACGGAACAAGCGACGTGTACACCGTGTCTGACTCGGACGATGACGAGTTGGTTGTGACTAATTGCTCTGTAGGAGACCTAAAGGCTGCGACGGTGGCCACGCCAGGGAGTGGTTATTCGCGTGTTGAATCCACCCGGTGGTCCACCGCGGCGCAACGCGAGATGGAACCTATAGGAGACGGGTTCACCTCTCCTACCGTGTCGCCGGATGGCGTTACCGTGTACAGAGGGCTGCCGCTGTTAACGCACGCTTCTGAAGACCCTACCGTCGGATGGAACAAAGAAAACGTGACTGATTGCGCACCGAACCCGGTGACTTCGTTCCCCCGACTCTCCACTCGAGGCAAGTGGAGTGACGCGTTACGTAACTTACCGACGTTCCAAGACGTCGCGCGGGTTGGGTCTCCGAAATTTGGTAAGAAAAGTTTGCTGATGCGGAAAAGTCAGACATCAGCCGAGTTTTCCATCCTCACGCAAAGTTCCGAGGAAAACGAAAGCGAAATGTTCGCCGCGCTGGAGCAGCTAGTAGAGGCAGAGGCTGATGGGAGGGTGAGTCATAGCTAGGTAGTGTAACTAAATGTATTCTTTATAGTGCTTTCTTTCCGCCGAGATGGTGAAAATAAAAAATAAATAAAACAGTTCCGTCGTCTCGCGCTCTGCTCGTCCACGTGCTCAAACTGTTTGCCCATACACAAGATGTAATAACACCCCCCGTTTTATCGGTTTGTTCGACAGTACACACGACGCCGCGATGGCGCCGTCGTACGGCGCGACTCCAGATGTCGGCCGGGGCGAACCGATAACCCCCGAGGCTACGCACCGGAAGGGCTCCCAGGAGAAGCCCAGGGACCGCAAACGCAGGCGCCCTGACCCGAGCCCCGCAGTGAAGCGCCTGAACCAGCTCACGGATTTCATAATCAACTACATCCCGTACCTTTTCGCGATGTACCTGGCGTTCAGCGCGTGGTGGCTTCACGTGCATTTAAAAGGCGAGCACTCCCAGTTTCACACGTGGGTCGACACCGTGTACTTCGTGTTCATCACGATTCTAACCGTGGGGTACGGGGATGTGTTTCCGACCACGGATGAGGGCAAGGCGTACGTCATAGTTTTCATCCTAGTCGGTGCGTGTTTGGGATCTGTGATTTTGGGATGGGTCGCGGAGTGGGTGCTTGCGACGCAGGAGCGGATCACGAGCGCGATTCAAAAACGAAGAGAGCGGATGATGCGGGTTGATGTGGATATGATATACAACCGGATGATGGACCCGGCGCGGGTGAAATCGCCGGGGCTGGCGGAACGAGGCGACCGACAAAGCATGATGGAGAAGCGAAGAGATAAAAAATCGCGAATCGGCGTGGCTGGGGAAAAAGTGATTGATGAAGACGCCGACGACCTCGACGGCGGCACGCCTTTACCCATCATGAAAGCGTTGTTCGTGGTGGCGTTCTTCACGTGCATTGGCGCTTTCTCCATGATGGCAATCGAAAAATGGGACGCAGTAGATTCGTTTTACTGGGCCGTCGTGACGGTGACCACCGTGGGGTACGGCGACATTTCCCCAAAAACAGACGGCGGCAAAATCTTCACGTGCGTGTTTGCGACGTTCGCGGTGGCCACCGTGGCGTGGGCTATCAGTACAATCGCCGAGGTGTACATCAAAGCAACGCTAGTCAGGGACGCTGAGAAGAAGTTAGACTTGTGCCGAGTCACCCCGGAGTACTTAGCGCAGGTTGGGGGGAAGAAGGGGTACGTAACGCCGTTTGACTTTACGAAAGCCACGTTGGTATCGCTGGGAAAGTGTTCAGAGGATGACCTTGCAATGGTGGCTGACCGGTTCAACGAGCTTGATGTGAACGCTGACGGGAAACTCTCCATCGAAGATTTGATGGGGGACATGGACCAGCTCGCCGCGGACTTGGCGCAAGTGCTGAGGGGGAGGCAAGAGGGAAAGTGATTGGCTGATTTCCCCAGAGATGAATAACTTTTTCGGCATACATTCAGCACGAATGTAAACGCCTTAGGAGTTCTAGGGGCTGTGTTGCTGAGTATGCGAAATAGCAACGCGATGCAGCCCCTTACAACACCACGTATCAGTAGCTGATCCCATAGCGGCCCGTGTGTTCATAGGATGTGAGTGGTATTTATTGTGCGAAGTAGAGTCTCTCATCATGTTTTTCGCCAAAAGGAGCCAAAAAGTGCATCCCAATTTTCTTTCTCCGTGAGTCACCATGAAGTCGCCTCGTCAGATATTTTTCCCGTTTTGCGCGCCCCGATCTCACTCCCGAGCGCGCGATGGAAGCCTCGATGTCCGCCCCTGCCCGACAAATTCACACGTCCACGTCGTTCAACGCGGCAGCGCCGTTCTTGAGGTGCGTTAGGGACACTGTTTGCGCATAGGCCACAGACACTTCCGCACTTTCCCCAATCTTGCCACTTTGTCGCATTCGCGTTCATTTTTCTCGCGGGGGGACCGCGGGGGACCTCTGCGGAGAGCGCGTGAAACGCGTGATCAGTGTGCTGTGTGCTTCTGTTGTGTTGTTGTGGGTCGATTAGACTGATTGCGACACGGACGGCGCTGGGCAGTCTCGTCAGTCCCTCCCGTACTCACCCCCCCTGCCGGTTCGGACGCGTTGTCATCATCTTGATGTATCTTTTCGCGTGATGTCATCAGATACGCGCCAAAAACGGTTCAGTTGCTTGTCACTTTTTGGGGGAATTTCTTCGTCTCGTTGATTATTTACTGACCTTCTCCCATCTCACCTCTACACCCTGCACACTCTACGCAGACGCACGCACAACCTGTTAACCGATAGTTCCACCGATGCCATCATTTGCTGGGCCAAGGATGGCAAGTCCTTCACCGTGAAGGCGCCTCATCTTTTAACCACTATTTTGCCCAAGCGCGCTGGGATTTTCAAGGAATCGTACGGAGGGTTCGTCCGCGAGCTCGCTTTGTACGGGTTCCGGTGCACCGAGTCCGACGCAAACGGCATCCCTGTTACATTCACCGTGGAGAACTTCGAGAAGGGGAAGTTTGAGTTGATCGGATCAGTCAAGAGGAAGGGGAACTACGGGAGGAGCAGGAGGATGTAAATGAGACGAATAGATGTCTCGCGTTGATAAGTGAGATGAATTGGATGTCTCACTAACGAGTTGATTCGTTGAAAAGAGTTGAACCGTGTTGATTATATGAGTATTGAATACAGGTGAGAATCTCACCGTATTCGTATTATATCAGTGTATAAGAAGGAATTGAGAGAGTTGATGACGCGCTGTGTGTTGAAAGAAATTATGAAAAGTCGTCTGTTTATTTACATTGTCGGTCGAGTCTTTCGTAGTCTTTCTTGAGTTCTGATAGAGTATTTAGTCTGATGCTCCCGGCGATTCCTTCCTCTACCCATTTATTGCTGTGAGTCGTGCGCGAGCATGTGCTGCGGCATCTTCCCCGTGTTGCCTGAGAAGGAGGCGCGCTGGTCGTGGGTTTGGTGTCGGGGTTGGGCGTGTGTGGCGTGCACGTCTCTTTTACCGTTTGAGTGTTGAGGTGAAGGACACATTTTCACGTACCTCGCGTTCCTTCTCCCAAACACACCGAACCTGTGTCGCCTTTCATCCACGCAGCACCCCAACGCCTCCACGAACAGGTACAGGGACGTAACAAGGAAGCACCACTGAACCGCGGCGAAGAACGCCCAGAACGACCACCCTTCGTAGGACGCAAACGTTCCTCGGTCTAAAAATCCAGGAGCGTCGCGCATGGCGATTTGAATGATGCTCAATACCAGGAACCACGCGACTTCGCCGAACGCGATTTGAAGGATGGCTAGAAAAACAGCGAATGCGGAGGAGAGCCACCTTCCCTGTGTACTTGAAACGTATGTCCGGCTCACAACCAAGATCTTCAAAAAGCCGCACCACAAAAACAGCACGCAAAATGCGCGAATGGTCTGTAGCCACACCACGAAATCGTTGCTCCAGATGTGCGCGTAAAGTTCCGCTACTTTCCTGGTGCATCCGCTTTTTAGTTTTTGGTCATTCTCATCCGCGACTTCCAGGAAACTGTCATCCACGGTTTGCCACCAGTTCTTGATCTCGTCGAACGTCGCTACGTCAGACACGGCGCGGCCTTCGCTCTCGGTGGCGCTGCCGGCAAAGCACACTTTCCACAGACCCGCGTGCTTGACGAAGGGCAACGCGGCGCCGGTGGGGGTGAGCCAGTGGTCGGTCACTAGGGCAGTTAGGGCGACGGCGCTGATAGGCATGATGGGGAGGGGTTGGTAGGGGGTGGTCAGGAGGTTGTTTGACAGAGAAGATACAGACATGAGTGTCGGGGTCACACAAAACAAGAGCGCAAATACCAAACGCGAAACCTCTCGGAAGCGTTCGTGACCACAGGACGACGTTGCACGGGGAGTCGGTGTGGTTCGCAGATATTGTGTGCCGCTCTTGTCCCTCGTACTTACAGTCCTACTAGCTCTGCGATGAGCCAAGCGAGGTACAGGTGGAATATCCCGATCGCGCGTCTCCAGGAGATGCGTGGGATCTCGGACCCGCCGACGTGCTTCGCGTTTTGCTCGTCGCCGAGAAGAGGCGCGGAGTGCGTTTTGCTCTCGCCAGTCATGGTGGCGTGTGGTGGGGAAAGGAGGGAATGCGAACGGGATTTCGAGGGGCAGGTCGTACGAGTTGCAGGAGCCGGCGCGAGGGTAACTGTGAGGAGAGGACGACGTGGGGAACGAGGATAATCACTGCCTGTGTTTCGCCCACGCCTCTCGAGGCTTCCGACGATACCTTCTCGGCGGTTCCGAGAAGAAAGAGAAAACTGAAAAGCAACAACGACTCGGCTTCACTTTGTCTCTCCCCCGCACCGCACGCAACGGCACGCGCAGCCGAGATGCCACCCAGCGAGCGGGCGCATTCCCGTGCAATGACATTCGACGACCTTCCCGAGGATTTGCAGTTCAAGATCCTGCGGCTCGCGATTTTCGAGGACGCCGACGAAGACGTCGAGACAAGGAAGAACGCGGTCCGCGTCGAGTGTTTGAAGCGACCTGCGGTCGATCCCAATCGCAAACACGAAAAGATGCTGAACCACGAACCCGTACCGAAGGGCATTACGCGAGGCATAAACGCGGTTGCACCCGCCGCGCGCCTCGCCACCGTCTCGAAGCGGTTCCGAGCCCTGGCGACACACGAGAGGCTGTGGGCGGAGCCTCTCGCTTTGTTTGAGTCTGTTTACGGAACTGGCCGCAAAGCGACGAGGAATCTGACAGTTCGATAGCATATAGAATAGGAAACATAAAACGATACCATCATCCTGACATCTTCGAATATGAGGGCGAGAACTATAGAACACCACCCACGGTATTTTACCGATACTCCACGGACTGGGCTTCGCGTTCGTCGTTTGAAAACTACAGATGGCTCTTGCCACACGTGCGGACGACTATCGTTAGATTTTTCGAAGGGTGCAAGGGAAACGCGGACCGTCTTGCCACTTGCCTTTTGGAACACGTGGACTATGTGCACGATGTCGATCCATCCACAGGTGCGCAGCATGGCTTGGAGTACACGGACAAGCCTCGGCCCAGGCATTTTTACAACGAAGTCTTCACGCATAACGTGGCGACTAGGATACTGTACAACGAGTACGGGCGCGACTTCCAATCAGGCTCGTGCAAGGAGCGAATGTGTAGGATCCTAAGTACGGTAATCCTGGGTAATCCGTGTGTGTTCGCCGGCTACGGTATTAATACCTACAGTTGGGACGAGGGTCGGAACAACGCAGTCAAACGAGATTCGTCAACATGTGTATTGGGGAACACCTCGAGCAAGGCTACGTGCGGTGGGGAAAGGGACGCTCGACACGATAGTGACTGACGATTTTTGCAAGGATTTGACGTACTTGAACTAGGCGATAAACTGCCATACGATAAAAAACTACTTCACTCTCACGTCTTCGATACGTCGCACACCCTCTCGAACCAGTAGAATTTTCATTTCGAGAAACGAAAAAGTGCAATGATGATTTTACCGCCACTCGTTCTCCGTCCCAGTCCGACGCGCGCGATGCAGCGTGCGCGTACGCTGGTCGCCCCTTCCGGCAGCGGAGCGCTCCTGTCGTGCGCGCTGTCCCTCCACGACGACGGCCGGACAATCGCCGTGGGTGGCGAAAACGCATCCGCGCTTGTGTTTGACCTTCGCGGTGCGAATCTCGTGGCGCACCACCTCACCGCCGCCGCGGGGTGCTTCGCGGTTGACGAGGCGGTGACCTGCGTTGCGCACAACGTACGGAAGCCGCACTTGATGTATTGCAGCAGTGGCAACACTGTACAGGCGTGGGATTTGAGACAAGTGCCGGTGGTGGTGAAGAACGACGGAGGGATCAAGGACGGTGACAGAGATGACATCGATGGGGATGACATTGATGTGACGAAAACCGAATCGATTGAATCCAACACTCCCTCCATCAACCGCAGTACTCCCTCCGGTTCCTCTGTACACCAATACGCACACAACCACGATGAGATTAACCACTTTTGTATAGATGCCAAAGGCGAATTACTATACGCCGGGGACGATTCTTGTGAAATTAAGGTGGTGGACATAAGCGACCGCGTCGGCGGACAAAATGGCAAACTCCAAAAAACGCTCAAAGGAACTCCTGATGGTCATTCCAACATCGTCGCGTCCGTCGCGTGTCGCCCGCACCGACCGCGTGAGGTCATTTCAGGAGGACTAGATGCGTGCGTGTGTCGATGGGAAGCTAACCGAGCGGTACCGCTTAAAAAGTGGAACATGATGGAGCTTGCTATGGAAGCAAGTCAAAGAGAAGCAGAGGCAGAAGCAAACAGTAATAATAACGGCGATGAAAACGAAAACCAAAAGCATTCGCCTTCGCAGATGATGAACCCGCCGTGGGTGCACTGCGTCGCGGTGTGGGAGAATAGTGTTGAGCCAGTTACGCATCACGTACGGAGATTAGCCGCTGCTGCGTGCGGCGACGGCACCGTGGCTTTAATTGACCTTGATGCAGAAGTAAATAAGTCGAAAAAAGAAAATGGCAAGAAAAACTCTCAAAAAAACGACACCCCAACCTCGGCGTTTCTCGGCCGCGGCGGTTTTGGCGCCCCTCACGCATCCGCCACCTCGCACGTCTCTTTCCCTGGCTGGGGCGAAGGCAGTTTAGTCGTTTCGGGAGGGAACGACCGCACGTTGAAAATATGGAAGTGGAAGGGGCTTGAGTTATTATCGAATCAAGACGAAGCGGGTTCAGATTCAAATGAATCCAATCCTGTCGAAAAAACCGTCACGCACGGAAAGAAAATCAACTGGGTCGCGCATTCGTCATCGCGCGGAGCCGCAGTCGGAGGCGGTCATTTGTTCGTGTGCGACACCTCGGAGCGAATAACGGCGTACGACGTGGGTAATTTGTAGTACGAGTTTTAGTCGTTTAATCACAGTAGCGCGGGAACGTGTATGAACATGAACAGATGAACACAGTCGCGAACAGTCTGACACCCTACACTTCATTAAAAATGGAGTTTCTCACTTGTTTGCTCCCCACGACACGACCAAGTGTCGACACTCTGGGATCACAAATTGGTCGGCGCCGATCACCCGACCGCACTGGCATCACCGATCCCAACACCCGTCTGTTCATCGAGCGCAATGCCGCACGCCGCGGTCGCCGGGGTGGCGCCTTTGCGCGCCTCGGCCGTGGCGTCTCCGAACCCCCGGACCCGGGTTCGCGTACGCGCGTTGAGAAGTGATGGAGCGTTGTTGGACAGTAGCACAGGTGTCACGACGATCGGTGGTGTGCCGTGCCCATCGCTACTCCAACGCCCCGTTACACGACACGTGACATGCGCTGCTTTTTCAGGTACGACACGCGCCGACACTGACCAGTCCGGCATAGGGAACTTCATCCAGCGCAAGCTTTCCGGCAAAACACACGCGGAGCAGCAAGTGGTGATCCGGAACTTGGAGGAATCAATCGCGGGATGGTTCAACGAACAAAAAATGAAGGAACGACGCGAGTTTCAACCGCCGTTCGTGAGGGTGAAAAGTGAACCGAAGCCTGAACCGAAAATTACACGCACGGAAGAGAATGTCAGGTTCCTGGCGAAGCTCGAAGGCCCGCTCGGGGGGCGGATCCCCACTCCGGAGAGTACTACCGACGACTCCGAAACCTCGGACGACGACGGGTTGGTCGCCGGGCAGAATACGAAAAACGCGATTTTGTTTGTCTCGCTGATCGCCGCCGCCGCGAGTTTAGGGTACTTGGTAAAGCTAGTAGCAGGAGCGACCGGCAACTTCACGACTCACGCTGGCATGTCAGGACTCGTTGACGTGTGTTACAACGTGGTGTTCGTGGACGCTTGGGCTAAAATAGCAATCACGGTGTTGGTGTTGTACACGCGGGCGGTTCGGCGGTTCACGGAGTTGGTGGTCGGAACGCTAGCGGCGTTCACTCAGCCAAACGAAGTAAACTCGCTGTGGTTCCTGTCATTAGCAATGAAACGAAGCATCACTGCGATTTCCGTAATCGGCCGGAACGTGGTGTGGTGGCTGTTAGGGAACCAGCTGTGGGGGCTGATTCCGCTTGGCAAGGAGCTACTCACGTTCGACCCAGGTAGCGCGGTGGCGGGTGGTATTACGAGCGCAACCGGCAGAAACCAAATAAACGCGTTGCTCACTACGCTGTTCGACCTGAACGGCGACGGCATCGTCACCACTACCGAGGTCCAGATGTGGTTCGTGGCCAAAACCCTGCGGCTCCTGTGGTTCTTCATTTTCATCGACTGCGCGAAGTGGTTGATGACCCTGAAACAAGCCCCGACGCGACAGGAGATGCGATCGCAGAAAGTAAAGAGCTTCGACGACGACGATTTTTTATCCCAAATCCTGCGCACGCACTTCGCGGGTTTGCGGGGGGATAAGGGGATTGATTGGGATACACAGGCCAGAAGTGCGTTAATTGATAAGACGGCTACTTATTTGATTTACCTATCAACCGCGTACTGGTGTTTGACAGCGCTTGGGGTGAACATGAACGGTTTGTTAGCCGTGGGGGGCGTTTCCGGCATCGCAGTTGGCTTCGCGGCGCAAAAGTTGGTTTCAAACTGCATCGGCGGCATTTTGATTTTCGTCACCCAGCCGTTCGTGGAAGGGGACCACATTTCGTTTCTGGATATCGACGGGCGGGTTGAGGCGGTGGGGTGGCACAGCACCAGGATCGCGTCAATAGAAGACGGGTACTCGTACATCGTCCCGAACACTGATGTTTTGTCGAGCGCTTTGAAAAACTTATCGAGACGCGAGTACGTGCCGATTAAAGTCGATTTGCAATTTCCCGAAGGCGTCACCACCGAGGGAGAGATGAGGAAGTTCACAAACGACATCGGTGTCATCACGAACAACGTAACTCACGGCGTCGCGATTGGCCCGCCCTCAGTGCAAATTCAGTTTGACGGGCTGAACCCGACGGTTAAAATTAAAGCTTACATCGACGGGCGGGTGGAGCAAAACTGCGACGAGCTCAAAGCGTCCCTGATGCGCGAGATCGTGAAGAAGGTTGAGGACCCTAACTTGGTCGTGGTGAACACCGTGCCTGTTAAAGTTATTGAGGATAATGAGGAGGAAGAGGTGGAGGAACGAGAGTGGCTTGGCGCGTGAGAGAGTGGCTGTAATTCGAAAAAGCTGTCTTCACTTTTTTTTTGGCCACGCTGACAGGGATTTGGCGGGAAGATGAACGTTAGTGGGGATGAGCTCGACCTCCTACTGCGACCCTTTGTCATTCAACGGCGCGCGCGATGGCCACACAAGTCGTCCCAAACACCGCGCGTCCGCTCGGGCGTCAGCTCGGGCGTCGTGGAACGTGTCGCTCGTCTGTTTCCTTGGGTTTGCGCCGACGCACAGTACCATCAACTCGGCGCGTCCCCAGTTTCGTGATATCCCCAGTCGCGCTGGATCGCAACCGCGACGGAGGCATCGGCGGGGACGACGGGGAGCTGAACACCAACGTGTTGTACGAACGCATGAAAGCCCTACAGGAAAAGGAAAGCGGCGAGAACACACAAATCGTGGAAGCCGCGATTGAGAAGGACCAGGCCATTGTGGCTGGGATCAGAGGGGACGCGGCGGAACGACGGGTGCCGGAACGTAAGTACAAAGAAGTCTCTTTTTTTCCTGAATGAACGACGCCATTGAGAAAAGTTCGCTGACCATGTCCCTATTTATAATGTCATGTCATCTATCCTCTAATATACCCCACCCCATACCCAGCTGGTGAGTTCGACGCTTTGATCGAGCACATTTTAAGCACACCGATGGAGGCGATGGACTACGAGGGCGTGCGGTGCGCGAGTTTGTTAACCAAGGCGTTTTCGGCGCACATCGATTTGAAAATGAGACAGGCGTCCGCGATGGGCTTGGAGGGTGAGGAGACGTTGGCGGAGCTTCAGTTGTTAAGTGCTTGGGTGATGGAGGCTCGTGAACGGAGGGAAGAGCGAGATGACGCGATGCGGCGGAGGCAAAGGCAAGGGAGTGGAGGTATGGGAGGAGTGGGGATGGTCGATACCTCAATTGATAACTCGAATCATTCGATGAATCAAGTATCCCAGCAACCCGTTCCCGACCCAGTTTCTTACCCCACCCCGTTGCGCACCGCTGGGGACAAGTTCCGTTTGATTATGAGCGCGGCGGCTCAAGGTGTGGACGTGTTACGCGCGGAAATAATTCAAATGGCGCGTTCAAACGAAATCGACGACGCTTTGTTTGCTATTTTGACCGGGAACGCCGCGAACGCCGAGGCGGACGGCGACGACGGCCGGGCTAAATTTCTGTTCAAAATAGCGGAGGTGTGCGAGCGGGAACGGAAAAACGCGCAAGGGTGAGTGGAGATGGATTTGGTTTTTGTATGAGTGTGTATGTGTATTGTGCTATTGATTGTGTATGTGTATGTGATGTATATGATGACTTTGACTTGTGTCCTCAAACGTTTTACTTGTCGAAGCTGAAATAGCCTTGAATGGTGAAGGGTCCTTGCTTGATCTCGGGCGAAGTCTCCTGCTCGCGCTTGATCCGCGTTGAACTCGGCGGGTACGCGCGTGCCGCTCTGCACGCCGCGCAGCTGTACTTCAGCTTGCAGTGGGGGCAGCCGGTGCACATCACACAGGCGGCGGGTTTCCGCTTGCCGTGGGGGCAAGGGTAACACTTTGCGCAGCTACCTTTCAGCTCACCGTGGGTGCAGGCGTTGCAATCCACGCAGCCGTATTTCAGCTTCCCATGGGGGCAGGGGGTGCACACCGCACAGCCGTCTGTTCGTTTGCCCTGGGGGCAGGGCTTGCACACCACACAGTGGTGTTTCAGCTTGCCGTGGGGGCAGGGCTTGCAGTCCGCGCAGTTGTACTTCACCTTGCCGTGCGGGCAAGGACTGAACTCTGCACACAAAATCTTCGCCTTCCCGTGCAAGCACCGCTTATGTGCTCATCCCATCACTCGCGATCGACAGTCTCGTCACCCACCTCGCGTGCACACCGTTCTGCGCGACGAAAAGCAACGACGAGGAAGAAGGAAGTCGTAGCTTTTTCGAGAGCAGCTCTTGAGTTAAATCTTGAGTCAACTCGCCGTATAATTTCGCCCACCAAACTGCAATCTGCATACTCACTTTACAACCATCATCCACCTTCGCCGGTCACTCGGTGGGGTCGCCGCGCGTGCGAGGCACGGCTGGGTAGTGACACGGCGACACGATGTCATCCAAGATCGGCAAACGACAGGTACATGCATGATGATAGCATTTGAAGGCATCCCAGACTAACTACTCATAGGGTCGCGATGCTACCGTCGACTCTGCAAACCTAGTCGGCGGCGGCGCGATGATTGATTAAGCGCACCGACCCATCGAGACACCGATCAAACCCTCGTGTTGATCGATACTCACACGTATCAATTGCTGACATGTATGTATCAACACCCTGCCCTACCCCCCTACCGTATCTCAGCAAAAGCGCAGCCGCTTCGACGCTTCCGGCGTGGTCGTCACCGGGGCGTTCACGCGGGACGTTTCCACATTACCCGAAACGTGCAGCACGAGTGGAAGCGACGAAAAAACTGATTACAATCTTGAGTCATCAGTCATCGACGCTGCTATGCAATTCAAACACTTGTTCCAAACCTTCACCACGTTAAGCAGCACCGCTGATGAGCTCAAAATCTTGACGGAAACCATTCAAGTCCTGGAGGTGATGGCGGCTGGAGGGAAGACGGTGTCGAGTGCAGATGGAAATGACGGAAAAAAAGAGTCATCTAAAACGAAAACCCAATCCCCCGCTAAGTTCGACGACGCCACGGTTGATCCTATTGCGCAATTCAAAGTATGTCTGAGCGTTTTGTTTGGCGTTTTATTTTTGCCCAATAGTAGGCCGCTACACAGGACGATCGTTGCGTCGCCAAGGCGGTTCCCTCTAGTCGCAAAACGCATGGCGGAGACCATTTTAGGCGACGCTATTCACGAAAAAATAAGAGCCACCCTTTCGAGCGGTGAGACGTCAACGTCGGGCACAAAAACAATGACCGACAGCTCCGGTCAAGGCGCGAGCACACTGCGCGTGTTGGGTGTGCTGTTCAGCGTCGTACAGTGCCAGCCTCAAACCGCAGTGGAGAAGAGAATCGTGCGACGCGTTGCGGTGGAGGCGGCGGCGCTGATTGGCAAAGGTGAGTGGTTTTTTCTTTTTCTTTTTGCTCTGCCCACCCTACCCACCCACCCTCTCTCGGTTCAAAACAAAAATATCGAAAATGATGAATTCTCCTTTCAAAAGCTGGAATTACCATCTCAAGCTGGAATGTTTGGCGCCGTGGGGCGCGGCCCTCTAGGCGCTGTTGCGAACGGGTTTAGACTGATTCGATACTTAATGTTTTTGAACCGAAAAGGTATTTTTTTCTTTTTTGGTTTTTTTTTATGTCTGCTTGTCTGCACACTGTACAGATACGACTCGATACACTGTACTGATATGTCTCTTGACATGACTCTTAACATGTCTCTAGTCCAACTCCTAACCACTCCCCCGACCCCTTTGTGTGACTATTAGGTGTGCAACTAATGCTAACCGAAAGCGCCGCCGGCCGAAGAATCCCCCCCGCCGAGATGGAGACATGCCAAGAAGCGATGAGCGTGGCGTACGCGCTGATTGTGCGACACCCGGATTTGTTCTTTCCGACACTAATTGGTCATACGGAACAGGATTTGAGTAATGAGGATACCGATTATCTCTCTGTAGATGTGTCGCATCCCTCACTGACTCCCTCCCGCGTTCCTTCGGAGTCCTCGATTAGCCAACTAGTTCTTTCGCTCACTGAAACGCTTCAGGGAAGTTACCTTTCCAGGGAAGCGGGCGTGAGCGCTGGGGTCACTGTGGCTGCCGCGGTTGGCTGTGGCGTAAGCGATCCAACCACGCACGCCGCAGCGCTTGCGGATGCTTTCTTTTCAGATGCGCCAACTAACAAAACTTGGGCATCTGTGAATGGCGTCGACGACTCGTTCCTCGACTCACTCGCGTTGTCAGGTGAAAAAACTTGCATGAAAAGTGAAGCAAAGAACTTCACCCTCTTCGGGCGACTCTCAGCTGTTCGCGGTCTACTCACCGCCGCCTCCGCAGACGCGTTGAGTGCGCTGTTAGTCAGACCTAATGTGGAATCAAAAAACCGTGACTGGTCCCTGCTGACGGACGGGTGCTTGCCTCTTTTATGTTCATCCCTCGAAAACTCAAAAGATTCGCACCACAAGTTTCACGCCGCTGCGGCTTTGAAATCGGCGCTGGTGCGGATCAAAGCTTTAGCTACTTCTGGGTCCAATGACGAGTTAAACCAGGGTACTGACTCAAATCAATCGCACCTATCTGTGGACACCTTGCTTCCAAAGAATGTATCAAACAGGATCTCCAGTATCCTGTGGGCGAACTGGGAAGACCCTTTGAGCCAAACCGTGAAAGAGATCCACCTGAGTTTCGATTGCTTACTGGACATCGAAGATAAGCGAGACGGGGGGAGCGTTTCGTTCTTGCTGGACGCGGCGAATGCGTTATTACAAAAAGAAGCTTCCAGTAAGGGCCGGTACGTCCCTTTAGCCTTCGTGGTGCGACGGTTGGGATTCCACAAATTAAACCGAATCGCGCCTGATATACTGAAACAGACTATTAACGCTATGCGGGATGAATCAATTTCCACCGCGGCGGGAAATTTAGTACACGCCCTGAGCGCTTCGCTGTTATCGGAACTGAGTAGTGCTGAAGGAGGAGTTAATAACTCAGGAAACTCTTACATGAAACGCGTGGGCAAGGATGAGCTCGTTGTGGATTGCGGGTTGAGTGTGGAGTCGGTAACTAAATGGAGGGACTGGTGGATTCCAGAAATAACTGAAGCGCTTTTATCAAAAGGCCGCGAACGCGTCGGCGCTTCCGTGTATGCGCTGCCCAACTTATTAAAGCAAGACGGCGCCAGCGTAATTGCTTTGCTGGATACAATTGTAAGGTCTGTTATAGGTACCTCTTCTTCACACTCCTCGGCTGCATCCGCGGTTGTGGCGGTGCTTAAATCTGCGCGGAGCTTAGGGTTACTCTCGCTGAATGACGTCAACATAGTCAACAAAAAAACAACTCTCGCGGCGACCAGGACTTTTGAGTTCATAAATCAAGAGCCCTCGAAAGAGCCCTCCGGGTATACCATCGACCCTTCCTGGCTATACGCCGCGAGCACGTGCAAAGACCCCCGAGCAAGATGCGACGCGTTGGAGCTTTTGTGTTTGGACGGCAAACGCGCCAGTCTTCCCGGTTCGCTCGAGCTTGAAATTTTGAAGCAGACAATCGTCGTCAACTTGCGCGACAGTAACGCCGCGTTCCGGAACTCACTGGTGAGTAACGTGACCAGGCTACTCGGGAGGATTCGGACGGGCTTGAGCAAAGCTGCCGTGATTAGTACTGCCCGGCCTTGGCTGGTGCCTTCTGAGAACAACTCTATGAACAAACAGTCTGACTCCACTCGCGGCCAGCGGTGTTTCGGCGCACACGCAAAGGGCGTCCGCGCGATTGACGACGACGAAGCCTTCTTACTGCTTGAAAAAGGTCGGCTAAATGTTTCCTGGATGCAGTGTTTGATTCGTACGTTAGTGACGTCGTCCTACCCCGGCGCGCCGTACGAGCGGAAACAAACGAGCCTTGATTTGCTGCAAGCCGTGGCAGCGACGTGGGAGGTTGGGAAGGAAACTACTTGTTCTTTGCCCCCGTCTTCCGAGTGGGTTTCTTCACAAGGACCCCACATGGCACTGGCCGAACGTTTCGAATCCTCTCCGTACGCCGCGTGCCTAGGTCCTGACGTCGTGACGTGTCTGTTGGGATCTGTGGTGGATAGCTGGGATAAGCTAAGAGTTGGGGCATTTACTTTGCTCACAAAACATCCAGCGCCTCTAGCGGGTGTTGAAACCTCTGAACAAGTGGAAGCGCATGTGCAATGGGCGATGACTTTGAGCAGGTCCCCGCGAGTTCGAGAATCAGACGCGGCTGCGTTGCTCCTACGCCTGTTGCTCCGGAAATACGCCCTTGATGGAGGGTGGGAGATTATACTTGTGCCCAACATAAAGGCAACACCGCCGAGCCAAAATGTAGACAAAAAAAATAAGTCGGCGCGAGCCGCGAGGAGCGCGAAACTACTCGGTACGTTTATTTCGGGTTTTTTTTCTTTATCTAGAGCATGCCCACATTTTATGGCGTTTACCCACCAATACTAGTGTCCCCTGATGCTCGCAAACATATTTTTATATGTGCTAGTACTGTCCGAGTGCTCGGTGAAGTCACAATCGCGCTGAGGACATATTTTATTTTTTGGTTTCAATATTTGGATTCAAACTAGTCTAGTATCGACGAAACAATACCCAGTATCAACGAATTGATATTCAACGCTGACCCTTTCCTTTCAACTTTATAATTCACAGAAACTATGTGCGACTTGATCGCGTTCGAATGCGAGAAGGCGGAGGCTGATCTGTTCAAAGCCTGTATGCAGAGCTTGGCGCACGGCGCTTTGCTCGCGACAAGATATGTACTCGCAGAGATTGACTTTTCGAGTACTTTTATTTCCGGGTCAGACTGTTTGCCCATAGAGCATATTATGGAGCGTTTGCTGCAGCTGTTGGAGCGGGTGACGAACGTGGCGTTGACGTCAATTTCCGCGCCTGACGGGGCGAACATCGGCGCGGCTGCGTCCGACATTACCTTGGATACGCAAGGCGGCGGGTCGGGTCAGGGCGCAGCGGCGGCGAAGGCGGCGTCGCGAGCGATGAACGGCATGACCGGCGTCGGGGGCACGACCGCCGGTGACGATGCGATGAGTGCTGTGGACGATGATACAGAGCATGTTGAAGGTGGCGGTTCAGATTCCAACACCCCATCCCTGGCCCCGAAGGCGCAGATGATCGTCACCGCGTGCTGGCTCACGATGAAGGAGATTAGTTTGGTGATTGGTGAAATCGCGCGAAGAGTTCCTCTCCCAGGCGGCGACGGCAGCCGATCGGTTTCGCTATCGGGAGACGATGTTGACGCATCGCACGACATGGAACAAGGTCTGTTGAACCCTGATCAGTTGAAGAGGGCTGGCGATCGGCTGTTATCCACGCTGTTAACCCTGAAGCACAACGGCGCGATTGAAAAGACTCTGGTGGGGTTGACGTGCTTGGGCGAACGCGTTTTGCGGAGCGGGAACAATTTGTTGAGTTCGTTGCCGAGCAATTGGTTGGGTGAATTATTCACGCGTCTAGAACAACCAGCGCAATCCATCAAAGATTTGATTCGAAGATCCGCAGGTATACCCTTTGGGTTCATGGCTGTGTTTCTAGCAGAACCAAGGGGGGTACCGAGAGTTTTGTTGCACTCTGCCATGGAAAAGCTATTGCGCATCGCGGTGAGTGGTTGTGGGTTTTTTGGTTTTTCTCGTTCTTGGATTTTTTCTTTTTCCTCCCAAGCAACAGACAAAGACACCCTCAGGCGATGACGAAACACAGGCTCCCTCTACTGATCTCCGTGAGGACGACATCCGGCTGAATCGAACAAAAAATACCCTGGCCAGGACCGAGCCGTTGAATTGTCTTTTTCTTTGCTTTCGTATGACTATTTAGTTACGGACTACGAGATACCTGCACACGAAACCTCCCACCAATTTCTCACCTTCTTTTTCTTCCACTGACATAAAATAAATTCTCCATCTCCCTAGTCCGACGACGGCGAGTTTGTTCGCCGCGGCGACGTCGCTTTGGGTCAATCACAGGGCGTGCACGTCCCTCAGGTACATGCGTTCAACGTACTGAGAGTGGCGTTCGCGGACAAGGAGCTCGCCACGGAAACCGTCGGGTTCGCGGCGGACGGGTTTGTGTGCGCCATCAAAGCGTTTTCGTCACCGCACTGGGAGGTACGTTTGCGTTTTTTTTTCACTTTTTTTCTTTTTCCAAGAATAAGTACTCGGCTGAAGTCATCGTTACCCACGCTTTTATAAAAAGTATCGCGCGAGGTTTGTGCTTCAGCTACAGAACGCGCGTTCTACGGGCGGACGTTTTCCGGAATGTCCTTTCGCGTTCGCGCGCCAGTCACGTCGGAAACGCCATCACAACTTTGGCGCGCAACGATTACTCATCAATCGACTGAGACATTCTTTCTTTTTTTTGGAAATCTTGAAACTGAAACTGACTGTCTAACCTTTTATCTTTTACCTTTCAACCTTTCAACTACCTCCGCTTGCTACCCTTTCACATAATACCCAATAGGTCCGCAACGGCGCTACGTTGACCTTCGCGAGTCTTCTCACGAAGGTGGTTGGGTACATGAACGTTGTTAATCCGAAAGACGGGGGCGCGAGCCGACGCGCGGTGGCGGGGGACGAGTTCTTTAAAAGATTTCCAAGCACGCACCCGTTTTTATTACGTCAACTTACAGAAGCGGCTGATTTATTCGACCAATCCAACGGCAAGGAAGTACACCCGGCGCTATACCCTATTCTGTCGCTTCTTTCGAGGTTGCGTCCGAGCTCAGGGGCGCCGAGTGGTGCAGGTGTTGATGAGGGTTTGATAGACCCTGCACCTGACTTCGCAACGCAATCACAGTTAGATCCTTCCTTCTTCATCCCGGTCGTCCGTCGGTGCACCGCCGGTAAGGTGCACGCCGTTCGCGCGCAGGCCGCGAGAGCCTTGGCGCCGTTAGTGCGCCCTGAAGACACGCCAATCGCGCTTCACGAGACGTTCAAGGACACCGAAGGTATTAACTCAAAGATAACTCAAAGAATCTTCCCCCGAACCGGGTACAACGCCGCGCACGGTTGTTTGCTTTGCGTGGCGGAGATTTTGGGGGTTGACGGCCCGGTTCGCGCCGCGAAGAGCGCTGAGACGCAAGCCTCGGCGGTCTTCACCGCCGCAAAAGGGCTTACCGATTGCGCATACCTGGTGGACCCAAGCGTCTCGAACGTCGCCGCGACTGCCGCGGCGTGGGCGTGTTGCGCACACAACGCGCTGGAAGTGGCGAGAAGCGTTCGAGAGAGGTATGGTGGTGATACGCATAACTCTGATTTCTTCCTCGCGTCTAATCGTTTGACGCGTCTCGCTGTCGCGGCGTGCGACATAAGCGCGAGCATTGAGGGGTTTGTGAGCGGGTCGGGGGGCGGCGATGCTGCGGTGCAAGCATCGAAAGCAGGCGCGTCCGTCTCAGTCGCCGACGTGGAGTGGTTCAAACGCGCGGCGCGGCTGCGGTGTGTAATCGCGCTGGACGAAGAAGGTTTTGGCGAGGACGAGGACGCGGATGATTTCGAACTCAAAGACGCTCTTCACTTTGAGGAACTGGATTGCGTGAATACTTCCGATTCAAAAGATTCAAAGCGCGTTCAACAAAGGAACTCGCACCTCGCGTTTCTCTCTGTGGTTTCCCCTTCAGTGCCTTATGAAGCGCGAGCTTCGGGGTTGAAGACGTTGCGCGACGCTGGCGTGGAACGAGTCCAAAAATCGCTCGGCCCGACTCGATTCAAAAAGCTGCGAACCTTTTTGTTACAAAAAGTGTTGCCCGTGGAAAAGAGACACCAGTGCGCGCGAAGGTTGTTACAAGTGTTGGAACAGTGGACTGGGGTTGATGAGACGAATATCGAGACTGATTCGCATACACAAGAATATGAATCGTCACTACAATTATTGGTTTGCCTGGCGAGTTCCGATCCAAACGAACGCGTGCGGTGCGCCGCGATTAAATGTCTCGGAAAATTCTTCTCGGAAAGCGCTTCGGGAAATACCAATCAACGCTCGGTGTTGTATGAGCAGTTAGTGGCGTTGATTCTAGCGGGGTGTTCACCTGAACGGCCGCTGGATGTCCGACGAGCAGTGGCGCAAGCCTTGGCGCACTCGAAGATTCTTGAGTGCTTGCCTCAGGGTGTTGATGACGCTGATAACTCTTCTGATATGAACACCCCAACCTCGGGTCCCGTTCTCGGCGAGCTTGTGCTCCGCGCCTGGCGCGCCGCGTTCGAGCTGATGGAGGATGAGGATGAGCTCACCCGGGATATCGTGGCGCACGCTGCGGCGTGCGCAGTTGGCATAGATGCCAACGCACAGACGGAACAGCGGCTAAGATTAAGCTTTGACCGCGTATCGACGCGATTGAAACGGTGGCCTCCGTTCACGAAAACGCTGTCGCGATACATCTCCAACGCGTTTTGGGACGACGATGGCGAGGATAATGTTACCACGTCGATGAACAAAACGCTAAACGCATCGATTTCCGAAACTCGAGTCGTGCGACGGTTGTTCGACCGCGAAGCAGACAACCACCACTGCGAAGGGTTGCTGTTAGCGCAGTTAAGTGCGCGGGTGATCCGAGACGTTCGGGGAGTTATAACTCAGGAAGAAGCGAAAGTTAATTTGATCAACGCAGCGCATGCGGTTGTGGCTGCGTCGCAAACTTTAGCTAGACTAATTGCTCATATGAATCAAAACGATGACTCCTCACCGGATTGGGCGGGAGGCGCGACGAACCACCCCAGCGGTTTCGCACCGCTAAACAGGGCGTGCTTGTCTGTATGGGCGTTTAGCGTGCCGGCAGGTGAGGGTGCGAGACAAGAAGCGAAAAATATTTTGGAAAAAAATCGCGTTTCTGAAAATTTTGAAAAAGCGGGTCTCGGACCGGCGGCGGCGGCGGCGTGGGGCGCCGCGCGGAAAAGCCTTCTTGAGGGAGAGGAGACTTATATAGAGAACACACGGGCAAGCGCGTTTCACGAGTTTGACCCGTGTTTCTTGTTACGGTAGATTAGGTAGACTATTTTTTATTCACAAAAGTGATTAGGCAAAAAATTACTGGCCGTCGTCGAAGAAGCCGAAGTAGCCACGGATGGTGAACGGCTCGGGCTCTTGCTTGATTTCCGGGTCTTGCTCGATCTTGGGCGAACTCTCGGGCTCGCGCTTCACCCGCTTCGAGCTTGAGGAATCCGCGCGTGCCGCTTTGCACTCCGCGCACCTGCTCTTCCGTTTTGCCGTGAGGACAGGGTTTGCACTCCGCGCACCGGCCCTTAAGCCTACCGTGCGGACACCGGTTGCAGTCCACGCAGTTCCTTTTCAGCCTCCCGTGAGGGCAAGGGTAGCACTTGTTGCAGCCGTGTTTTACCTTGCTGTGAGGGCAAGGGGTGCACTCCTTGCAGCCGCATTTTAGCTTCTCGTGGGGGCAGGGGATGCACACCGCGCACTGACCTTTCCGCTTGCCGTTAGGGCAGGGAGTGCATACCACGCAGTTGCTTTGTCGCTTGCCGTGAGGGCAGGGTTTGCACTTCGCGCAGCCGTATTTCAGCCTGCCGTGAGGGCAGGGGCTGCATACTGCGCAGTGACTTTTCACCCTGCCGTGCGAGCAACGCGTTTGTCCCATTATTTCCGCTCGATTGTCACGTCGCACTCCCTCCGCGCACTGCGTTCTTCGCTCACCACGACGTGTGCACGTGTTCTTGGAAACACAAGTGGTGGCTTTTTGGCAACCCTAAAAATTGTTTTCTCTTCCGTTTCGTTGTTGCTTTTTCTGGATAAATCTCGAGCCCCGCGGCACTTCCGCTCGCGCCGTCACCTCGCGCTTCCCGGTTCCCACCACCATGTCCGACGCCGCTCATCGACGCGTCGCGTCGCTCAACGCGCACCTCGCCCCCGGCGGCGGTAACTCGGTGCGTATGAGCAAACAGTCCAGACAACACCTCGATCTGAGAATCACCGAAACCCTCGAACCGTCGTCGCCTCGTACGCGACGACGGTCTGTGAACCCAAAGGAGACGTCCAAGTCCGCGTCAGCATAATCAACACCCAAGCGTCATCCCTGTGTCTCACCAACCCTCCCTTTCCTATAACACTAACCCAAACCCTACCCCCACAGCTCTCCTCAAAGTCCCCTGATGACATCGTGGTGGTAAGCGCGCTGCGCACGCCAATCACGCGGGCGCGCAAGGGCGGGCTGAAAGACACGCCGGCGGATGATTTGCTGGCCACATTGTTAAGAGCGAGCGTTGCGGCGACTGGCTTGAACCCCGCGGACGTGGGCGACGTCGTGGTGGGTTCCGTTTTAGGCAACTCAAGCCAGCGCGCGAACGAGTGCCGCATCGGGATGTTCCTCGCCGGGTTCCCCGAAACGGTTCCGGTACGGACGGTGAACCGACAGTGCAGTAGCGGATTGCAGGCAGTCGCCGATGTCGCCGCGTCAATTTCTGCTGGCTTTTACGATGTGGGCATCGCCGCCGGCGTCGAGACCATGACCACCAACCCGATGAAGTGGGAAGGGGGGATGAACCCACGGGTGGCGAGTTCTTCCGCGGCACAAAGCTGTTTAATCCCCATGGGTGTCACCTCCGAGAACGTCGCGGAGAAGTGGAACATCACGCGCGCGACGCAAGATTCGTTTTCCGCGAGAAGTCACGCGCGAGCCGCCGCCGCGCGATCCAACGGCCGGTTCGACAGCCAAATCGTCCCCGTGCACACAACTTGGAAGGACCCCAAGACTGGTGAAATTAAGAATGTAATCGTGAAGGAGGATGACGGCATTCGAGAGGGGGTTTCCATCGAAGCGTTGGCGAAACTACCAGCGGTGTTCAAGAAGGGAGGGAGTACTACGCCTGGGAACGCGAGCCAAATTAGCGACGGCGCCGGGTGCGTGGTGTTAGCGAAGCGCTCATACGCCGAACGCGAAGGCCTCCCTATCATCGCCCGGTTTATGTCGTTTGCGGCAGTAGGAGTCGACCCGAAGGTCATGGGCATCGGCCCTGCAGTTGCAATCCCTGAAGCAGTTAGAAAAGCCGGCCTATCAGTCGACTCCATCGAGCTGTTCGAACTCAATGAAGCCTTCGCGTCTCAAGCTACGTATTGCGCAGAGAAACTCGGCCTGGACCACGAAATCGTCAACGTCAACGGAGGGGCTATCGCGCTCGGGCACCCCCTCGGCGCCACAGGCGCCAGGTGCGTCGCCACGCTGCTTCACGAAATGAAACGGAGCGACAAGAAAACGGGGGTGGTGTCGATGTGCATCGGGAGTGGGATGGGCGCGGCCGGCGTGTTTGCGGCGGAATAATTTTATGATTTTATGATTTGAGAGACGAGAGAATGAATCCACTACTTGTATATACTGTACCTATTCCTTTGTTTTGACAGTCTTAGACTAATTACGCATACCCTCATACCCCTGCGAATTTTCTCTTCAAGTTCCAGAAGGTTTTCTGCGCGTCGACTTCAAGTTGCACCAGTCTTCTGGTTGAGGGGGCGTACAGCTCGAGGCGCGCCGCGATTTCATCCGCCTGCTTTTTGGCCGCATCCGAGATGACAGTTCCATCGGCATTCGTGGCGGGCGCAAACTTCTCAGCGGAACGTTTCAAGGTATCCGTACTACTAGCATCCAACCTAACAATCTCTTCCTTCAACCGGTCCTCTATACTCCTCAAGGTGGACATTTCATCCAAGTACACCGTGTGTTGCTGTCGGTCCTCAGGAGTAATAACTGCGCTCGCCCACGGCTTGTACCCCTTCTTCTTGACAAACCAGACTTTTTCGGGGACGGTAGAGATTAAAGAAATTGCTAAACCAGCTGCGCCAGCTCTGCCCACGCGTCCTACTCTGTGCACGTACTCATCCGCTGTATCCGGGAGTGTAACATTGATCAAAAACGGTACATTACTAATGTCGATACCGCGCGCCGCGACGTCGGTGCAGATGAGAAAGTTCACGGCGTTGGATTTAAACTTTTGTAAATTTACCCTTCGTTCTTCGTTGGTTAGTGATCCGCCCAACGTCGCACAGCTGTACTTTACACAGCTGTGCACAGCTGTGCTTTCCAAATCGTTACAGCTGTCGAAGAACCGTTTCATGTTTTCGCAGTCGAAGTTCGTGCGGCAGAATAAAAGACACTTGTTGATTGATAACGAGTCGACAAGCCGCTTCACCAACACGGGCTTTAAGCGTTTCATTGTCAAGGAAGCTTTTTCTTTTTCATGCGAAGGCAGCGCATCGTGTACGCCGTCCGTGGTGATCGAATTGGTTTCAGACTGTTTACCCATATCAACCATCTCCGTCTTGACTTCCACCACCGCGTACGTCACCGCATCCGGTACGTAGTCGAAGCCTTTCAAATCCACCCACGTGGCGTTGCGGTCACACAGCTCGGTCGCGAGTCTTCTTATTGACGGTGACCTTAACGTCGCAGAAAATAGTAACGTCTGCACTCGGCCAAACTTCTTCGCGGTGATAGAGTTGTGCACCGGGATTTTCTGTTTGATCGCTTGAATGGTTTTTAACGTGCCGGAGTCTAACAAGGCGTCGGCTTCATCCAACACTAGGAACCGAATTTTACTCAGCTTCAAAGTTCCAGACTCGACCAGATCTAGAATTCTTCCAGGCGTGCCGACCGCGATGTCGACTCCAACCCCGGTGGTTAACAACTCGGTCTGGTGCTTCTTACCGTCCACTCCGCCGCCACCACCCACGAACAGCGCTGAGGTGACTCGTGGATCTTGCAAGTGATTCGAGAACGAGGTGAAGAATTGACACGTCTGTTCCGCGAGCTCACGCACGGGTTCCAAAACTAACGCGGTGGGGGTTCGAGGTCCATTTTGTTTTTGTTTGTTTTCAGCGTCGTTCTCATCGTCATGCGATTCCTCATCGTCCTCGTTCTCATCGTCCCCAGACACCCACTGCGCCGCATCCGCGTCCGCGATGCCCCGGTACCCGTCCGGCACGGGGTACTTGAATTTATTGGAACCAATCCCGAACCGCAACTCGCACTCGGCGTTCTTCAAGCACACGGCGGGGAACAACGCGATTTTATCTTTTTTATTTTTACTCAAAAAAAAACTCTTCGCGTCAAACGAAAATGCGCGTGAGTCATCCCCAGACTGAATACCCATACCGTTCTTTGTGAAGGTAATGGTCCCGGTGTCGCAATCCAGTAGGCACCCTACGGTGTCGCCCTTGACGTACGATACGCCTCCGTTCGGTCCGTAGTCTGAAAACTTACCAGCGTGCGATTTCTTACCTGTACCGCCGAAACCAAAGGAAAATTTACAAGAGCCGAGTTGGTCGTTCTTTCCGGATTTCGTGCTCCACCCTACGCGAACTAGACCGTCATCCGTCACCGTGGATTCGTAGTAGTGCTTGCCAGCTGTAACGCCGGTAGTTGCACGGCCTCCCGCCCATGCCTTGTCGTCTCTTGCTTGTACTTTTGTTCCCGACGGCGACACGGCGAATTGTGCATCTCGGTCGGTGGCGCTCATCAGACACTCGGCGGCGGTGGTGGCTTTGGGTTTGGTGTCACTCCCATCACCGTTACCAGTCACCCTGACCAACGCGGTCCCCCGCAAACTCTCGTGCACGATTTGCAACACCGGTACGCCGAACGCGCCTGTTTTGCCGCTCCCTGTTTCCGCCGCGACCAGCACGTCGCCGCCGCCCAGAATCAGAGGCATCGATTCCGCTTGTACTGCGGTGGGTAACAGCCACCCAGCATCGGACGCGCTCGTGATGAGCTCGGGGCACACACCGAGCTCCTCGAACGCAGACATACCTTAGGACGTATGCCGCCTTCGAAACGAAAGCACGCGACCTATGCGTCGCCACAGTGCGTTCCGTACAATGATGAGAACTCTCGGAGTTTGAGATTAATAAAATTGCAAAACAAAAAGAGTTGATGAGATAAAGAACTACGCTTATTACACAACCTAACCTCACCCCACTACCGACAAGAGTTTAAGCTCCTCTACTAAAGCGCTTTCAACCCCATCCTTCTCCGCCTCTCCAACCAATTTCTTGAACGTCTTCCTCATGTCGTGCGCGTCTTCGCCATCGGCGTAGTACTTTTTTTCCACATCCTTTTGCTCGTAACCTAGGACGTCGACGTATAAATGGATAGCGGCGGCGTTACTCACTCGGACGTGCAGCGAACAATACATCGCATCATACACACCCTGCATCGCATCGTGCGCCGCGCGCATGAGCTTGGCAGCTATCCCGAGCTTCCTATGCGTCCGTAATACGGCTAAGCTGGTGATGTGTCCGTGCGCATCCTTAGATTCTTCGTCCAACTTCGCGAGAACATAGCCCACGATCTTCTTCCCTCCCTTGCCGTCCGTGCTCTCCGCGACGTGTAGCAGCTGCGGCCAGGAGAGTGAGTGATACAAGTAATACTTCATCTGGTAGTTCTCGGGAAGGCACATCAAGTTGCAGTGCTGCATCTCCCACATGTCGTTCGCAGTGGCGGGGCGGATGCAGACCATCGGATTTGATTGATGGATACTCGCGTCTCTTCTTGATCGATCGCGATGCGCACGCGGTCACTTCTCACGCGTCTTCGATGGACCCGTACGCGGGAGATGCACGGAACGCGCAGAACGGTGTATTCCCGAATACGCCCGTACGTAGGGGTGTGCACCGACGGCCTTTGTGCAAACCGCTGGGTGCAGAGGGCAATGCGCGAGGGCACGGCGGCGGCCAGACTGATGGAAGAACTGAAACCCTGAAAGTTTGCGTGTCAAGTGCGTTTTGCATTTTTCCTATTGTTATCTTACATCAGCGCTACGAACGGGTCCCCCGTTCGTCTGGCATCCGCCCTGCCTTCCCCCCCAACTCCGGATCCCCACCCCCCGGTAAACGTCTCTGTGGGTATGTCCCCGGGGATGTTACCGACGTCCCCAGACCCGTCCCCGGGGATATCCCGGAACACGACTTGTTCGCGTTCGCGTTGGTGATGAACTATGGGGTGGTGCTTGTGTTGTTGGTGGTACACAATCGGGGCGAGCAACGCGACGAATACTAGTAACAAAATGAACCCTAAAGTGCTGCTTTTTTTTCTTTTTCCGACAACTGATACACCCCCTGAGTGCTTTTGTAACGGCTGTAACGGCTGTTGTTGTGCACTCATCGCGTACCGGTCGCCGCCGCGTTGCGAGCCGCCGCGCGAATGAGACGGAGAATCTATTTGATGGTTGTGATTCTGATCGCTACTTTGGTTGCTACTTTGAAATCCACTGCCGCCACTCATCTGTTGAAACCGTTCGCCGCCCCGCATGGAGCCTTCCCGTGTAGCACTCGGTGAGCCCCCTCGTCCAGGTGCGTTCCAGTGGTCATTGCCTGAGCTCGACACTTGTTCCTTCGCGCCCCGGGGCGCTTGTGAATCCATCTCCCAGGGAAAAAACTCCCGTGGAGGTCGTGGGGGTGAGAGGGAGTGGAACGGGGAGGGGGGACGGTCCCGGTCGGTGTGGTCGGGGGAACGCATGCTGGGTGCGACTGGGTGCCACGTGCAGCACGGCCCCGCGCGCGCGAAGAGCGCAGACCCGGCCCTGCGCGGCGTCGAGTGAAGGAAGGCTTTTCCGAGAATCTACAATACCTCAAAGATATGATTGCACTTTTTCAGACAAGTCACTCCGGTGCGCTCATCGATGACGCGCCGCGAGACCCGCCGCAAAACTCGCGTGGAGACTCGCGAGGCGGCGGGTGATACGGCTGTAGTTAAAACGGTGCCCCCAGTTAATTCAAAGAACCATGGTTCAGAGCCCCCCACCCCAAAACCTGCACCGTTACCATTAAACCAAGATTTCTCCGGCCCGGGCGTGCCGTACCAACACAAGTTCACCACCGTCTCACGAGGCCCAGTCGGTTTAGCCACCTTGAACGGCACAATCGCCGCGGAGCTGGTGTGCTGGGAGTATTTCTACGGGAAAGAGTGTGTGTTGGCGGGTGAGGTTCGGGGGGAGGTAGTTGAGGTGACAGAAGCGGTGGTGAGGGATGCATCTGTTGCGTCACCTTCATCGTCATCACCACAAAAAGCGCATCCCAAAAACCACGTACCAAACCCAACTTGCCAAAAGTGCCACACCCTGGGTACCGCGGACGACACGTGTAGAGGTCGTGTAAGGGAAGCCCTAGGTCAGGTCCGTCCAAAGCGAGGCGTGAAAGCCAGAGGCGGCGACAGTGAGAAATTTCAAGTCTGCCGTTACGGCGCGCGGTGCTTGCGGGAACACCCCAGCGATTTAACGGTTCGGGAGCGAATAGAACGGTGGTGGAGGACGAGTGCGGGGAGTATCTGTACGGAGCATACGGACACTACTGGCACTCACTTACCGTACGGTACTGTGACGTGCACTACTACACTGTCTACAACCAGTGCTGCTACTCCTTCCACACTAAATACCCATACAAAACAGAAAATGGTGTGGTCCGTCGCGGGAAGTGGGTTTGACAACTTTCGGGAAAAAGACGGAAAGGGACGCGCGAGTTTAACTTCCAAGAACGTCGATAACAACGTGGAGACTAATTGCTCTATAGGAAATACTGAAACGGAACCGAGTGAAGAGCTTCTGGAAGACCAACGCGAACGCCACGCCCTGGCCGTGAGCCGTTTAAAAAAGCGCCTACAGTCCAAGGCGGAGACGTCAACGTACGTCGCTACGTTTCTCAGTGAACCTTTTTTCGAAGCGTTGATCGTGAAAAATTATGCGTTAGTGAAGGTGCTTTCGCACAAAAGCGCGCACAAGGAAATCACGGAAGCGTACGGGGCGGCGGGGAAGATCAAAGAGACGTTACGAGGCGTTACGAAAGTTGATACGGATGGCACCAGACTAAATACCCATAGAGTGACTATTTTCGACGCGTGTTCCGGCCGCGGCATCATCGGCGTTTTGCTAAGTTTTCTGTTTCCGAATTTTTCGATAGTCCTGATGGACGCGGACGGGTCCATGGACTTGACGCACGTTTCTTCTATAAAAAACGTGGAATTCAAGCACGTGGACCTATACGGCGACAGCGTAGTGGCGGCGATTCGGGATACAGTCGAAGAAGAAGATTTGAAAGACTCCATGGAGCAACCAGGCACGGACGTAAAGAGCAAAAGACTTCGTCTCCTCCTCGGCGTTCACCTGTGCGGCGCGTTGTCGCCTCGTTTGATCGACCTGTGTTTCGGCTTGGATGACGTGGATGCCATGGTGTTATGTCCGTGTTGCATAAAAGGCGGCTTGGGGGGGGACTGCAGGAGGGCGGGTAAGGAACGGGACGTGTCGCCGTACGTAGTGCTCTGTGAAACCTTGACGAGGGTGTGCGAGGACGGTGATGTACCCGACTCCACCTCGCGCAAACTTGTCACCGCAAAAGCAGACCCGCACGTTTTATCACCGGTCAACTGCTTCATATGCGTAGCGAAGAACTGATGCCTAGTCTAGACGAAATGAGTCCGTGTTATCTGTATCTTATACGCCTTCACACAACGTCTTGTACGTGTCTTTGTGTACGAAGTACCTGCCAAGTCTTGAGTCAACCTTCAATCATTCAATCTCTCTCACTCGCCATCCCCAGCCGCACCTTGATTTCCGCCGCTGCCGATACCTCCACCAGCGACGCCGCGGCGGTGACCGCGGCGTTGTCAATCATGCTCGCCACTACTCTGGCCAACGCCCCCTGCGTTTCCTGAGTATCCCCCATCCCCTGTGGGAACGTCATGGCCCGAACAAGCTCCCACAGCTGACCAGTCACCACCTTCTCCTGCGCTTGGTACTTGCCGCCGCCCGAGCGAAGCGTCACGATGAGCGTCGCCAATTCCCGCGCCACGACTTCGTGCGGCCCGAGCATGATGTACAGCTCTGCGCACTGCGCGGACAACGCGGTGACGACCCGATCGAGCTGTATCTGCTTCTCCTCTTGAATTGCAGTGGCGAGCTTTTCTTCCGTAACAGCGTTACCGTTGTTGTTGGCGTTGCCATTGTCCCGGCTCGAAGAATTTAATAAATTTCGCCGCGCTTGCTGCAACAGCAGCTGCGACTGGGTAACCGTCAAACTGGGAATCGCCGCCGAGCCGGTGATCGGGCCGGGTTGATGTGCAGGCCGTGAACTCGTCGCTTTCTTCGCCTGCTGCTGGTTGTACCGCGCCATGGGGTGTTCTTTCTTCTTGTCAGAGTTACCCATCCCGGACGCGGCGTCCAGTAGCAAACCCAAACCTTCCAAACCCTCGTTCTCGTCGTCGTCTGTGTCATCTTTAATGCCAGTCTTTTTGGATTGTTTGCCAGAGTTGTAATTTCCACCGTAACCTCCAACCATACCCCCTTGAAAGCTCTGCGAACTCTCATCACTCCATGCGCGCTGAAGCAACGGGTGGTTTGAATGTTTGCCCTTTCCACTGCCCTCCGCCCGTGCCTTGGCCGCCGCGAAGTTGTGCCCGAAGTGCCGCGGGCCGTTGCCGTACCCGTAGGGGTACGGCTGGTCAACGACTCTTCTTACAGATCCAATATGGCCCGGTCGGAAAAACGGGTCATCCTGCTCACCCGCGACCAAGTCCTTGAGCTGCGT